>Ga0272449_1001438_pt1 | contig 24434 bp, 22 predicted proteins | sample YNPCB0241_FD_198679 | JGI IMG/M metagenome (GOLD analysis project Ga0272449, IMG submission 198679) | Hot spring sediment microbial communities from Yellowstone National Park, WY, United States - YNP-CB-024-1 | ecosystem: Environmental > Aquatic > Thermal springs > Hot (42-90C) > Sediment... | reverse complement strand
GATTTAAAGCTTATAGATAAGAAAAGCTTAGGTAAAAAGTTGACAGGATCTTAGGCTTACGACCTCGAGCTGCCGGGCAACTAAGGCTTTAAATACAGACGTTTTCCTCGGGGGCTGTTAAATTTTTTAAGCAGCATCACAGAAGTAATCTGTGAGCTGGTTTAGGAGATTTATCTTGGTATTCTCTGAAGCTATATTCTACACTTACGCCTTAATCTGGACTATTAAGCCAAGAAAAGCAAATTCTATGAAAGAAGTTCTAGATCTATTCTATCTGGATTTTCTCAGGCTTGACGAGAGCGATGTTGAGGTTGTAAAGCTCGATGAAAACGAGTTCATCACGAGATGTAGGAATCCATGCCCTATTCTGAAGCTATCCCTCATGTTGAATGTAGATACAAGGACCTCCTGCAGGATCATCTCAGAGCCCGTCTGCAAATACGTGCTGGTAGGCTAAATCCCCGCTTAGTATTCCAGAGAAACTACAATCACATAAGACCCTATTCGGATAGCTGTGAGGAGTGCATATATCTTGTGAAGGAAGCTCATGACTAAACTTTACTCAAAAATCCACCTAAATAGCATGAAATTATTTACTAATAAAATTGCTTTACTGCTCATCAAGACATGAGTGCAGGAATCTCAAAAAATTGAAAGAATAGCGGACCTCGTTCGGAACATCATCCCTCATAAAGAGATTGAAAGTGCTTGAATAATTGATTGTGGAGTATGTGTTGGGTTTCGCAGGTAGAGTTTAAGATAGGCTTTATGTCGAGTGGTTTAGCCTATGCTGAGTTTAGCCTGAAATAGTGAGCTGAAAGCGTAAATCTAGAATGTGTATGCTTTAAAGTCTAGAAGAGTTGAGGGGGTTGAGTTTAGAGAGTCAATGTTTGTTAAATCTAGTGAGTAGTAGCTTTCAATTATCTCTTGAGATCCCGTGCTGGGGGGAGAGCCTTTGGGTTAAGGGCTAAGAGAACTAGGAAGAGAAGAATAAGGAAATGACTCCGCTTTACCCTCTCCCACCTTTTTTATTTTTAAATCATAAGATAGAACATATGATGATGGTTGAATTGAAGATTTCTAAATTAAAAAGATAAAATTTAAAAATCCTCAGACTCTGGATAAATTGAGTCTGGATTTGAAGGTTCTTGTGGCTACGTGGGGTAACCCTGCAGAGTGGAGGGAGACAAACTATCTACTGGATAATGAATGTGAGAAAGGGAAAACGTCGCTTAAATTGATTAAAAGAAAAGTGAATCCCGACAAAACCATATTGATAGGGCTGGATACGTTAGCGAGAGAAGGATCAACATATGAGGAGGTAAGAAGTTCAGCTAAGAACATCTATATGAGGCATCTGGAAGAACTAGATATTCCATCCGATGATGTTGAGATGGTAATAGCACCTTGTGTTGGAAGCTTTGATAAGTGGGACTTCATTGGTAACATGGAAGACTTCCACAGATATTTTATTTACATGCTTGTAGATAGAGTCTCAACATTAAAAATTAGATGCAGGTTCAGAAAAATTTGGAATTCCACATTGATTTATATGTGGGGTCAGTTTCTCTACTCCTAACTCTTCACATTGTATTGTTGAGCCTTAGATATGAAGGTTGATGAGATGCTTGTTAAGACGCTATGCGAGACAACATTGTTAACTTTTACTCAAGTTTTTCTTGTTATAAGTTTTAGATCTTTGAATAATGAGCTAGAGAAGCTGTTCTCTCACTATGTTAGACGAAGACTACTATAAAGTAGATAGTATCAAGGCAGTTACAATATTTTTGGTAAAGAGTGTAAAACATATGCTCTAGATAATAAGACTGGCGGTCCTCGTATTCATTTAATTTAAAGCAGTTTGAAAGCAAGGCTGCTAAATCCATCTATGTGGGTCGCTCTAAGACTTTAAACATGCTTTCTACTAAACATCATCTGAGATAGTCTACGCAATGTCCATCTATCGATCTCGATTTCTGAAAAATAAGTAGAGTATAGATTTCAGTTAACTAAGTGTAATTTGGAGAGACGCTATAAAGAGGTCTTATAAGCTACTAAACTAAGTATCTACTTAAGGTTCACTCTCCCGGGAAGAGAACAGGTGGCATATATTCTTCTCCACCTTCAAGCTCCGATGCAGCAACGCGAGCTATACCCACAATTCTCTTAACCATATCGATAACCATGATAATGCCTTCAGTAATCGCTTCTAATTCTATAGCTGATCCTAATGCTCTCTTTATCGCATCTTCAGCATCTTCTTCTCGAGGAACAAAAATGCCAACTGTGCGATTCAATAATTTTTGGTAAAGGGTGCCCCATGAATCATAACCGGGGATGGTAACGCAGGGACATAGGTTTCTCGTTATAGACTTCTTAAGTGACTGTAGGGACGAGCAACTTGAAGATGGGAGGTGGTAGCACTCAAGTGGTTCAATCATATGTTTGACTATAATTATAGTTTCGCATATATGTTTTGATGAAAACCATTTATTCTGTGAATACAATCTATAAAGGTCCCATGTTAGGGCTTTGCTATCCCTTGGGATATGGAGTGGGCTCACGAAATGGCACATCCAGAGCCATCGACGACCCCTAGCTATATTTATGTCCCAAGGCAGAGCGTACCAGATCCATTTACCTACCCATTCTTTTTGCAAGTTACTCAATTGAGGTTGTGTAAGCCGCCAGCCAACAGTACTACTCCCACGGCTTCGATATGGACGCTTGAATTGCAAACCGAATATGAGAATGTCGCTCTGCCTCTTGGCCCCGATCGCTACATCACAAGGTACCTTAGCCTCCTTGATCTGGCTGACCATCTCTGTAATAACATGGAAGCCCTCATCTCTAAGGAAGTCCTCAATCCCTGCTGAGACATTATGAACATATAATGCTTCTAGCGGTATCATCATATCAACCTAATACTTCCTTAATCAATTGCTAACTCCAGTTTAATATACTTTCATACCCTTCTGAAGGAAGATGTAGCAACTTATGCTCATCTCTCTATGTGGCTATAGGATAGTATGATTAGTTCCGTGAATAGTTTCCAGCGCATTATCAGTCTCCTAAATCTCTCAACCTCATTAATTGGATTTAATGTTATATTGTTGAAACTCATCTCTAAATTTGGTATCTTTGGTGTATGATTATTGATGTTATTGTTATTACTAGAGCTACATGTATATTTGAGCTATAAGAAAATAAAAACCAAGAAGGAGAAGCTCAAATAGTTTTGAGACGAGTTCTTCGTTAATTCGCTTCTCAGAGGGGAGATGTGTTATCAAGCTTTAATTAGCATATCTTCAATTACCTTCTCCCTCAAGATTTGACATGATCTATTCTTAGCGATATTTAGGTAGCCTCATGTTTTTGTTGTTTCTTCCTCTCGTTTTCTATGAATAATAAGCTGTGGACATTATATCGAGACTCGCCTTGAGAGGTGAAGATGCGATAGATTTATGACGGTTTACTGTAAGAATAGTAGCTTAGTTTATGATACTCTTTTCCTGCAGTTTTAATTCTATCTGGCTTCCAATCTCTGGAGCATCAGGAGCATGTTTAGCAATAACTATCGAGCTTTCAAGTCTAGGGTCGTAAATTCCGATCCATGGAGATAGGTTGCTGAATTCTACTGATATCTTTGCAGTTGCCCAGACTGGGGCCATAACGTACACTATTATGGGTTTCGCTGGGTCTATGGCCCTTCTTAAGTCTCGCCAGTTTATTCTTCTCAGTTCAGAGGGTTCTGCGAAAGATCCATCTATAAGCTCTATCCTGAGAAGTTGGAATGTACCGAGTCTTATTAGGCCTACATCTACCCTACCGTCTGCACCTAGCCTGACTTCTCTTATCTCCCCGGTCTCCAAGTCTAAGCCCATGCCAACGTTTTTCTCAGCAGTAGATGAGACTATAACGCCCACTCCAGCCCTAGGCTCAAATGTAGCCAATATACGGGTAAAGTGGTATTGGTGAGCTAGGAAAGCATACAACCATTGGGGGCCACGTCCACTTAAGACTAATGGTTTGGACGGGTCGATTTTAACTAATTGCATCTCTAGTAGATCGCTCGGCTTTAGCACACCATCTATAGTGAACTCCAGTAACTGGACGTTTCCTACTCTCAAGTTAATCTCTACTTTCTTTCCGCCCAAGCCCTCTGAGGGTAGGTATGTTTTAGTTACCGATAAACTTAATTTCCTATAATGCTATGATTTAACCGATGATTCTTTCAGTAAGACCTGTATGTATCGAGCCTGGATTCAAGATATACTACTTCGATATGGTGTACTCTTATCCACAAGTACTCGAGATAGACTTACTAGTCACCTTTAAAGGAGGTATGATAGCGATTGAACTTGAAAGGAGCGGGTTAAAAAACGCTATTCAGAAATCTTTAAAATACTTCGTCAATGGGCTTGCGAGATATCCAGTAGTATATTGTTATAAGTCGATAGAAGATAGCAACTCTCTATCTAGTGAGGGTATCTCAGCGCCAATAATTGTGGGTGAACTTAGATTAGGGGATCAAGACTTCTTTAATATACAGATACATAATATTAAGGAGAAGGAAAGAGCTGAAATTTTCTCCATAGATAATTTTCTATGTTCACTATTGATCTATGGTGCTCCGATTATTTGTGAGAAGCTTTTAACAGATATTTTCATGAAACATGTTGTAGAATCCTCAAATTTGATACAGCAACGAATTAAAGTTATAAATGAAGTAAAGAGGTTGAAAATCAATTTTGAAAGTAAGCATGAAAGAAATATTAGTAGTAAGATTCGAAATTCTTCTTATGATTCAACCTCTTCTGATGCGAGAACAATAATAATATTTATTCCGAAGCTTGAAAATGAGGGGCTTCGAGCACATATTGCAAAGTATTTAAAAAAGAGCTCTTTGAGAACCCCTCTGTAGAAAAAGTAAGGATTTTATATACGGAAAGAAGCTGTGAACACGCTATAGAGATAGTATCTAGAGCTAGAGAGGAAAAGCAGATAGGGAGAGATGTGGAGTTAGAATTTATTGAAGTTGAAGTTGGCTCCATTTCTACTAAAATTGGAGAACTAGTTGATGAAGAGCCTCAGAAAAAAGATGTCATGGTACTAATCGTAGGCGAGTTTCCCAAGAGAGAGTTGCTTAAACTTGTTGAGATTATTCGGTCTCACACCATAGAGTGTAAATTGTTGATGTGGAGACCTAAACAAGAATCTTTAGATATTGAGAATATACAAGAGTGTAGTTTGGGGGGAGTTGAGAGGCTTGAGCTTAGAGCAGTCTCTCTCTACTAACTGTAAGATAAGCTTAAAGTTAGTGGAAGAAAGTTGTTTCTCCAAGACAAAAGATAGGGATAGCAAACCGCTCCTTGATTTACTTAGAGAGAAGAAGCCTTTTTCTCACTGGTTATTCCTGGCTACACATGGAATGTGGGTAGAGGGGCCAGAAAAAGATAGCACATTATCCCTCTTGGTAGATCCTGCAACAGGTATGAGGAGACTAATAGCGAACTATAAATATTATGAACTCATTCATGCAATTTTATTGATACCAATATTTGAAATGTTTGTTGAAGAAATGTCTTTTGTAAAAGATGAGAAAAATGGTAAATCTGGAGCAACACCTTGGGGGATTCATAGTAAGATTAAGAGAGCTGAATTGTTACGTAAAGATTCTATGTTACAATTGACAGTTACTCCTCTTACATTTTATGCTGCTACGCAGGGTTATCATAGACTTGGTTATTCCCATAGGCTTGCAGCGCTCCAGTCGGCTTTCTCTAAAAAGATTGGAGAAATATTCTATAGTAATGCTTCTAATACATTAACATATTCATGCCTTTATGGGGTGAGGGAAGAACAAGAGATTCTGGGAGCCTTGCTTACGTATTTATCTTTTATTGTTAGATACTCCACGGAGATAGACGTAAAATTATTGGAAGCTGAGATGACCACTTCAATCATAGCTAAAGCTCTCTCTCAATCATCCATGAGTAACATTAGACGCATACTAGAATCTTTAGTCAGAGAATGGCATCCAGGCTTAGATATGGAAGTTAAAAAAGAGGGCAGAAGTTTATTTATAGAGGTTCCATATCTGGACATCAACGAGGATCTTAAACGTATTCAACAAGAGCTTAAACCCTTTGGGAGGCTATCATATTTAGACACGCTCATAAACAGGTTTAGAAACGAATTCCGTTATGAAAATATAGGAACGGTACTTCTAGACTTCTCTGAACAGATGAATCCGTGTGATATCTACCTTCTATCTTTACTTGTTAGCCATGAGCTAAGAGGTATATCCTCTACATGGGTTATATGCACACCATTAACCTATCCTGTAGCTGCGATCACGTCCCTTTATGCTGACAATCTAGATTGCTTGGGCAATGTGAACCTCGTGCTTTCAAGCGAAGACCCATATGTTGCAAAACTATTAGCGGAGAAGTTATCAGAGGAATTGAAGGGAGGCAAGATACTTTATCTAGCAGCTGGGCCAACACCTCATGTATTCGTTTTTGCTAAAACACTAAAAGATAAACTTGGAGATAATGTAATTTTTGAATCATTAACACCTTAAGCTGCTCAACAACACCGCTAAACGGTAAGGGAGAATATTTTTAAACATCTTCCTCTAAACATCTCTAAGAGAGGTCTTAATGCATTAGACTTGATTATTACAATATTTTATACTTGTTTATTATGCTGAAAATATGTTTTCTTACCATGTTTAGCATGGGATAGCCGTTGTTAATAACTTTAAGTACCATTCGCTAGATGCTGTGGATGGGTACTCATAGTTATGTATCCTGAATAGCGAGCCTGGAGATAATGTTGGTATATGTTTCTTGAGTGTTGCACTTCTGGTTAACCATCCTCCCAGTAACTCAACCCTACCTAAGATCCATTCTACTTCACCGAATCCAAGTGCATATAATCTAGCATCCTCTTTGAGTAGTGGGATATGTGAAATTGCTAGTAGAGCTTTTCTCCCTTCTTTTTCTTCCTTAACTTTGAATGATTTGATTAAAGGCATCTCCTTACTATATACACTAGCTTTGCATAGCCCCCCTTCTCCGCCAAACCTTATAACTGCGCTCTTTACTCCTAGTAATCTGCTAAAGACTTCTTCAGGTATTTTTACGTCGCATCCGAAACCTATCTCAGTAGTCCGACCGTAACGGTCACTATCTAGGGTATATGATTCGACCATAGACCTAAAGTATAATGTGCCATGCTGGACTACTCTCCTGGTTCTCTCCATCTCGAAGCTAGTTCTATCACTCATCTTAGCTTTTATTATGGCTTGAGAGTTTAGGTCGATACTCCACTCTCTCTTCTCATGGTTAAATCTTACTTCAACGAGTCCTATGCTGTCTTTCCCTACTTCAAATTTTTTGGTTACTCTTGCTACCGGTATCTTGTCTAGCCTCTGATATCCGAAGTAGTGTGATTGCTCGAACGGCACTCCATATCCTATTGGAGCTGGGACATAATACTTGACATTGTTGTTGAACCAAGCCGCTACGTATGGCCCCTTAATCTCTATCCATCCATCACTTACTTTCTCTTCTATCTCTTTAAATTCTAAACCGCAGAAGTCGTTAATCATTCTTAAAACCGCTCCGCCGACTGTGTATGCTGATGGTAGGATGGAGCTTCTAACATATTCATACGGTGATAGAGTTTGACGGCTTCCGAAGAAGAGTGGTGTCAACGGCTCGAATAGGATTGATAAGAATAGCTCCGGCATGTTCAACACCCTAATGCAATTGGGTAAGACTCTCTCATCGCTGAGGCTTGGCAGAGAGATGCTTTAATGAGCTCTGTTAAGAGGTTTGTGGTTCCTTTATTGGTTGATAAGTTTCTGTCGAATAGCTGTCTAAGCTCATTTATTAGCTCACCGCTTACCCCTGCCCTGCTAGCATGAGCTAGGAAGACGTCTAGCGTCTCACGTTCATGTATCCTTCCAAACCTAAGAATCCTTTCGCTAAAACCATCTACTATGATATATGATTTGCCATCTTTCATCAGCCCCCTATTCCTACTCTGCAATGATGCTGAGAAAGCTAGAGACGTCAGTAGCCTAGTCAACTTATCTACTTCTATCAACTTGAATGATATATACGATTTCAAACCACCTACACTATAAGAGATGACCATAGAGTCCTTCACACCGCTTAAGCACTCAACTTCTTTGGCTTCATCAATTAAAGTTGACACTTCTTCTATGACAAGCTTCAATGGAAAGAATGCATCAAAGAATAGTATACCAAAGCTCTGTGAAGACCTAGACCCTAAACCAGGTATCTTGTATACAACCTTCTCTTTCTCTAGGGATACGTTGTCCTCCACTTCTATGAACCTCTCCGAGTAACCTTTCCTCAATTTACCGACTACTGTAGTCGTTACCTCAGGTGGGAGCATCGCTAATACATCGTCCCCTCCAGAGTATATCACGAGACCTCCATAACAGTTGATGGTTTTGGAAGCGTTTATGGAGTTTACCATTAGAGCTCTACTAATAGTACATGTGTAGCTGAGCCCCGGAAGCCATACTAACTTATTAACCTCGTCGGCATTGATCTTTTCAGCATCTCCCCCGCTCAATCCAGATACGTAGTCCATTAACATTGAAGGTATCATTTCTATAACCTTCTTTTCATAATACCCTCTTCCAGATAGCATATCAGATATGAAGTCGCCATCACCCTTTACTAAGGCTAGATAATCAGAGGGCCATCTTACTATAGCTGGGGTAGAACCAGCCTTCATGTTAGACAGTAATTTTATTAAACTCGATGGGTTCCAAGCTTTGAGATCATCCCTCCAACTATTTACCAATTCGAGGAAGCTTTTTCTAAGCCCTCTTAAGCTGTGTAATGCTTCTTCCGAATCTTTGGAGAACTGCTGGATGCTCCCCACTCTTAGATAATGTTCTTCATAAAGCGGAGGGAGCGCTTTCCTGAATATAGTAAGAAGCTTTGTGAACTCTCCATCATCTTTAGGAATAGCCTGTATGTCTTCTCCAAATATTTTATTGTATTTTTTGATTATGTTATTGATAGATTCGGCTAACTCATTATATGTCTTCCTATCAATATCTGAAGAAGCAAATGCTGCCAGTGTAGAAGCAAATGCTAGCCCCGCTATCTCCTCAGTAGAAGGATAATGGTCGCTCACCTTACTTCCCTTTTTAACGAATCTCATTTGAATTATCTTCTCTAAGACTTCGTATAAGGCTGAGTAGAGACCCCTCCTAACAATACAATGGAAGCATAACCTCTCTCCATCTTTAATCCAAATCCCTCTTCCGTGGAGTTCACCCATGAGACCTCTAAACCTTTCTGTGTCTACACCAGCTTCTTCGATCTTCGCAAGATGCAGAATCGCTTTCCTCCTCCAACACACTGTACAGAGGTGTGTTCTCTCTGTTACATTTACTTCTTCAAAACTTGTAATAGTCTTCGTTTGTGAGAGTGAGAAATGAAGCCTTGTTAAAGCTCTTACTAAGAGGCTCCATTCATAGAAGGATTCTCCTAGAGCCGCCCCTTCCCTAGAGGCTTTCTCCTCTATTTTCCTAATGCTCTTGATATACTCTAGCTCCCTGGGGTCTATGAGGTTCTTCGATGAGAGCTCCCTTATAAGTTTGTCTCTCTCATCCCTCTGCCAGGGCACTCTTAAATAAGCAATATTCACATTAAGCGGCGGCTCCTGAGCCATTCTTCTCCACTCATCTTCATCGCCCACTACTTCTACTAACCCATAATACTCCTTAATTTCCTGTCTAAGACTTCCTATTTTCTCTAGGAATACTTCAGATATTTTATTCCATGCATCGATATACCATTGTAGAATCTTCGAGGCATAATCCTCAACCTCTCTGCCTGGAACGATTACTAGTGCAGCTCCAGGTATTATAGGCAGCCCTATCATAGGAAATCCTAAATGGTCCTCCTTCTTTTCGTCCTCCCCTGTTATAGCACTTAAACCGATTGGTATGCCTTTTGTCGATAAGTATGCATCATATAGAGGCGCATTGTGTAGGAGTGGTCGTATGATACAGTCCGGCCCAAGCTCATCGGCAATATTCATTAATGCATAGAATGTAGTTAATGAGATAAGGTAGCTGCCAGACCACAAGTCTCTAGGCAGTCTAGCAGTTGATATAAACTCTTGCTTATTCTCAACCTCCCAGTATATTAAACCGATTTCACTATCAGTGGCAGCCGTGGCTAGACATGAGGCTGCATATAAGTGGTCTATTATCGTGGATGTCGGTGACCTAGTATCAGCCGGGAGTAATGAAGCTTCCGGAAACCTATTATTGAAGGCTTTCTCCAATGAATAGACATAGGATGCCGGTAGCGTCCTCCATAGAGCGTGATATTCGTATCCCGGCTCAGCCCTTACCATAGCTTTACACATGGAATCGATAAACTCATTAACGGCCGTAGCAAACTGAATGACTCTCAGATTACCATCTTCATCATATAGTAGCCTTCTTAAATCGTTTGTGAAATCGTGCTCTGATAGGTCTAATGGATGCTTAAATATTACTCTATCAACGAACTTCCCCTTCATCTTGCCTCTATCAAAGAATAGATAAGCTATGGAGCGATCGATTGAGCTGGAGGCATAGTCGCATCTCTCAATCAACGGTCGGCACTCTTCTTGCATTGACTTAATTTTTGCTGCTAGATCATCTTTCCCACCTTCTGTGAGTCTTCTAGCAATCTTATCTATAATATACCTAGCTAATCTTTCATGGTATTCTTCAACCTTCTTCTCGCGGTACTGTTCTTCCCTAAGACCTATTACGTACCTCACTAGCTCAGCGGCGTCTCTCCCTGAATGGGCTGCGAAGAGTAACGGTTTGAATGGGGGGTCGTGGAGTAAGGCTAGAGTTTTTAGTGCAGCTATGTCTACTTGCATCCCCATTATCTGCCAACCTCTAGTAATCCGTATCCAAGCATCGTCTTAGCACCAACCCCCTCCCCTATAGCAGTAATAATCCATCCTTTCACCATATCAAAGTATTTGAGGGCTTCTTTCTTAGCTGCTACGAGAAATGTGAATTCTACATTCTTAGCGATAACTGGATATATCACCGGCACGGGTCTAGCTTCATTCTCTCTAATGCTCTGCTGATATATCGGGGTCGTTACCTCCGGCTCCAATATCTTCCCCTTCTCATCTCCTCTAGTCGGGTAACCGTCCGTCACTACTATCTGCGAAGACTGCTCCCTCCCACCTAGAATCTCATCTATCGAGTCTATCTTCAAGTCGGTTAGTAGGAAGCTTTCAAGGTAGCTTCTGAGAACACCTTTCAGGCTCGACGCAGGTATATAGGGTACGCCTAAGATTGGATGAAGAGCGGTCCCATACTCGAAGATTAAAGCTGAAGTATCATTTTTTGAGTGGACTATCATCCTGCTCTTAGTATATGCTTTGATTCTGAAGACGTCTCCACCAAGCCTGGAACCATAATGCTGTCTGAGGGCTTCCTCCAACTCATTTAGGATACTCTGGATTATTGGCGATACTCTACGATAAACTCCTTGATTTACCTCATTTATCTTCTGAATTAATCTCTCTAGGAGTCTTCTCTTCGCCTCGTCTTTCTCCTTTGTATCTGTTAGCTTGAGTACGGCTAGCCTACATAGGCTGATTGGGTCGTTGCATTGGTTAATTAGTTCATCTACGTCATAGCCATACACCTTTACAGTCCTCACCAGACCTTCACCTCTTGAACATGATATCCCAGCTTTCCCATATGGTCTAGAAAGGTGGACTCAAGTAACTGGTAAGCCTCATGTAGCTCCTTCTCTACGTCAATTGTATGGGGTTTAGCTTGCGGAGTACTTTTCCATCTTATTGTTCGTGGCCAGTCGGTAGACTTAAACAAGCATACTGTAGCAAACGTCTTATGAACGCTGAATATTAGAGGTGATGCTCTACGCTGTACTTCGTCTACCTCATATCCTGTTCTTTTAACTTCGCGAGGTAACCCGAGAATCCAAGCTTTAAGCTCTCTTCTAAAAGGGTCTCCCCCTAGTAGGCGGTCTCTCCTACTCCTCAGAGTGAAGTCCTGGAGATCTCTTAACAATTCCTCAGGTCTCTTGCCACCTATAGGGATATAGAATAGTTTGAAAGCGTTAGGCACTATAGCTGGGATCTGTGGAAGCCTATCCAGCTTCTTAGCCTCCCGTATAGTTGAGGCCTCCCTTACCAACCTCCTTAGAGTTTCTGGTGAGATACCTCCACTTAAGATTGCTGAGAGGTTCACTTCATCGTCAAGAATCTTAAAATCTAAGCATCCCAGCCCCCTCCTACCTCCTTTCCCAATGCCAGTGAATATGAGAGCTGAGGCAAGGCTTAGTATGGCTATCTTAACCTTGTCTTTCTCTAGCCCTGCTTCTTTGAATGTGTGAAGCCATACGCTGAGCCGACCTCTTATCGATTTTATATAGTTGAGTTGTCTTCCTCCGAGTGTCAGTAAGCCTACCCTAGGTAGATTTCTTAATGTTGCTGCATCATCATAAAGGGGGGAGCCTATCGATGTAAACCTTAGTGCTAATCTCGATGAGTGAGCTTCACCATCTCTAGCAGAACCCAATATTGTGCCTTCTTCTTTACGTACAAGCGTTTCTACATCTCTGTAGTCTCCTACAAAGTACTTTCCAGCAAGGTACGCTCTAAGCCACCACCTCCATAATCCCTTAATGCTCTGCGTTCTTAATTCTTCGTTATGTAAGCCCTCCTTTGAATATGCTAGAGTATCGTAGCCTCCTATAAGGAGTGGGGTGGTATTCCATACTTCGAGCTCTAGTAGTTTATGTAGCAATGCACCCCACCTATCATCATGCTGATAGTAAAGCTTCTGCAAACTCTTTTAACCATCTTGCAAATCTTAATGATTGCTCCTCCACCATCCTGACGGTTGCCGGATTTGATGTAACTGCTTCGATCACTTTTCCTAAGGAGGCCTCGTCTGTTGGGAGGCCAATCCTCTCAAGCAATCTGCAGATCGAGGCAGCATATATTGCATAGCCTACATCTTCCTCCTTCCCTCTCGGGGGGAGCTCAGAGTTCGCTGTCATCCATTTGAAAGCGGTTTTTACTAAGTTTTCTCCCCCCTTAGCGTATGCGTAAGCGATCGTTGATAGTATTCCAGCCCTAAATAGATAACCGTAAAGCTGTCTACATCTGCTCCTTACAGATTCAACATAACCTCTCTCCCCTCTATACTTCTCTCTAACTAGGTTAATAATCCTGAATGCTTCCTTACCTAGCTCCGCATCTTCAAGTATGTTCAAGACTACCACCCACAGAATTTCACGATACCTTTACCGATAGTCTCATGACCTCCTAAAACTAGGTAGAAGTCTTTCTTATCCTTCGATTTTAATGTAGACATTAATTCTTCGAAGAGTTTTTCAGCGGTCATCGATGACTCAGACCTAGGATTCGACATCAATATTGCTGTTATAAACATCGACATCTCTGGGACGTATTCCTCATCCCATAGAGCACCTTCCTTAACCGTTTTCCTCTGATAATCCAATGCTATTCTTGTGATCGATATTGTAGAACGTGAAAGTAATTGTAGGCCTTCTTCATCTTGAAGTATTACGACACGGTTTGACAGGGTATCCATTGATAAGGGTATTTTTATATCTTTCAAGAAGTCTTCCAACAATACTTTTACATTATCCGCTAGCTTCGTATCCGCTTCAAAGACTTTATCTCCAAGCCAGACCTTCCCATCCAAGGTCAAGTCATTATTGCTTACAAGTGTCCTACCGCTTGAACCTGATAGATTCACCAACTCTCTCAACTTCTTCTCTTTAGGGTCCCCGGCTAGCTCAAGCAATGCCCCAGCACGTTCTAATAGGAGTTTAGTGGTAGCGAAGACGAAGCCATACTTTAGAGAAGGCATGGGAGATAAGAATAGTTTAGCATCGAGAATATTTAATGCTCCGGCATGTTGATGTGCCTCCTCTCTTTCTGGACCGAACAATAGTTTCTCGAAATCTCGGTCACGCGTGCCCTGCATCTCTTTACCTTGCCTAAAAGCTGTTCTAAGCGCTCCCTTAATACTGCTCCCCCAGATACATGGTATGCCTAAATTATCTCTCTGAACAGGCAGGTCGACATGTTCTTCAAAACCTCTACCTAAACCTGCATGTACCGGTGTTAAAGCAAAGACTAGGTATGGCCTAACAAGACCATAAACAGGTGCAAGAGACATTACACTCACTAAAGAATACCTGTAGAAAACAACATATATAAAGTTTACAAAAATTGTAGAATAAAACCGGAACTGAAATATATCCTAGGTACGCCTAAGAAACCTTAAGGCTCTTACCAACTATCCACCTCTCTCCTAAAGCTTACCTTCGGATATCTAATTCTGAAAGTTTTCAATTTTTTGCGTTTCAAGACTTCTACAGCAACCTAAAAAAGGCATTCTAAGTTCTTTTCCTGAAATCCCCCAAGCATTCATTGCTATCACTAATAACTACGCTCAACATCCTTCAGCTGCTTTATTGCCGAGACCCTTGTTTTAAGTCTCGAGCCCATGAGTGAAAGTCCTTCTAAAGCTCTAGCATCTTCTTCATCTAGAGCAAGATTAGCCCAATAAATTTCCTGCGAGGCTTGGTAAGGTTTATTCAGCAATTGAGATAAGTGAAATTCTCAGCCTGGGAAAGAATTAAAGAAACTAACAGACCTTGACTCGTGGAGAAAGTGGGTGAAGGGTGCAGGCTCACGGAACCAAGAGGAAGCAGTATTACCAGTAATTTTAAGAACCTCAATTCGAACGTCTTCGACACCATTTTAATAATCGTATCTTTAATTCTTTATATGAGGCTCTTCTCCATCCTGATAGTGCCCTTCATTTTTCTTACGTGCCTTCTCCTTTCCCTTATAAGTTCAAGGCAGCATACCGTATCCCATGCATCCTAGTTCTCAACATCTACGCTTAATCTCCGTCCCTCTCCACGCTTCTCATCTCATACTATACACATATGCCATAAGCTTTCAATTCTCTATATGAGATTCACAAGTCTAGCAGCCTGGGTTACCCCAGGCTTCCTTAAACTTTCAATTCTCTCTATGAGATTCGTCGAGGCAAAGTGCTCGCCGCCGTGTATGTCGTATAGGTCTTTCAATTCTCTCTATGAGATTCCCTGTCAGGTACTTGACTTCCAAGATTGCGTCTCCCTTCTCCACTTTCAATTCTCTCTATGAGATTCAACTAAGAACTACTACTATGGGGCCACGCTTCCAACACTGCTCTTTCAATTCTCTCTATGAGATTCGGAAGATACGCTATGAGAGTTCAAATGAGCGTCTGGATAACCTTTCAATTCTCTCTATGAGATTCTCGGTAATATTTGGCACATCCGCTCTGCGTAACGAATAAAGCTTTCAATTCTCTCTATGAGATTCTGGGAAGGCGACGCGATACCGGGAAACTATAGTACGTCTTTCAATTCTCTCTATGAGATTCGTGTAAGCCGCTCCAGTCGGGTTGTAGACTCTTAAAGTGTTCTTTCAATTCTCTCTATGAGATTCACATGATATTAAGCCCCATAGAGTGAAGGTTGAGCCTGAGAAATGAACTTTCAATTCTCTCTATGAGATTCGTTAGATAGCTACAATGGTAGCTGCCCACCTGTAATGAAAGTAACTTTCAATTCTCTCTATGAGATTCGGAGAGCATGGATGACGTTGAATGCATTGAAAAGAAGAAGATCTTTCAATTCTCTCTATGAGATTCCCCTCCAGCACCTCCGTTATCGGGTAGTGGAGCCACATACTTTCAATTCTCTCTATGAGATTCCTTGCGTGGGCTGGGTTTAACATGGCGATAGCCGAGTCTGCCAACTTTCAATTCTCTCTATGAGATTCTTCGCTACATCAACCATCACGGTCTCAGGCAGGTTCGATCTTTCAATTCTCTCTATGAGATTCTGGGTGAGTTCTTTTTTGAGTGTGCTACAATCTGCAAGTCTACTTTCAATTCTCTCTATGAGATTCGAGGAGGCCGGAGAGGGTTCCATCGATCGGTGAGAGGATTGTGAACTTTCAATTCTCTCTATGAGATTCCCAGTCCTCGGGGTTGTGGCCACACTCCTGTTTATACTGTACTTTCAATTCTCTCTATGAGATTCAAACTAGAAAAAATAATCAAACTAATGGAAAAAATAGTCGAACTATGCCTCTATACACACTTCTCAAGGAAATTCTTTAGATGGATTATGAAAAACCCACATGAGATATGGGCTGAAGATTATGATGAGGGACTTTTGAGGAAATGCTGCGAACTCTATATTATAACCATTGATCTACTATTTTCAACACTCCTTCTAGGATATCCAAAAATCCATAAAACGATAAGCAGAATTATTAAATGGTGGACGAATAATCTCGGCATAAAACTCGAGATGATGGAGAAAATGCTTGATAAAATAGGCCATATAATGTCTAATAGCAGTAACGGAACAAAATCTTGAATTATTCTCTTCTCTCATAGATTAGTGGTCTTCATAACAGATATGACCCCATCTTGTAGGCTGTATAGACTTCGTTAGTCCGTTCTTCTTAAACCATTAAGAAAATGAAAATTATTAAGACCAACGAGCATAGCATATGTATGTTTATTGTTATGTGCTCATGACCTATATGCATTGTTCGGGTCATGGCCTTTATATAGGTTGGCTCCTAACCAGGGCCGCCGATATTTTCTACATATATTCACATTATGAGTCTTGCTTAATCTTCTAGCTTTGTATATCTTTGGAGCTATCTATTAGTTCTTCTGATCAACTCTATCTTTTCAGCTAGCTACTCATCTAAGGTATTATTGTAATAGTCTTTTACATCCAGCTCGCCGCTATAAACAAGCCATCCATAAGCATTAGGATATCTATCTAGAAATTTACTAAACTTTGTCACAAATCTCTCAAAATCTCTCAACGTTACAACCTTCTTATCTTTGCATTCTATAAAGATGATGTCTTCACCTATAAACCTCTTCTTTCCAGCTATTATATCGGCTTCTCCATGCGTCCAGCTCTTCCTATCCTCCTCGACTTTTGCCTAATACGAGTATGGTACCCTTCGCTTGCAAGCCAATTGCTAACCAATACTTCATAGTATAATCCAGCAGGAGAAGTTTTAGACCTAGAAGGCATAAAACAAGTAATTAAAAATTTTTATCCCTTTTGAAATTCTACATCGTTTTTCCAGGTACTTATTCCGAGAAGCTGACCGGAGCCCTCTCATGGGATTTGTTTATGAGCAATCAATAAGCCTTGCTCGAGCATCTTTAGAATCTTATACATGCTGAAGCCCGCTGTCCTATTCACCCCAACCTGCATTTCCTCCCCAGCCACCTGTTAACTTATGAGCCCTCAAGCTTAGGCCGGCATAATGATCCCACTGCCTCTTCAAGTCCCTCAGCATCAGGATGTGGTCTGGGAGCGGTAGAGATTGGTAATGTGACCTAGGCTTGCCCATGAGCCTCATAACACCGTCCATGAGTCCCATCGTATGAAGTAGAATGTATGGGCACAGTCTCCTAAAACATGTTGGGCTGAGAAACCCAAGCTCATAGCTCGTATACGGCTTAGAATCCCTCACAAGCCTCTCGAGATCAGACCTCGTATACGAGATTTCGAAAACGCGAAAAAGGTTTATTGAAAAGCTCAACCCCGCTCAGCCTGCTAAAAGCCTTAAACAAATAGAAACCTGAGGAGAAGCTCGGCCTAAAATCAGGATTACACTCTAGAAAAAACCTTAGAGAGTCGATGGACAAGCAGTCACATCGCCTCTAAAAATAAGTTATGAGCGTGTCTCGCTTTGAGATTCTCGTGACGACCTAAAACGATATTCGAGAAGTCTTCCTGCAATCCTTCTAGCGTCCCTCGCTATCCCTAATAATTCACGTTCAAGGTCCCTCGGTTGCCTTACCGATAAGATCCTAGTTTCAAGTCTGGAGCTCATGAGCGAAAGTTCTTCTAAGGCCTTGACATCCCCCTGAATTGCGAGGAAAATCAACTTGACAAACTTCTCCGCAACCTCTCTGCCAAGCTGATCGATGGTAAGAGCTTTTCTAACAAGCCAGTTCATGGCATTCTTACCCCATTCCTCAGCGAGTATGCATCCAAGCAACCTTTCAGAACGGATGTACACTTCTCTTAATGGCGCATGTATACTAACAGCCGAGGCGGCTGGTATAGACCCCACGGGATCAATGACTCCGAGGACCATTAAATCATGTGGCTCATTCGCCAATAAGTCCCAAAGATTTATCAGCAAGTATAATACTAACGCGTCAACAGGCCTCATACCATACCATGGTCCAAGCAGCCTTTCATGTAGAATGAGCCTCCACCAGCTTCTTGACCATTTAAGCTCTAGGGGTAGGACGTGAACCGACACCCAGCTCTCCTTGTCCAACCTAGTGTGCCCGACCCTACTTATTAGATAGCCTACAAGCATTAACACGAGGAAATCTGAACTGACCTTTGGATCCATCGAGAATCCATCTTTAAAGAAGGTGTTTCTCGTCAATGCGTAAAGCTCTAGCTTGAAAATGCTTGGAAGAGCATGCCCTTCGCTTACATTAAAGTTCTCAAGACCTCTCACGAGCCTCTCAAGACCTCCAACTTTAGGAGACTTAAGAACGTCACTATATGCTTCGAGAATCGCAATCGAATCCAGCTCGCATTTTAGCTCCGAGCAAAGCCTCACAAATATCTTTTTATCATTACCGCTCATCGGCAGCTCGCTTAATCTTCGAAGAGACTCCTCCCTCCTCCTCCTATCAAGAATTTCTTCCACAGTCTTGATACCATCTAATATTGCCCCTAAAATATCTTCGCCTCTAAGCTCGATATATTGTCCAACCTCATACTTTCGTGCCTCAACTAAGTTAAGGAACGAATATAGGTAAAGCTTTGGGATTAGTAAGCCTTCGGGCGTTCTGATCCTGAGAACCTCCGGCTTACTCATCTTCAACAATCCTCCTGAGCTCCCTAATTATTAATCGATCGCCTGCCGATCCGCCTCTTTTCTCACATGCGTCCAAATTGTCTGCAAGAACTATCGGGAACATGAGGAGGCTATACAGTTTCAACCATCTCTTATTCTCGTCAAAATTCTTGCGTAAGAGAAAGTCAAGCGATCTCCAAATATCATTGAAGATTAATTCAAATTCCTGATAGTCTCTTATAAAAACCGCCTCAACACTTAGCCCAACCTTCCCTAAAACCGGCTCAAGGTTGCATACAGAATTGCATAGCCCAACCCTCGCCACATATCTTATCTTCTCGCCTGTCTCACCCCTTAATAGTTCCCTTAACAGTTTTGGAATATTATCTCTAAAAGCCTGGTGATGGTTCAGCACCGCCATAAGTAACAAGACCTTAAAGGGGTCCTGATCCCTCAACCCCCCTATCATCTTATAGCATGACACGGCTGACAATATCTCATGATCCTCAAAGCCGCCACCATGCTTCTCAACTTTGTCCTGGTAATACTTGTAAGCTTTTCCCAAATCATGTGCCACTACACCCAGTTTTAGCATCTCTTCTATATCCTCTTGTTTAGCAACATTAACACCCGCGCCTAGAAGCCTCGTATAAACCACCCTGACATAATTTGGATTCATGCGCAGAAAATACTCCAATTTACCGAGGCATCCTATTATATGATCTGCTAGTGATTGATTCTGATAAGCATATGGCTTGCTCAATTTTAGACCCATACGAGTCCCTCCACAGGGTCGATTCTCTCAACAGCAAGCCCTTCTATCCCATACTTGAGGAGGGAGAGGGTTAATGGCTCCCCGCTATTCAGCATCATCCTGATTAGCTCGCTTTTTAGGCGAGCCAGCTTAAAGCCCTTGAGATTGGCTCTTACATCATCGATGTATCTTGAGAAGTCCCTCCCTCCTGATCTTTCGCGTATAAGCACCATGCAGCCGGACGCTAATAACTTCCTTGCAGCATCTTCAGACACCCCAACGCAAAATTCATAAGAAAAGCCCCTAGAGATTTCGGATGCGTCGAAAACTGTAACAATTCCAAAAGAATCCGTAAAACCTTCCAATTTTTCTAAAGCCTTTATTGCATCATCTTTGCCCAAGAGAGGTTGCTCATCAAGCTGACTCAAAATCTTAATCCTCGCATGACGTATTATTGAATCGGGATCTATATATTGTTCATAAACCCGCTCCATTTCACCAATCAACATCTCCTCGAATTCTAGCTTCTCAAATGTTTCTCCATCAAGTCTTTCAAGAACATTGATGGAATCTTTTGTGAGCTTCCCGCTATATACTCCAGAATATTGTTCATCATCCGTGAGTCCTATTACATATATATCGCCTTCTTTAGACTCGGCCGACCTTGCGACTCTTCCAGCTCTCTGAATAAACCTATCAAGTGGGCATGGGTCGGTTATCAGAACGTCAAAACTCTTATCCACACCGGCCTCAACAACTTGCGTTGCAATAACTAGCTGAGCATAATCAATATTCTTAATTCGTTCTCCTTTTATGTCCTCGCGCAATCTTCCATGAAGAAGAATTGTCTGGAGACTCGATCCAATTACTTGACGTATCTCTCTGAACATTTTCACAGCCCTTTCAACCTTATTCATTACGATGAGTATCCTCTTCTTGGAATTCATCTTCAATAGATTTACAACTTCATTCTCATCAATTATCCTGAGCGAGATTCTCTTGAGGCGCATAGATTTTTCAAAAACATCATCCTTCAAATCACTCCATTTCAAAACATTCTGATCATCGACTTTTATCCCAATCTTCTTCAAAACATCCCCAATAGCCTTAATAAGAACCTCCGGAAGCGTTGCTGTTGAGATTACAAGCGGCACACTGGCTTCGCATAAAGCCCTTATAGCAACAAGAGACGATGCAAGAGATTTTAACTCATCATCCTGGCTCCCTATGTTGGATAGCAAGTGGAACTCGTCAAGTACAACTGCCGATGAGTATATGTTTGCTCTTGGTATGTCATAATGGGAATAACCGAGCTCTATAACTTTTCTAAATTCTGGCGCTGGTACCTTGAACAAGTTCATCATGAACGTATCGAGGGTCGTTACAATAATCCCTTTACTGCAGTAGAAGGGGGACATCGGCGATCCCATACACTGTTTATAAACTTTGATGCCTGCAAAATTCAGCTTTTGTATATGCTCGCTCAGCCTATGCTCGACATCATTGGCTATCGATCTCATCGGGAGCACATGGATGACCCTGAGCCAATTGACGCCACTCTCTTTACAAGCAAGCCCGGCGCAAAGAGTTATTGATGTCTTGCCATAACCTGTCGGTAGCTTAACGATAAGCGGGTTAACACCGTTATCTAGTCGTCTCAGAGCCTCTTCTATAAGTATGCGAGGCTTCCATCCTAAAAGTCTACATACATTTCCATAAATCTGGGAGACCGTTGGGCCGTTCAAAGATACTTCATCCCCCGGGAGCTGGAAAGATCAACCTGACTCTGTCGCCCAAGTCTATGTAGGCCCTTGCTTCAACCAGTATCTCGGAACTTGATATTGGGGTTCTTGATCCTGGGATCACATACTCCTCGAAGATCGGTGGGTCGAGCCTCCCCCACCCCCTCCTCCAGAAAACCTCTGTGTAAAATGGACTACTTAGAGCCCTCCCAGCGCTTGATGGGAAGTAGAATTTTGTTTCTATAACTCCTTTACCAATGTCGGATTTACTCGATTCCATGCAAGAAACTTTCTTAATTGTTACTAATGATTCCTTACTACCAATCCTATTAATGTTCCAAGCTGCTATTTCCAGAGCGTGAGCTGGATCCCCATCCACTATGTTTTCAAGCTTTGCAAGGTCAAAGAGATATGCGGCCTCAATTGGGCCGGATGGATAATATATCTTCCCGCAGTAAATCGCACCAGTCCTATATTTTGGCAGATATCTCCTTGGAATCCTTTCCTCGCCAACTTTCTCCGGAATTTTTGCTTGGAAAAGTAGGGTTACATACCTGTTAATATCCTCTGTTATGAATGCATATCTCTTATCAGAGAGGGCGGCAGATGCCGTGATAAGAGCATCGTCAAGCAAGGACACGGGGCTCCTAAAATCTACCCTCCCCCTCCTACCAACCTTTATGCCCGTTATGAGCAGCTCGCCAGATAATCTCTCCCCATTTGGGCCTTTCAGTAGTCCTTCTTTGACTAGCCCGCTCGCCAGCGCCCCCAATAATGTCGTCGGGGGCGGTAGTGGGAGGGATAACTGAAGCTTACTAGAATATGGGACCCTTATCCAGTAACCCCAATGGTACTCGGCCTTAATCGTCAGTCCCAGGATCATTTCCCTACCTTGCTGGCTTCATCAATAATCTCCACAATCCTTTTTGCGAATGCCTCGGGGTTTTTCACGACCTCAATTCCATCAAGACCTTCAGCAGCTCCCTCCTTATCTAATGAAACTAGCTTTAACTCTGGCCTGCCACCCTTGATTCTCTCCATCAAACTGACAAACTCTCTTGCCCTTTCAACAGTTTCTTTAACAAAGGCCCTGTCGTTCCCCGGAGAAACTAGGAAACTTGCTCCTTCACAGTAGGCAGCAACCGCCGAAAGATATTCCAAGTTCGGCATGAACCTACTCTTCTTGGCGCCGAATGGCAGGAGAGTTATAAAGGAGGCGAGAGCGGCTACCGCGGCCTTAATTCTCGTATTCCTCTGCTCCATCAGCTCCTTTTCACCTGCCTCATCTCTTTCGCCAAAAGCCGTCATCGGTTTCGCAACATAATCAAATGACATCGCGAACGTGAACGTATATACTGCTGATCCAACCTCAACGTTGTATGGTGCCTGGTATTGTTCCATAGAAGAGGGCGCATGTCTCACATGGAACTGCGTCTCAAGGGCTGTGGCCTTCACGTCCTTTAGCGCAGGTATCATATAGCCAACCTGGAATAGGGATGTTCTTTTTACAGGGAAGTCCCCAGCATACAAGAACCCTCCAATATCGCAAACTACATCCTTCAAAAGAGCTTGTACTTCAGTCCTTCTTATTTGATTTTCACCTTCTGGTATTGGTATGCCGTATTTCGTGAGCAAGTTATCGTCGGCAAACTTTAGGAATTCCCCTCTCTCGCTCTCCTCGGTTAGGGGAAGGTTAAGCCTCTTAGCCTCATCAACGAGACATATTTGGTATGCATGTGCTAAAGATTCTCCTGAAACCGCTGGAACAAACCTTATCACATAACCATTATTCGTTGGAATAACTATTGGTGCCGTTCTATGTCTGACCAGATTGCCAATGGACTCAACGCTGTTAAGGCTTTCAAGATTCATCAATAACCTGAAAGAAATGCTGACGAACATCACGCGCCCACCTCCTCTGCCCTTCTGGACATTGTTGACGCAATAAGTTGCATGGCATAGCTTGCGACAGCCCTAGCCAAAGTTATATCTCTGCTCGACTCCTCGAGAAACTCCCTCAGGACGTCATCGCTCGGAAGAGATCCCCTGATCACGTAAGGCTTAGACTCATCCTTTAGCTTCACCAAGATGCTATCCTCTGTGGCCCTAATCCACTCATCACCACCAGCTCTTCCAGCCCTGAGCGCAGCCTCAAGTATTCTACCGTTCTCGTAGATTGCCCTGATAACACTTTCAGGGCCCAAGGCATTCGCTATCCTATCGATGATAGAGTAACTCCCCGTGTACAGGCCAACAGATGCGAGAGCGACGGCGACGTCACGATACCTCCGAAGACTGAGGCTCATCTCAACTCCCTCACGATTTTATTCACAAGACATGGATATAAGTTTTATCGAGTATGAAATTATTTTCACAAAATTGAAACTTATATCTAAGCCGTCTCATAAGATTGGTTGGGATGAACCTCGTAATAACGCTGGGTTTTGACGAGAAGTTTGCATTAAGGGCGATCTTCCGCAGGGGGCTTAGAGCCGGCGATAGGGTAATATTTGTTGTGCCGGAGGATGAGGATCCGAGAGCGGAGAAGGCCTTCTCAACACTCCAACAGATAGTTTTCAGGTCTATTCCAGAAGTGTCCGTTGAGAGGTTTAGGATTCCGGTTAGGGACTTCCCGAAAGCTGTCTCACTCATAAGGAGACTTGCCTTAAGCCTTCTCAGGAGCGGCGAGAAAGTAATCCTGAACCTTAGCGGAGGACAGAGAATAGTGATTCTTGAAGTGCTCGCAGGCTTCCTCAGCTGCGGTGCCAGTGGTGTCGATGTTGAAGTTGAAAGTGAAGACTCCTCGACGTTAGCCACCTTCCCCCTCATAATGATGACGAACATAAAACTCGACCGTGAAGACGCAGATATTCTCAAAATATTAACACAAGCCCCGAGAAGGTTTAGTGAAATTCAGTCAGCAGCAG
>Ga0272449_1001437_pt1 | contig 24445 bp, 27 predicted proteins | sample YNPCB0241_FD_198679 | JGI IMG/M metagenome (GOLD analysis project Ga0272449, IMG submission 198679) | Hot spring sediment microbial communities from Yellowstone National Park, WY, United States - YNP-CB-024-1 | ecosystem: Environmental > Aquatic > Thermal springs > Hot (42-90C) > Sediment... | reverse complement strand
TATATGTTCTATCTTTCCACTTAAATTCTATTCTTCCCCTATATAGAGAGGCAAGTAAATAAATTAAAGCGGTTACCAATATGAATACTGCGATAGGATATCCCAGTGCATAGACTATGCTATGCTTGTTTCTCGCTAATTCTAAACTATTTAGTGTAATACTTAGAATCATTGATAGTATACAGACTATTGCATAATAACTACTCAGGATGAATACTGAGACTAACGGTATTACAAAAATCATCAGATAGAAGAGTAATAGCAATATTGTTACAGTAGACTTCTCCTTTAATCCTGCGATAAACCTGATCACTGAAAACCATAAATCCTTAATTCCAGCTTGCACTATAGTTTCCACTATTCTACTTCCATTAAATAATCTGAAGTTAAAACCTAAAGCTCGAATCTTCTCACCGAGTATTTTATCCTCAAGTATTTCACTTAAAACCTGTAGGTGGCTACCGGCAGATTCGTAAGCTCTCCTCTTAAATAGTGAGAATGCACCGACAAGAAAACACTTATTGGAATTATCTCTATTTACCTTACTAAATCTCTCAAATAAGAGAACTGTATTAATGTATAGAGGATAGGTGAAACGTGCTGAGATTCCAGCTAATTCAAATCTTGGGAATAGGGATAAGTAATCTAATTTAAGAGACTCCAGAGTCTTGATACTATTAACTAGAACCTTTTCATCTAGCAGCACTGTATCAGCATCAAGAAATAGCAGATAATCGTTCTCTGCTCTTTTATATCCTAGATAGCATGGCCAACCCTTCCCAATAGTATCAGGAGGTCTATTAGATGCTTCAATCATCTCGATAGGATGCTTTCTAGAATACTCCTTGATTATATTTTTTGTATCATCTATTGATGAATCATCTACAACGATTATCTGGGGGACGATTCCTCTCTGTTTAAGAATACTATCTAGGCATCTTCTAATCTTTACTCCTTCATTTCTGACTGGTATTATGATTGATACATTTTTTGTAGTTGAATTATTGTTTTCATCAATTAATTTCGGTAACTTTCTGAACTCAACGTAGTGGACTCCAATCCAATATGCTAGTATCGATATTGATAGAATATTCAGAATGGTAAGTATTATGGTACACATATTCTTCAGTAAAGTAAATGTATTTGAAGAAAATATAGTTTAGGATATAGTAAGGTATTTGGTGGAATGAGGGATGAAGATAGTAAACTATAGCGTTGAGGGGACCGTAGATTATGGTTTCCTAGTAGATAAATCAGAGTTTGTTCCAAGATATTTCATAGAAGAAGTTTTAAGGGAGAAGATGCCTAGGGATATTAAGAGACTTCTACCAGATACAGAGTTAAGAGAACTTATCAAAGCATCTCTTGAAAGTGTAAAGCTAGAGAGAGTACCTTTATCATCTGTTCATATTGAGCCACCTCTTAAGGATCCAAGAAAAATAATCTGCATTGCATTAAATTATAGAGACCATGCTGAAGAAATAGGTTCAAAGATTCCTGAAGAAATCGTCTTCTTTCTGAAGCCGCCTACAACTTTAATTGGACCATTCGATTCTATAATTAAGCCTGGGATAGCTGAAAAGATAGATTATGAGGGTGAGTTAGCAGTAATCATCGGTGAGAGAGCTAAGGAAGTAGATTCTTCTGAGGCCATGTTATATGTTTTTGGATACACGGTATTTAACGATGTTACAGCAAGAGACTTGCAGTTTAGAGATGGGTTATGGCGTGGATGGACTATGAGTAAATGTTTTGACACCTTCGCACCTACAGGTCCATGGATAGTATCGGCAGATGAAATAGAAGACCCACACAACCTAAGAATAATAACTAGGGTTAACAAAGACATTAGGCAGAACTCGAATACTTCAAACATGATCTTCAAGATACCTGATATAATCTCATATCTAAGCAAGATAATGACATTGGAGCCAGGAGACATAATAGCAACAGGTACACCAGCAGGAATAGGTTATACAAGAGAAGATTGGCTACTGAAAGAGGGAGATATCGTAGAAGTATGGATAGAGAAGATAGGAGCAATAAGAAACCAACTAGTATCAACTAAGTAATTCTTAATGATAACTTGCTGGGATACTACTATTTGTTTAGACATCTTAGTAATTTACTTAGGTGGAGTTACTATCTTAGTTATCAGGGAAAACATAAACACATATATCTAAGGATGAATGAATCTTTTCCATGGAGATGGAACAAAAAGTATTAGCGGAGAAGATTCGTAAAAACTCCTAATTGAATCCATAATTACTGATGAAACAATAGACAAAGCAAGTAGATTGATTGGCTTAACAAAAAAAATGGTAAAATAATATTCAAAATAGATAGAAGGAAGGAAGATTTCGATATCGGACCATATTCTACTCTATTTAGCTGGGAAAAAACTTGCCTATGAAGCAGAACTAGTAGAGTCTGACACCTGCTCAATAACCGAGTTAAGAGATGAGCTAGGAATAAATGAAAAAGTCATTGGAGCACGCCTCTCTGAACTCATAAAAAATCGCAAGCAGATAGACTGGAAGCTGGTCTATATAAAATAAATCCTATAGTAATTATTGATGTATTAAATAGGATTGAGGGAGTCTTATCCGAAGAATCAAAGAATGATCGTGCATAGAGATGTCCAGCTATAAGAAGTTACGAAGATGGATTAAATCTAGGATGGTTATAAACATAGAAAATCTCTCTAAGATACTTAACAGGTATAAAAATCAAGCCATTAATTATTTTGAATTATCAAATTCGGGAGCTATAATGTTTAAGATAATGTTTGATGGCATATATCTTATTTTAGCATATCTTTTAGCTAAACTTTATAAATGGATTGGAGGTCTTGCAGATAGAGAGGATGCCTTCAGAAAGAGAATTAATAGAATTGCCTTTCATAACTTCTTCTGATTCGATTATGAGGTTAGTAGATTAATTAATGATGACTTAATTAAGAGGACTGAGAAAGGATATTGTTTGAACTTTATGAGATTGGATGAAATATTCCAATTACTGGATGAATATGTGGCTGCTCAGAGAAGACCTTGAAACCTAGCTACTGCACAGTTACTTCACAAACAAATTAGATAGTAAGCTAAGTCTTAAATCGTGGGTTATAATAAGTTAGTTTACATACTTTTCTCTTTTAGTATTGCTAGAGAATACTTATAACTAGAGTATTTTTGTTTAGGTTATGATGAAGAGGTACGATGTAATTGTTGTAGGTGGCGGTCCTGCAGGCGTATCAGCTGCTAAGGCTGCTGGAAGGACTGGTGCTAAGACTCTTCTTCTAGAGAAAGCTCCAACTATTATGGCTAATAAGCCGTGTGGTCAAGCTGTTAGTCAAGAGACTCTTCAGACGGCTGAGGTTAAGCCTGAGCCGAGTATAGTACTCCATAGAGCTTATGCTCTAGTCTATGCTCCAAACCTTAACTATGTAAAGATAGATAGAATAGGGTTCTTGATAGATAAGTCTAGGCTTCTACAATACATGGCTGCTCAAGCAGCAGAGTATGGTGCTGAGATACATGTTAGAGAAGAAGTTCAAGATGTTAAGATAGAAGATGAAGTTGTTAAAGTCAAGACGAATAGAGGAGAGTATGAAGCTTCAATATTAATTGGCGCAGATGGTTATAATTCTACTGTAGCTAGAAGCTTAGGAATAACCGAGAAATCAGAGCCTATACCAACAGTGCAGTATCTTATGGTTAACTGTAATATAAAATATCCCGATGCAGTTAGATTCTATCTTGGAAATAAAATTGCTCCGGGAGGGTATGCATGGATATTCCCACATAATGAGAAGATAGCTGAAGTAGGTATAGGTGTCAGAGGTGCGCCCTCAAAAGAATATCTAGATGCTTTCGTTAAGAGGTTCGATGATGAACTTGGTAAAGCACAGATAATAGATTATAGAGGTGCTCCAGTACCTATAGGAGGATTGATTAGTGAACCTATAAGAGATAGAGTTATGCTGATTGGAGATGCAGCTGGAACAGTTATTCCACTAACAGGTGCAGGTATACACTCATCTATAGCTGCAGGTCTTGCAGCTGGGAGAGTAGCTGGAGAAGCAGCACAAGAAGGTAACAGTTCGAGAGAGAGGTTAAGTGAATTCTACATACTTTACAAGCCCTGGATAGATAGGATTAAGAAGAGTTTGAAAGTTATGAGAGCTTTAGAGAAGATGAGTGATGATGAATTAAACCTACTTGCAGAAATATTAAGTGACCAGGATATACTTGATTTAGCAAACGGCTTAGACATACTCAGAGTAGCTAAAAAACTGGCTACACACCCTATATTTGCAGTAAAACTTGTTAAAGCAATAACATGAGCACTTAGAATCTTAATTTTATTTTTGTAGAAGCTTAAATTTTATATGAGGGGTAAATACTTCTAATCCATGGAATGAGCTATGTTCCCTGAATACGTTAAGGTTCCTGAGAAGATGGATGTTAAGCCTATTGAGTTAGAAGCATCAAAGAGTGCTTTAATAATTGTTGATATGCAGAATGCTTTCGCTCATGAGAAAGGTAGATTGTTTGTTCCGGAATCTAGAAAAACAATTGAACCTATAAAGAAGCTTCTTGAGAAAGCTCGTTCAAAGAATGTCTCAGTAATCTATACGCAAGACTGGCATCAGAAAGATGACCCAGAGTTTAGTGTTTGGGGTGAGCATGCTGTTGCAGGAACATGGGAAGCAGAGATTATAGATGAGCTTAAACCGATTGATGGAGATGTATTAATAAAGAAGCTAAGATATGATGGATTTTATGGAACATATCTGGATGATGTTTTAAGAATGAGGAAGATCGAGAACACAGTGATAACTGGGACTGTGGCCAATATATGCGTTCTCCATACAGCGGGGAGCGCTGCATTAAGAGGGTATAAAGTAGTTATCCCAATCGATTGTATCTCAGCTTTAAGCATGTTTGACTATATCTCAACTCTTAGACAGGTAACATTCCTATACAGAGGGCTGCTTACTACTCATGAAGGAATAAGGTTTGTATAAAGTTTTAGAAAAGATAGATTATGCTCTCCTATAATTATCCAAAAAGTTGAATAATCGGAATACTGAATGACATATGAAAACATTGGAGGTGTTATAAACGAGGAAGTTATCGATAGCTACTGAAGCAGAGATTCTTAATGGAGAATCAACTGATATATATTTTGTTAGGAGTAGGGAAGTCTTACAGAAGACTGGTATAGATAAGAAAGTCTACGCTGAAGTACACGCATACTCTCTTCCTAGAGGGTATCAGTGGGCACTAGTTACAGGGATAGTAGAGGCATCTTTGTTACTTGAAGGGAAGAAAGTAAATGTATACAGTATGGATGAAGGAGAGATCTTCAGAATATATGAGCCAGTTATGGCTATAGAAGGGAGCTACACTGAGTTCGGCGTATATGAATCAAGCTTACTCGGTATACTCAGGCATGCAACTAGCATCTCAACAAAAGCTGCTAGAATTAAGATTGCTGCAGGTAGTAAAAGAGTACTCTTCTTTGGGATAAGATGCGTCCATCCAGCTATTGCACCTATGGTTGATAAATATGCTTACCTAGGTGGATGTGATGCCGTATCGGGTGTTATAGGAGCTAAACTTCTCGGAATACCTCCAACTGGCACCATGCCTCATGCATTAATATTAACTGCTGGAAACCAGGAAACTGCTTGGAAGCTATTTGATAAATATATGCCTGATGATGTTCCACGTATAGCATTATGCGATACATTATCTGATGAGAGATTTGAAGCATTAAAAGCTGCTGAAACTCTAGGAGAACGACTACATGGTGTAAGACTAGATACACCTGGATCTAGAAGAGGCGATATGAGAAAGATCGTACAAGAAGTTAGATGGGCTCTCGATATCTCAGGGTATAAGCATGTTAAGATATATGTTAGTGGTGGATTAGATGAAGAAGAAGTATTAAAGCTTAGAGATGTAGTTGATGGATTCGGTGTAGGAACATCCATTGCTTTCCCACCATCTATAGATCTTGCATTAGATATTGTAGAAGTAGCAGGAAAGCCTTCTTCAAAGAAAGGGAAGATACCGGGAAGAAAGCAAGTATATAGATGTCTTAAACTCCATGATACTATTACACCCTTTGATAAACAACTCAATAGGTGCCCAGTATGCGGGGAGGCTGTTGAGCCCCTGCTGAAACCTTTAATAGTAAATGGAGAAGTAGTTAGGGATATTAAGCCTGCAGTAGAGATTAGAAAACGTGTAGTAGAAAAACTAGAGAAGATATCTTCTCTACCAGAATTCAGTCCTGAGCCATTGTTATTCTCATCCATATAACTTAACGCTCTCTTATCGAGGAGTTTGTTGGCAGAGTTTAAACTCTTACAACAAGCTTGAGACTATTGAGAGGCTCTTCAACTATTTGAAGCAGATGATAGAGATTCCAGATAATGTAGATACTTGGAAAACTCAATCAGTAGAAAACTACGAATTAACCATAACAGTAGTAGGAAACTTACGCATAACAATAAAACTAAAGAGGAAGTATTACACGGCTGAGAAGGTCTACTAGACTCAAGGGAACACTTAACACAGCTAGTCTCAATAGAGACAAAAAGCTTTACTCAACTTTAGCTAAAATGTAGGAAGATACTATGTTCATTAGAATGTTACATGTTTCTCTCAATCAGATTCACCCATGCACTAGGAGGATTGGCGTTCCCGATACTTCGATAAGTTAAATAGATAGTTTAATTGATTTCTGACGAAGAAAATATTGAGGATTCATAGAAGTTTAAGGATAAGGAGTTCTAAGGGTGAATTGATTTTGAAGGCTCTCTTTGATACAGGTGCGTCTTTTACTGTTATGAGGAAGGATGCAGCTGAAAGAGTCGGTCATATCCTTCCAACAGATGTGAAGGAAGTCATACTGGCGGATGGAAAGACGAAGTTAAAAGTTCTTGGCTACATCCCGATTTCGATGATGCTTGAAGGCTCACCCATAGATGAGATAGCCTATGTTATCGAGGATTTAGCTGAAGAGCTCATCATAGGGGTTAAGGTGATGGAGTTCTACGACATAAAGCTAGACCCCTCAACAAACAAGATAATAGTAGGGAGAATTACAGCTTCTTTGAGCTTTACGCATACGGTTAATATTTCTTATATGGGTTGACTGAATAAGTCCCCAATCTTGGATGGACGAACCTACTCAGTAGCCAGCGGTATCTAGATGGATACGCTGGTAAATTTATGGTTCACGTAAAGCCGTATAGAAGAAGCTTAAGTATTGACAGCTGGATGGTAGGAAGCCTAAACTGAATAACATAAGCATCTATAATGGATGAGTCAATGTAGAAAATCTTTAGATGGATAAGAGCTTAGTGAAATAAGAGGCGACTATTTTCCCTAGCTAGATGATTATGAAAGCCTTCCCAGCTATATAATCTCTTATCTAGTCAGCGTTCTAGATGATCAGAGATTCAACTACCGAGATTATCTAATAAATAATCAAAATTAATATTCAATGAAAGGTATATGTTAGAGCAGTTCCTAATCAATAGTGTGACCTTTCTTGAAGATAGTTAGAGTTGAAGAAATTGAAGATGCTGTTAGAAGACTTTCCATGGATGTGAATTATTATATTAGAGATGAATTGAGGGAAGCATATAAGAAAGCATTGGAGAAAGAAGTCTCAGAGATTGGTAAAGAGGTGCTGAGCCAGATAATTGAGAATGTGGAATTAGCTGCAAGCGAGCAGCTTCCAGTATGCCAAGATACAGGTGTCTCGATCGTCTATGTAGAGATTGGGCAGGAGGTAAAGATTGAGGGTGGAAACTTGTATGATGCAATAAATAGAGGTGTTTCAAGAGGGTATAAAGAAGGATATCTAAGAAAGTCGGTCGTTAGAGATCCGCTATTCAATAGAGTTAATACTGGAGACAATACTCCAGCTATGATTCATGTAGAGATTGTCCCAGGGGACGTATTCAGGATAACATTCATGGCTAAGGGAACTGGAGCGGAAAACATGTCTAGGCTTGCAATGCTTACTCCTGCAGCAGGTGTAAAAGGTGTAAGAGATTTTGTTTTGAAGACTGTCGCAGAAGCTGGTCCAAACCCCTGCCCACCTATAGTTGTAGGTGTTGGGATAGGTGGAACATTTGATACTGTTGGGTGGCTTGCCAAGAAAGCATTAATGCGTAAATTCGGTTCTAGGCATCCAGACCCAAATTATGCAAAGCTTGAACTTGAACTGCTCGACGAGATAAACAAGCTGGGTATTGGTCCTCAAGGCTTAGGTGGACGTATAACAGCTCTAGATGTAAGGATTGAGACTGCTCCATGCCATATCGGTGCACTACCAGTCGCTGTAAACCTAGATTGCCATGCACATAGAGTAGGGGTGTGGGAGAAGTGATTAAGAGAATTACTCCTCCATTGGATGATAAGATACTTGAAGACCTAAGGATAGGAGATAAAGTATTGATTACCGGGAAGATATACACTGCTAGAGATGCTGCTCACAAGAGATTTGTTGAAACAATCAATAAAGGTGGACAGCTCCCAGTTGACCTGAAAGGTCAGGTTATATATTATGTTGGTCCGACACCTCCTAAGCCTGGATACATTATAGGATCTGCTGGTCCAACGACTTCCATAAGGATGGATAGCTATATGGAGCCGATGCTTAAGGCGGGTTTAAAAGCAACTATAGGTAAAGGGTATAGGAGCTGGGGCGTAGTAGACCTATTGAAGAAGTATAAAGCTGTCTACTTTATAGCTACAGGTGGTGTTGGTGCATTGATTTCAAAAAAGATAAAGAAGGCTAGGATTGTAGCTTACGAAGATCTCGGTCCAGAAGCTGTAATGGAGCTTGAAGTAGAAGATTTTCCAGTGATTGTTGCAAACGATATTTATGGTGGAGATATATTTGAAGAAGGAGTAAGAAAGTATCAAGAGATAACTCTACCATTCAAAATCGAGAGAATATCAGAAGTTTAAAGCCTGCATTATCTCTACAACACTTTTTTATTTTTATTCTATCAAACCAGCATAAAGCTGAGCTGGTTCTTAAAGGCTAAGATACTATTTTTACTCCGAATTCCTCTTGGAAGAACTTCATAGATTCCTCCCTGGTTACTAGATGGTTTTTACCTATCTTCGACCTAGCTCTTCTTCTAAGCATTACTCTTCTCCCAGGTCTTGAGACATGGATTATTACATCCATACCGATTACTCCAAGCTCTGGATTATACTTTGTTCCAGGTATGTCTAAGTGTTCTTTAATTCCGAAAGCGAGGTTACCATACTGGTCAAAATTTTCTTCTCTCACCCTGTACCCTATTGCTGCAAATGCTTTCTGTAGAAATTCTCTAGCTTTATCTCTTCTTAGAGTAACCATTACTGCTATCGGTTCACCACGATGAATCCCGAAACCTCTAATAGTCTTCTTCGCTTTCCTTACACTCGGCTTCTGACCTGTAAGCATCTCCAATATTTTCTCTGCTCTCTCTAAGGGGGCTCCAGACTTGCCTACAGAACAGTTTACAATTACCTTCTCTACCCTAATTCTTCTCATCGGGTTATCTAGCTTCAGAGCACTCATAGAAGTATTAAGCGGCTGCTCACCCATATTAGACCCACCAATAAGTAATCTAACTTTTTAATAATGATTGAGTATTCAACCACACATGTTATCTAATGAACAGTAGGAGTTGATTGTAAAGTTATTATTCTGGCAGGGTTATTTCAGGCTTTTCTCTTCCGACTACCATCACGTAATCTAGTATTGTTGAGACTTCGCCTATCTTCGTCATAGATAGTTTAACTGTAGGTTTTGAGGGGTAAGGTGCATCTCGCTTAACTTCAGCTATCTCACCATGTAATCCTTGCTTGGGTCCCTTAATTATCAATCCATAGAATCCTTCTTCTAATCTTATATGGTCCAATATAGTCTGGCTGGGCACCGATATCTTTAATGTATCTTTAGTATTGATCTGGCGTACTTCTTCTGTTACCTCTTTGAATAATATGTTTCTACCATCATGGAGTGTTATCTGGAGCCTAGCTCCAGCTACATGCATCTTCCTGATTATTCTTCCAAGTTTTATTCCAGATTCATCTTGAGGTATTTCTATCAATCTCAGTCCCTTCCTATATATTGGGAGGATACGATAGTTTTCACCTGTCTCGGGGATAGATACAATATCCATTAATCCTACTGGAAACTTGTAATCTTTTACAACTCTCCCATCTACAAGTATTTTGCCAGCCTTAATAATCTTTTTAGCTTCTTCAGCTCTCTCTGCATATCCTAGATACTCTCTCAAAATTAAGAGTAGCGGAATGCACTCGGTTTTTGAATGAGGTCCAGGGCTAGGTGCAACCGTGAAAACATATTCTTTAACCTGTATATCTAGATGGGGTGGTGCTGCGAGTCTTTTTAGATGAACCATAACTACTCAGCCTCTTTACCTCTTGTTAGCGAGGACTGCCTATATTTATCATCTAACCTTAACTGTGTTATCATGATATTTGATACATGGATGGGGCGAGGCTTAGTCGTCCCGTCTGCTCTCTTAATAGTGACATTCTCAACATAAACTAGCTGCCTCTTCCTATCCACGCCTGTTACCTTCCCCTCTACTCCTCTATATTCCCCTCTCATAATCCTGACTGTATCACCAACTCTAACTGGAAAAGATCGACGTGCATACTTCTCTCTTAATTGGGGGGATAGATGGGCTGACATAAGCTTAGGTAGTTTATGGTAGGGAGCATCATAGAGAAGCTTCCTCTGCTTCCTCGGTTTAGATGAGACTCTACTCATATAATGTAACCTCGCTATTTCTTAATGAATAGGTATTTGTATGCATTCTTATCTGACATTCAAGTTATCTTTAACCCTCTATTAAAGATTGTTGTTTTAAGAGAAGTTCACCCTTTGGCTTATTTTGAAGTTAATTTAACTTATTAACATTCTGCACTAGACCTAGCAGCTTAGCAGGTGAGACTTCTTTACATGTTAAACTGTTGTATCTCTCCAGCTTTTTAACTACTTATATACTGCTTTCTAAAAGAAAATTACCAGGAATATTGTGTGTTTGAGGAGCTACCTGAAAAACTTCGTTTAATGCTTGAGCTTAGAAAGAATGAAGAGACCTGAAAAGAGAATTGGATATATGCGTATAAAGAAGGTTATAGGTGAGCTACGTAGCTACGAGAGTGAGGATTAAGATAAAGACAGGAAAGAATGAAATAGAGACACCTAGACTAGTAAATACTGGTTTTGAGACTACAGCTCCCGATATAGTTTTACCGTTAGAAGCTGCGAAGACCCTAGGGTTATGGCCTCCCCGTAGACAAAACTCACTACAGTTGAGACTAGTGGCGGGGAAGTTGAGCTCTTCTACATTGAAGAATCAATAGAATCGTCATTAATTGATAGACCTGATAAAAAGATAGGTGTAAATGTTATAGTAGATCCTCATGTAAGAGAAGTGATCTTAAGCGATTACGTTTGTAGTGTATTGGGAATAGTCTTACTAGGCCTGAAGAAAGGATCTGGAGATTAGTAGATGATCCAGAAGACACGGTGAGAGAGATAGTAGAGCCAAAGACCTGGTAGGGTAAGAGAGATAGAAATCATAAGCATAACCAATAATAATTTGTATGCTGAGGCGGTCTTCATCAACTCATTCAACCAATCTCTATTCATCGTTTCCAATAATAATTTCTGGAAGAATACAAGGAGGATATAAGTTTACATGTTTTAAAGGATTAGCATTAAATTTCCGCCAGCTATTCTTATCTTAGCACATGGTTGAGGCTGGTCTGCTTGTTAAGCCTCCGACTAGGAGAGCTGATATAGAAGCTTTGGAAAACGTTAGGAGGCTTCGCCCTCAAGCTATTCTCTTGAATCTTCCAGAGAATATTGAAGAGGTGCTCAATGATTATAGTAGGGGTAAACTAGATTATGAGGAATTCATAGATTCTCTATATGAAAAACTTCCAGAGCCTAAAGGTGCATGGATAAAAGAATTTGAAGTATTCTTGAGAGAGCTTCCAAGCATCGGTGAACTAGCTGATATATATTGTTACACTGATACTGAATCGTTCAATCAAGAAGTAAGTACATCTATGGAAGTTGCTCTCCTTACTATTAGGGGTATTATAAGAGAGAAGGTAGAAGTCAAAGAGTGGATAAATGTCTTGAAGAAGTCAGTGTTAAGAGAAGCAGAGAAATGGAGTAGGGAATTCTCCAAGATACTTGACATAGCTAGGAGTTACGATAGAGTAATCTGCATATCAGGTTTTGAAGGTAAATACATTAAGAGAAGACTAGACGATTTTGGAGTAAAGTCGTGGATAAGATATTTAGACCAGCCTTACCACTTTACTCCACTAGAGATCTTGAAGAGACTCATACTATTGGATAGAGTAGACGAAGAATTGTTTAGTAAATTGATAAAAGAACATATTAGGTTCTTGAAGGAATATATATACCGTATGCCCTACACTGAAGCTGTTGAGAAATGGGTTAGGGAGAGATTGTATTGGCTTCCAGTAAGGAGGCAGAAGCCTGACTGAGAGAATAATCTTAACCAAGTTAGAGTTATTCCATGCCAAGATAGTTGAGAGAGATAGTAGAGTAACCGTAATAGCTACAGATAGTGGAAAAACCTTTAGACTACATTTAACGAATACTGGAAGACTGAATGACCTAGTCTATCCCGGTTCTGAGATACTTTACATCAATCTACTTAATGGGAGAAGAGTATCTGGTAGAGTTGTAGGAGTATGGCTGGGTGATTCTGCAGCTTTAATTGATACAATCCTCCAAGCTAGAATGTTTGAAAAAGCATTGGAGCTCGAGTTAATCCCATGGCTTCAGGGATACAAGGTGGAGAGGAGAGAGGTAATTAGGTATGGTTCTAGGTTTGACTATCTTTTGAGTAATGGATTGGATGAGATTATTCTTGAACTTAAGTCAGCAGTATATCTGTCCCATGATGGTGCTGCAATGTATCCTGATACTATATCAGAACGTGGTATAAGACATTTCGAGATACTGAATAAGCTTAAACTAATGGGAAAGAATACATCAATAGTCTTCATTGCCGCCCACCCATATGCAAGATACTTCCGTCCAAACTTCGATATAGACCCCAGATTAAAAACTACTCTCTGCACATCTTTAAAGCTGGATACCCTGATTAAATCTATTAAGATGCATTTGGAGAGAGACGGCTCAGTAATCCTCGATGATGCTGATCTTCCTGTTATGATAAAGTGCTGAGAACAAAGCTGTTTCATCCTATGCAGTCTACTAAATAGATGGATTAAACTAATATCTGAGCAGATATTCTTGATATACGTAATGTATGAGATAGGATACGTCTCAAGGAAGAAGATTAATCTAAGAGGTAGAGATTTTCTTGAGCTTCAAGATTTCTCAGCTGAAGAGATTTGGAAGATATTGAAGACTACGCACATCCTTAAGAAGTATAGAGGTAAGAAGCGAATCAACAAGCTTAGAGGTAAGAGTGTAGCCATGATTTTTGAGAAACCTTCTACGAGAACTAGAGTATCATTCGAAGTAGCTGTAGAAGAACTTGGTGGTAAAGCTCTATATCTAAGTAGGAGTGAGCTTCAGCTTGGTAGAGGTGAAACAATAGCTGATACAGCCAGAGTTCTCTCCCGCTACGTTCATTTAATCATGGCTCGAGTGTACAAGTATGAAACACTTGAAGAACTAGCTAGATACTCCTCTGTACCCGTTGTAAATGGTTTATCAGATATAAATCACCCATTACAGATTCTCGCAGACCTTTATACTTTGTGGGAGAGATTTAAGAAGCTTAGAGGATTAACTATTGCATGGATAGGTGATGGAAACAATGTATGTAATTCTCTACTTATCGGCGCATCTAAACTAGGTATAAATGTTAATATTGCTTGTCCACATGGATATGAACCTCATCCAAAGTATCTTGAGTGGGCTAGGATGAACGCTAGCCAGTCTGGTTCAAGTATTAAGTTGGTTAACGAGCCGTCAGAAGCAGTTATTGATGCTGACGCCATAATGACGGATGTTTTCGTTAGCATGGGCCAAGAGGAAGAAAGAGAGAAGAGAATGTCTATCTTTTATCCGAGATACCAAGTTAATAGTGAGTTGATAGCTAAAGCGAAACATGGAGTAGTTTTCATGCATCCTCTTCCCGCACATAGAGGCGAGGAAGTCGTAGATGAAGTAATAGATTCCGACTACTCTCTCGTATGGGATCAAGCAGAGAATAGACTACATACCACTAAAGCTTTACTATACCTACTAATTTAAAAGATTCAAAACAATCTATCGTTTCATACTTGATATAGAAAAAGATATGGATATTCCTATATTCTTTCAGAAGCCTGTGAAGATGAGGCTTCCAGTATTCTCTTAGTAAAGTTGTATCTATTCCTGATTCTCGGTATAACACCTTTCTTAGGTCTCGCTTCTATCTTAGGAGTTTGAGACCTAACTTTCCCAGCCTTCGTTATTGAGCCATGACTCGGCATACCAGCATTAATACATAGACTTTAGAATATAAGTTTTTATTTGAAGACATTTGTATTTTCTAACTGAAGACGGAAGAGAAGATCTGAGATAGCAAGGATTAAACTATAAAGCAGGGCGTGTCCAATTTCTATTTGCTACTTATAAACTTTAAAGCTACACTTATAAGTAATCTAGGAAGAATCCATGAATCGTTGGACACGCCCCTGTAAAGCATAAAAATTAAAAAAATTGTGGAAGGAGCTGGTTTGGCAGCCCTAGCCACCCAATAAATATTCTAACAGTCCTCGCTTCAAGCCTTTTAGGCTCGCCGAGGACTAAAAGTATTGTCATATGGGTCTTGCCAGGGCTTATACCCCAGCCCCATCCCCAACGAGCTCCATCCTTTCCATCATATTCCTCGAAGAATCCTGCCAGCTGCTTGAAAGTTTTCACTATACCAGTATCTGTTGGATGTCTAGAATCTACAACATCCACTAAACCAACATATACACCAATCAATACTAAGAATCCTCCAAACACGATATACGCATACTCTTAGATGGATAAATTCTTTATACCCTTGCCTGAAAGTGGAGTATACGAACTATCAAATAGACTAGGATAGTGCTGGAGATATAAATGTGAGCTGGAGGATTCTATCGAGTATTATAGCTAGACATCAATAGATGAATACTCTACTTTAAACGAGTATTTAGAAGAAGTGGGACCGTAGATGAGGTTAAGGAAGAACCTATAGAACAGTTTAGTACTGAGTCTCCAGAACATGCCTCACAGCCATATGGATGCGAGTACTGTGGCTTGAAGGATAGGGAGAGATAAACCCTACATTGAGGTTCAATCTTTCTACATGTTAAGGATAGGGGCTTAAGGCTTTAGCGGTTATAGAATATGTGTATAGTAAGTGTAGTGAGGGTCTAAGGGATAATATAAGTATTGTCCTCCCAGGAAGAGCCAATAGATGGACCCCATTCTTATATTTAACCAACCTTATAAACTGCTCATCTTAGAGATAATGTTGAGAGTATGCCACCTGTTAGTTTATTCGTGACCCCGCTCGGCGTTATCTCTATAGGGGATGATGGAAAAATAATTGCTCATAGAATCTTTAAAGATATAGATGATGCTGTCTCAAAATACTCTAGGACTATTAAAGGGGAAATGATAGAAGATGTAAGAGAGATCATTGATGAGCTTTCTTCTAAGGGTTTCAGAGAATTCTCAATTGATCCTCCACAAATAATTAGCAGTCTTTCATTAAATTATCCTGAATACAAGTTTTCAGAATCATCGGCCCCCATCGATATTGAGAGCTTACTAGTTGATAATGGTCTAGTTGGAAGCATCGAAGAGTATAGGGATAGATTGAGGAAGGTAACTGATGCTGTCTTAACGATCCAATTAAAGGAGGCTGTAGCTAGGAGAGACATGATGATAGTATATGCAGTTCACGTCTTAGAAGATTTAGATAAGCAGATAAACATGTTCTATACTAGGTGTAGAGAATGGTATAGTCTACATTTTCCAGAGCTTGCAGATGTATTAGAAGAGCCTGAAGAATACATGAAGATAGTAGCTGAAATCGGAGCTAGGAGTAAATTCAGCCTAGAGAGTTTATCAAGACTAGTCGGGGAGAAGAAAGCTAAAGCAATAATGGAGAAGGCTTCAAAATCTATTGGAGCAGAAATAAGCCCTGAAGATGAAGAACAGCTCAAGAGGGTTGCAAGAGAAGGTCTCAAACTGGTAGAAATGAAACATCAACAAGAAGCATATATCAGAGAGCTTATGAATTCTGAGGCACCAAACCTCTCCGCAGTAGCTGGCGCAATACTAGGAGCTAAACTCATATCACTTGCAGGAGGACTAGAAAAACTCGCTAAACTCCCAGCCAGCACAATCCAAGTTCTTGGAGCAGAAAAAGCTCTATTCAGATTCTTCAGGACAGGTAAAGGCGCTCCAAAACATGGAGTTATCTTTCAGCATCCATATATTCATGGCTCTCCTAAGTGGCAGAGAGGTAAGATTGCGAGGCTTCTAGCTACAAAGATAGCTATTGCTGCTAGGATTGATTACTTCTCTAGGGAAGATAGGAGTGCAGAGTTGAGGAAGACCCTAGAAGAGAGACTAGCTGAGATCAAGAAGAAGTATGCTCAACCACCTGCTAAGAAGATTAAACCTATGGCTAAACCAGTGAGGAAAGCTAAAGAAGGAAAGAAACGTAAATGAGACTCTGAATAGAAGGCAAGATTAGTAGAGGTAACGTCAAACTTTTTATCTTGACTCTGAGAGTATCTAGCTGGTAGAGATGGTAGTTGTTAAACCTCATGAGAAATTCTATGGAGTTTATTGGGTTATAACTGATGAAGGAGAAAAAATACTTGCAACAAAGAATCTTGCTCCTGGAGTTCAAGTCTATGGAGAGAGATTATTCAAAGTTGGTGGAGAAGAGTATAGAGCGTGGAGCCCATACCGTAGTAAGCTTTCTGCAGCTATATGGAATAAGATTAAGCAGATATATGTTACAGAGGGCTTCAGAGTCCTTTACTTAGGATGCGCAACTGGGACTACTGCAAGCCATGTCTCCGACATTATAGGTAGTGGGGGGATACTTTATGGTGTAGATTTTGCTCCAAGAGTCATGATACAGTTTAAGCAGAATGTTGTCCAACATAGAAAAAATGTTATCCCGATCTTTGCAGATGCACGTAAACCTAAAGAATATGCACATATAGTTGGGAAAGTCGATTTAATATACTGTGATGTCGCTCAACCAGAACAAGCAAAGATTCTTGTTGATAACGCTATCTTAACACTGAAATATGGAGGTCATGGAATGATAGCTATAAAAGCTAGAAGTATTGATAGTGTTGAGGAGCCTGAGCTAGTCTATAAGAGAGAGATAAGAATACTTGAAGAAAACTCATTCAAGATACTCGAAGTAGTTAATCTCGAACCATATGAGAAAGACCACGTTATGATAAGTGTACAATATTAGAGCTACCAAAAAATAAGGAGAAGTAACTTGTAACCTAAATAACGCTTTATTCTTTGGCCCCATAGTAACAGTATCGGTAAGCTTCCTATGTGATGGTTCCTACTACACCTCTCTTAATGTCCATGTACTATTAACTGTAGAAATATTAAGAGGTGGATATTAGGTTGCGATGCTTCATGAATTCTTCTACTTAGACTGTAGGTATTTGTGGATTGATTCAGCAGCTTTCTTACCATCTGCAAATGCTTCTATAGCAGTCGCAGGCCCTCTTACAGCATCTCCACCTGCAAATACACCTGGTCTAGTCGTAGCCATATTCTCATCTACCTTGATTGTACCCCATTTTGTTAATTCTATACCATCTTCAGGTTTGATAAAATCTAGCTCTGGGTCTTGCCCAATAGCAAGTATTACGTAGTCTACTTCTTCTATGAATTCTGATCCTGGTATAGGTTCTGGTCTCCTCCTACCATCTGGTCCAGGCTCACCAAGCTTCATTCTTATACACTTCATCTTCTTTACTACTCCATCCTCTCCTATGAATTCTATTGGTGTAGCAAGGAATACTATCTCAACCCCTTCTTCTTCCGTATCATCTACCTGTTCAGGGTCTGCAGGCATCTCTTCTCTACTCCTCCTATACATTATCTTTACTTGTGAAGCACCTAACCTTAACGATGTTCTAGCTGCATCCATTGCTACGTCTCCTCCACCGATTACCCAGACTTTCCCAGAGATCTTCTTAACCTCTCCATTCTTCACTTTGTATAAGAATGGTAAAGCTTGAATGACTCCTTGAAGATTCTCTCCTGGGATACCCATTTTCTTAGGTTTGTTGGCTCCAACGCCGATAAATACTGCATCATATTCTCTTGCTAGGTCGGATATTGTTATATCTCTACCTACTTTCTTCCCAAGCTCAAATCTTACACCTAACTTCTTCAGGATGCTAACTTCATCTTCCACAATATGTGAGGGGAGCCTAAACTCTGGAATGGAAAGCCTAAGCATTCCACCAATCTTGTCAGCTGCATCATAGACTGTTACTGAGTAACCGTTCAACGCTAAATGATACGCTGCATTTAATCCTGCTGGGCCCGACCCTACTATAGCTACTCTCTTACCCGTTGATGGCTTGGGCGCAAGCTGGATGCTACTCTTATCAGCGTAATCTGCAATAACTCTATGCGAGTACCTTATAGCAAGAGGCTCCATACCTATCTCGTTCATAATACATGCATTTTCACAGAATCTCACGCATATCCTACCGGTTGTTCCAAGGCAGGGGTAGTAAGAGAGGGATAGTTTGTAGGCTGCATCGATCTTGCCTTGAGCGATCAATCTGAACGCAGCGGGGATACCGAAGTGTATTGGGCATGCTTCAACACATCTAGGATTCTTGCACGTTAGACACCTCTGAGCTTCTCTAATGCCCTCATCTAAGGTGTAGCCCCTCCTAACTTCTTGGAAGCCAGTCTTTCTAACCTGAGGTGGGAGAGCACTCATAGGCGTTCTTGGATTGAACTTGCTAGCTATAGGGTTCCCAGATTCTTCAAGCAGCTGCCTCAATGCGTATACTATCTTCTTCCTCTTATCTCTCGATTGCTCTCTCTCTACTAGTAGTCTCACGAATGCTTCAAGAATCCTATCATCCATCATCTTCAGGTCTTGGTCCAGCTTAAAACCAGCTTCTTTCAGTATACTTGAGACAAGATCATATTCTTGAAGAGTAAGTAGATTTCCAAGCTTGGAGATTTGAGCCAAGATAGGAGACCTCCTCGGCGGTAAGTAGTTTGCTAACCTATAATTTGAGTCTATTCCATATATGCCTGCTAATGAATTAAGGATATAGCTAAATAATAGCTTCAACTTAGAGTTTCATTGAATAGGGAAAAAGGATATATTTTGTTAGAAAATTGTATTAAAGGATATTGAGTGTTGGGAAATGTTCACACTTATTGAGTTAGAAGAGGTTATAGGCATACCACCTAGAGATTTTACTAAACCTCTTAGAGAAGCTGCTATTGATAGGCTTAGAAACTTGTATGAGGGGACCGTTATGGAAGATGTAGGATATGTTGTAATGGTAATCGATGCAGATGTGGAGCCCGTTGGGATTCTTCTTCCACGAGATGGCTCAGTCTATCATAAAGCTAGAGCAAGATTACTCGTCTTTTCTCCTAGGATACAAGAAGTAGGTGAGGGAGAAATAGTTGAGATTACAGAGTTTGGTGCATTCATTAGAGTTGGACCAATGGATGCACTACTACACATCTCTCAGATCATGGATGACTACTTATCCTATGATGAGAGGCATTCTGTACTGCTAGGAAAGAAGACTGGGAAGAAGCTAGAAGTAGGAGATGATGTTAGGTTTAGAATAGTTGCAGTCTCTATATCTCCAGGTAAATCTGGAAAGATTAGTGTTACGACACGTCAGCCATACCTTGGTAAGATTCAATGGATTAAGGAAAGTTTGGAACAAATGAAACCAAAAACTATAGTAGAGGAAGGGTAGAAAGATGCCTGGGTCTAAAGAGAAAGCATGCATGAACTGTAGGAGGATAACTACTGGTAATGAATGTGATAACTGTGGGTCAACAAACTTAACAACAAACTATTCAGGGCTGATTATAATTATAGATCCTGAGAAGTCAGAGATTGCAAGAGAACTTGGATTAAAGAAGCCTGGAGCATACGCTACTAAGACATAGAGCCTTACAGTGGAACTTAATCATTCTATACGTTAGTTAAAGATTTTAAGCTTTAATCTTCCTCACGTACTATATAATGTTATGAATATTGTCCTTTGGCCTCCACGCTCTAAGATAATTTTTACGGAAGAGATGAAGGAAAGGTTAAGGAAGCCTATTGGAGAACTAATCACGGGCAGGGACCCCGATGAAGTAACTGAAAGATTAAAAAAGATAATTGAAGAGATAAAGCCACCCTTAGTTATCGCTGTTGGAGATTACATCTCAAGTAAACTACACCAGCATAATGTAAAAGTCGATATATACATTATTGATGGAAAGATCGAGAGGATAGAAAAACCCATAGAACTAGCTAATCTAGAAAATATCGTTGAGTCGATTAATGAAGCAGGAACGATATCGCCTTCATCCTCTGAGAAGCTACATGAATTAATACATTCCCCTGAAGCCTGGCCAATAGTATTGAAGATAAACGGCGAAGAAGACTTGCTAGCTCTATCAGCTATATTATCTTCTCCAGATAATGCAGTAGTAGTTTATGGGCAGCCGAAGGAAGGGGCTGTACTAGTGAGGGTAGATGAATCTATCAGGAGGAAGATGGTTAACATATTAAGTGAAGTTTAGATTCACTATTAAGATTGTTGAGGTAAGAGCTGTATGATAATCCTATCTAAGATAAAACTATATCTAGTATGAGCATCACTATCAATCCGATTATCAAACTATATGTTGAGGTTCTCTCTTCTCCTGACCTATGTGTCTCAGGGATGATCTCATCGCTTACCACGTAAATCATCGCTCCTGCTGCAAACCCCATTGCATAAGGTATGATGTTTGTGAATATAGATGTAAGATATGCTCCGAGTAGAGCGAGAGGGGGTTCAACAAATCCCGATGCAACTGATATAGTGTACGCTCTCCCCCTACTATATTCTCTTGTAGCGAGAAGTGAGAATCCTACAGATAACCCCTCAGGGATATTCTGTAAACCTATCGCAAGCATAATCGATATTCCAGTAATAAGGTCTCCTGAACCGAAGCCTATTCCTACCGCTAAACCTTCAGGTATATTATGGATAGTTATAGCGATTACGAAAAGCCATATAGCTTTAAGCTTACTAGGTGTTCTCCCCTCCTTGCCTTTAACAAAATGTAGATGAGGCATCAAGTAATCTATAGATGATATAACCACTGCTCCAATCATTATTCCAGATGCTACTGCTAGTATACCTCCATACTCTATACCTGGAAGAATTAAGCTGGTAAAGCTTGCTGCTAGCATAACTCCTGCTGCGAATCCAAGTCCAGCTTCAATCAATACTTTTGGATATGATTTGAGGAAGAGCGTAGGTGTAGCTCCTAGAAGATTCAGTATTGCTCCTATTGTTCCACCAATTAATCCCATTAAAACATTGTTTCCACCAGTGATCCACGTAAGTAGTTCAGAAATCATCTTAAACAATCTGATATATCAATATTTAAAAATATTCTAGTTAATTATCTTCATGTAATTTGTTTATCTAATGTTGTTGTATATTTTCCACTTCCTAGATACAGTAGTATCTTGGCTTTGGATATATTGTATGTGTCTCCTTCTACTGCTTCTTCTCTAACGTATGCTTTCTCAACCTTCCCTATTATCAATTCATGGTCTCCTGCAGGGTACTCACTATATAGAGTACATTCTAGCACAGTTAATGCTTCAGCAATATATGGAGACTTAACCATCTTCGACCTAGCTAATGTGAGCCTAGATTTCTCAAACTTATCCATGCTTCTCCCAGAGTATCTTCCAAAAAGTTCTGATTCATTAACCATGCTGGCATCAAGGACATTTACAGTGAAGTCTCTAGACTGCTTAATCAACTCGTACGTATATCTCTTCGGAGAGATTGCAACAGCTATTAATGGAGGATCTCTAGAAGTAGGTGTAATCCATGCAGCAGACATGCCATTAGGCTTCCCAGAAGAATCAATAGAAACAATTATAGCTACGGGTTTAGGTTGCAGAAGATAAGCAAAAGAACGAGGCTTAACTTCTATTAAACCCATTCAAACAACACCTATAAATTATCATGGTAAACTAGTTCTATAATATTTCCTTGAGATACCTGGAACCTTAGAATACCATATAATTATATAGCATGATTGAAGTAATCATATTGGAGCATCTAGAGATGCAGGAGATTAAAGATGAGCAGAAGACAGTTACCGTCATGATCCTACCTGTTACGGTAGATGATTTAGATGAGATCTATAAAATTGAGCTAGAATGTTTTGGAGGAGATGCTTACCCTAGGTTTATCTTCAACTATTTGCTAAGTAATCCTAACTCTATCTTCTTGAAAGCTTTAAAAGAAGACCAGGTTGCGGGTTTTATCGCTGGGGTATGCCGTACCGATACGTGTACTATCTATACTCTTAATGTTAAGAAAGATTTCAGAAGGAAAGGTGTAGGGTCTATTCTTCTAGAAGCTTTCGAGAAAGAAGCATTAAAGAGAAATGTAAGAAAGATAGTATTGCAAGTTGAAGTAACAAACACAGCTGCTCTCAATCTATATCTTAAGAAGGGATACCAGATCAGTAGATTACTGAAGGATTACTATGGTTGGAGGAGAGATGCTTATGAAGCATTTAAAATACTGTAAAGAGATAAATCTCCGATTTTAAAAGTAATTTATAGAATGGTTTTAAGGATAGATGATTATGGGTTCGGCTACATAGTCGTAGATGGCGTAACATATAGTAGAGATTTAATAATACTCCCAGATAGGCTGATAACTAATTGGTGGAGGAAAGAAGGTCATAGGATAGATTTAGACGACCTAGGAGATGTATTAAACGTAGATTTAGAATACCTAGTGATAGGTACTGGTTATTTTGGTAGAGTTCATGTCTCTGATGAAGTACTTAAAGAATTAGAGAAAAGGAAGGTGAAGCTAATCATAACTGATTCTAGAAATGCTTGGAGAAAGTATAATGAGCTGGTAGATATGGGTGTAAAAGTAGGTGGAGCATTTCACTTAACGTGCTAGGGTAGCTAGGGGTAGCAAGGAATGGATAGATTAATTGTAGAAGTTGATGAGAATAGATGTAGGGATTGTGGATTCTGCATTCAAGTAAACATTTGTAGGAGTCCAGCTCAATGTATTGGATGTTTATCATGTTATTATGCATGTCCTTACGAAGCAAGAAGTAAGAAAATCAAAGAAATAAAAAGAGAGTATGCTGAGATCTGGGTAGATGGTATCAGGTATTCTGTACCTTATCCATCAACAATCAAAGAAGCATTAATGAATATAGGGGTAGCATTCCACCATCCAAGTACAGGAAGGATATCCGCTCCATGCAGTCTAGGTGGATGCTGGGCATGCAGTGTATTAGTAAATGGAGAATTAGAGAGAACATGTATAATGCCTGTAGAAGATGGTATGAAGATAGATTTAAACATAGAAGGTAAGGAGCCTTTGAGGATAATTCATGGTCCTGAACCTCATAGAGTCGGTGGGAAGGCAACTCCATGGTGGGAGGTTGGATACGGATATGTTGAAGCAGCAATATGGACTGCTGGATGTAATCTAAGATGCCCGCAATGCCAGAATTATACGGTAACCTACGATAATTCTACTGAGCCAGTTACTCCTCAGGAAGCAGCTAGAATGGTTACAGCATGTAGTAGGAGATATAATACTAGAGGAGTAGCTGTAAGTGGTGGTGAACCAACTCTAAATAAAAAGTGGCTAGTTAGATTCTTTAAAGAACTTAGGAGATTAAATCCTGGTAAGAGGCTTCACCTTGATAGTAATGGGACGATCTTGACAAGAGATTATGTTGATGAACTCGTTGAATCAGGATGTAATAATACAGGCGTTGAGCCTAAAGCATTCAGGGTAGAAACATATATGAAGATAACTGGATTAGAAGATTACGATGTTGCAAAAACTTATCTTGAGAACTCATGGAATATCCTGAAGTATATTGTAGATGAATACAGTGGGAAAATCTACGTCGGAGCAGGCATAGCATACAATAAAGAATGGATGACATTTAAAGAACTGGCGGAAATAGGAGATAAGATAGCCTCGATAGACCCAAGCCTCCAAGTAACTGTTCTAGATTATTTCCCATCTTTTAGAAGGAGATGGTTAAAGAGACCTACCGTGGAAGAAATGCTGAAAGTGAA
>Ga0272449_1001432_pt1 | contig 24484 bp, 22 predicted proteins | sample YNPCB0241_FD_198679 | JGI IMG/M metagenome (GOLD analysis project Ga0272449, IMG submission 198679) | Hot spring sediment microbial communities from Yellowstone National Park, WY, United States - YNP-CB-024-1 | ecosystem: Environmental > Aquatic > Thermal springs > Hot (42-90C) > Sediment... | reverse complement strand
ACCATACAAAAATTTTTTCCGTTTTTAAAAGATATATCATCCATTGAATACCTCAAACCTGTAACTATATCAATACCGCCCTCCCACAAATATTCACTGTTGTCCTTAAAAATTCGCCGTGGATGAATACATTCTGATATATCTCTATATTTACACAAAACTTCTAAACAATTTTTTAAAGGTTCTATATCATCATCTAACAGCCAAAACCAGTCACACATCGTCTCTAAACCAATAGAAATCCCAATATTAAAGCCACCAGCTCCACCTTTATTTTTCTTAAGCCTTACATAAAGTAAATCTACCTCGTTATATTTGCCATGCAAAATTGTATCCAAATCTTGTTGGTATTTTTGTTGAACAGTTTTACATACATTACTTTCTATAGTTCTACTAAAAAACATTTTAGTAAAATTATTATAATCATTTGAGGCATTATCAACAATAACAATCCATTTTAAATTTATAGTTTGATTAAGCAAAGCTTTTACATTTTCAATCAAAAGATTTTCTCTATTATAAGTTACAACCACGGCACAAATTTCTTCAGCCATTTATTTCCCTCTTTCTTTGATTATACTCTATCAATAACTCTTCTTTTGGTAGATATTCTATTTGCGGATTAAAAAAACCCCTTTTAATAATACTTTTAGCTTGTGCAGTTTTTGATTGTTTTTGGTAAATAGAATTCTCAATACATCACTTCCGATATTATACCATAAATATAACTTCTCTTTTAAGCTATAATATTTCCTACTTACATAAAGGATATTTCTATAATGAAAAAAGTATCTATTTATCCTTTCATCTCTGTCACTCACTATATCAGTACCTACATTAGTCACTGTCCTGTGTTCAACAAAACTATCCAAGACCATATAACCTTTGCACCTTTTTGATAATCTCCTCTCTCAATATACCTTTGATTTTCTCAAAATATCTTTCGTTTTCTTCAAATTTCGTAGTTATAAAAATTTATCTGGTGCTTGTTATTTCTATTATTGCTTTATTCTACCACATGAAGATTAGATTTAACCTGCTCGTATAATTGAAAAAAGTTTTATTCATTTAAATTTTTGAGACTGGTATTTTTATTGCCTTCCTCATTACCCGTAGATAAAAGTAATCTGTACAATTCCTTATATTTAGTAATCATCTTGCAAATATTAAATTTTTCAAAATAAATATTATATGAATTAACACCATAACTAATTCTTGCATCACTATTTTCTATTAAAAAATTGATAGCAGAAACAGCTTTTTTTTCGTCATCAAATATAAAGCCATTAATTCCTTCATACACTAAGTCAACATTTCCAACGCATCTATGCAACACTAAAGGTTTTTTAAGAGACATTGCCTGTAAAACAGTTAAAGGTAGACCTTCCCATAATGATGTTGATAAATATATATCAACATATCTGTACAAATATTCTATTGCTTCTTCTTGACTAATCCACCCTGTGATCTTTATGTTTGGAGAAGATAATTCTTCTCTCAGAGGTCCATCTCCTATCCACAAAAACTCTATTTCATCATTTTTTGTAAATTTTTGTGCAATAAAATTAAATAACTTTGGATTTTTCTGGTGTACAATTCTTCCACAATTTCCTATTATAATCTTTTTGTTCTCTTCTTTTTTAAATTTTTCTTCCAAGATATTTGAGTAATCTTTTACCCCATTATTGATCCAAATTGCATCAATCCCATATTTTTTAAATTCATCGGCCTCCGATTCAGAACAAGCCACAACTACTCCGCCACATACTGTAACAACTTTTTCTAATAATACATAAATACTTCTTTTGAAGAAAGAAACATCTTTTCGCAAAAAAGAAGCTCCATGCGATGTATAGATAACAAAATTATCTAATTTTAATAATTTAGCTGCAACTCTGCCGAGAAATCCGGCTTTTGACGAATGAAGGTGTATAATTAAATTTTCTTTTGTAAAGTTTTTTAAAATTCTTATCAGTTCTATTAGGGCAAAAAAATCTTTTACAAAGTTAACATCTCTTTGAAAATTTTTGATTCTAATAAATTTTGTCGCTTTAATTAACTTTTCGTAATCTGGAGGAGTATCTTCCCTGATCCCGTGAATCACAATATGATCGAACTCTTGCATTTCTGAAATTAGTTCTCTAATAAAATCAAAAGTACCACCGCTAAAACTTTCAACAATATGCAAGACTTTTATTCTCTTCTCATTCATTAGAAATATAACTCCTTTTACCTATTTAAAGAATCTTAAATCCATAGTTTTCCTTACACTTTTTTTAATCTTGTCTCTCCAAGCATTATCTCAAATCAAAAATTTTTCAACTTATTTTTTACTTGATTTATAATTTCACTTGTCTTTTGTGTCATATAAAATTCATTTATATTCTCCTTCCCTCTCAAAACTGAAGGAATTTTTTCTCTTTCCCTCTTTACCCTCTCAATCTCCTCTGGAATCTTTAGCACAACCTCATAATATTTCTTTGCCTTTTCCTTCTCGCCTTTCCCAAGGTAATAATCTCCAACCTTTGCATAAGCCTCTGTTTTGAGCTCGTAATTTGAGGGGGAAAGAGGTTGAAGTTTTATCACCTCATCTATTTGTTTTAATCCCTCATCAATATTTCCATGTGCTAAAAGATAAATTGCATATTTTGCTCTTATCTTTGCACTGAACCTATCATTTATAATTGCTTGTTTGAAATAAATATTTGCATTGGTAACCAAATTCATATCTTTGTTCTGATCACCTACTCTGTACAACACAACTGCATAGTCAGACAAAGCATTGGAATTCAATGAATCATACGAAACAGCTTTTGTCAAAAATGAATATGCTGCAGATAAATTTCCTACCTGCAGAGCCTGCTGACCCAAATTTGCATAGAAATTACCCATTCTGAAATTTAAAGATATAATTATCACCAACAAATAAAACACACACATTAGCGCAGGCATAAACGATACTTTTGATTTAATATAAACTCTATTTTCTTCACCATGAATTTTTAAAATATCCTCTGAAATTGAAATTAGCACACCAAGCGATGCAAAAAGCAACACCTGCACTGATGCAAGTGAAAAGTCAAAGTCTAAAATTGAATGAAGATATAACTGCACTGCTGCTGCAATCAAACCAGCAACTAAAATATTCTTTTTTAAATCCTTCTTTGACCATGCTCTTAGCACTGTTGAAAAAAGCACATATAAAAATATTATCAAAACAGAAAAACCTACAATACCCGTGTCAAGCAATACCTGTAAAAAGTAGTTGTGAGACTGTGTTGTGAAATACAGATAAGATTGATACATAAAATACAGCGAAACCCAAGCACCTCCTCCATAACCAAATACAGGACTTTTCGCAAATATCTTTAGCCCATCTTTATAGAAAATTAGCCTTTCTACAAAGTTTCTCTCTTTCCAGAAACTTAATATAGATTTCATTTTCGATATCATATCACTTGGAAGATAATGCATCTTCACTGCAATAGCAAATCCAGCTACCATTAGAATAAAAGTACATACAGCCAAAACTATGTAAAATTTGTTGCTAAGATTATACAAAATCCTGTTCTCAATTTCATTTAGCAAAAATGAGAGTAAAAATACAATCAGCATCTGAATACAAAGATAAAACCAAATAAATACTTTTCCATTTTCATTTAAATACCCACCAATTTTCCCCAGAAAAGCGACAACTATAATGCCAGTCAAAGCTACATTAAATACAAGAGAAATTCTCTTTTGCCTTGGAAGAAGCAGGAAAAATACCAAAAGAGCCAAAGGTAATGTCATGTAACATCCTCTTGAATATGTATAGAAAAAGGCTGTAAGGATAAAGGCAGAGGCAGCAAAGTAAAATGCTTTTAAAAATCTATTTTCCGCATACAACCCCAGAAGCATCCCGATAATAAATCCAAATGCAAGCACAGTTCCTGCCGTGTTATGATACTGCAAGGTTGAGTTTATCATATTCCCAACCCAAAGCCCGTTCATTGCCATACCAAGAGGTCTTGCAGTCTCTGGGATTAGCTTTACAGCAGCCTGATATCCAAAAAACGCAACACCAATTGTTGAGATAAATAGAGCATTTATTATAAAAAGCTTTTCAAAATCCTTTCTTGATATTCTTGAGGCAATATAAAATACAGCAAAATAAAATGCATACTTGAAAAACTCACCAAGTGCAAGTCTTCTGTTAGCTGCAAAAAAGTATGGAATCAAATACGCTACCATGAACAATAGAAATAAAAGTTCTATTTTTCTATTTACCAAAAATCCTTCTTTTGATAAAAGAAGATAAATTGCAAAAAGTATAAATACTGCTCCCATCAAAGCCTGAAACGCACCAAGTTCATAGTCAAAATAAAGTCCTCTGTAATAAGGACTCATTAAAACAAGAAGACTGAAAACAAAAAGCACAAACATTTTATAAATAAAAAGCATTCTATCTGTTTTAATTGATTTAACATCTTCAAAAGATTTGTCAGAACTTCTAAAACCCTTTTTTGCTTCTTCTTTTTTCGCCATAACACAACTTCTCCTTTATCCTTTGTATTTAAGTACCAGAACTTTCTGCTTTTCAGGAAGACTATTGATTTCAATCTCGCTTGTTTGCAAAACTTCAACATCTTCAAAATGCTTTGTAAACTCCTCTACCTTCCCAAGGTCAAATTTTAGTTTTTCAGTCTTATAATGCATAGGAATTATGATTTTTGGATTTATAGCCTTTGCGACATTTAAAGCCTCTTTGGCATTAATTGTATACACGCCACCAACAGGAATGAGCAAAATATCAACCCGCCCCATCTTTTCAAGTTCAGTTTCTGCAAGCTCATGTCCCAGATCGCCAAGGTGTGCAACTGAAAACTTATCCTCAATTACAAACACAATGTTTTCTCCGCGTTTTTGCCCTTTTTCTTTGTCATGGAAGGTCTTTATGCCTTTTATTTTAACACCTTTGACGTTGAACTCTCCTTCCTTGTCGACAAGAACATAATCTCCTTTTAGGCTTTTTGTATATGCATGGTCAAAATGTTTGTGAGATGTCAGCACCACATCTGCAGATAGTTCAAACACTGTGTAGCCAACCGAGCTGTCGTACGGGTCTGTGATTATTTTTACTCTAGATTCTGTTTCTATCAAAAAGCTTGCATGTGCAAGGTATGTTATCTTCATACTTAATTCATACCTCCTGTAATTTTATATCACAAATAATTATATACCAAATAGTATCAGAAGTTAATTAAAATTTTGTGAAAAAATTTTTCGATTTAAATTGAACTCAAGTTGTAAGTTTTGTTATAATCTTGTTAAAGGATTTTAAAGGTTTTAGTGAAAGGAGCAAAAGACAGGTGAAATTCGTATTTCAAACGTTTAAAGCTGAAAAGAGATTGATTTTTATATCTTTTTTAATTTTTGCTCTTTCTTGTATCTTAGGCATATTGATTGGAGTTTTTTTCGGAGATGAAATCCAAAAGTTTATCGACCAATACTTAAGAAAGTTGTTTGAGAGCATAATAAAAGATGCAAAATCCCCTTATCTTCTTTTCATAGGAATTCTTAAGAACAATATGAAAGTTTATTTTATAATAATCACACTTGGAACTCTGAGTTTTGGATTAATATCAGCACTTGTCCTTTTTACGAATGGTGTTATAGTGGGAGCTATTGGAGCAATCTCTGCAAAACATATGTCAATTGCAAAGACTCTACTTTTGATATTACCCCATGGTATATTTGAAATTGCTGCATTTTTGATAGGAAGCGCAGCCTCTGCCATCTTCCTAGAAAGTGCAGTTTTATCAAAAGAAAAGCCTGACATAAAGCTCTCTTTTAAAAGATTTTTTGTTCTTGCTGTTTGCGGAGCTATATTAGTAGTATTTGCTGCATTCATTGAAGCTTTCGTAACATTGAGATTTGCAAAATAAAATGGTGACCCCGAGGGGATTCGAACCCCTGTTACAGGCGTGAAAGGCCTGTGTCTTAACCACTTGACCACGGGGCCACCTGTCACTTTTAAAATTAAATGGTGAGCCATCCGCGACTCGAACGCGGGACACCCAGCTTAAAAGGCTGGTGCTCTGCCTACTGAGCTAATGGCCCACACAAATTAAACACGGTTTAATATTATAAGCCCTTTTTTTTAATTTGTAAATACCAAAAATATATTCGTTATTATATTTTTTCAACTTGCTTTCACAAATCTTATCTGGCTCATGCAAAGATCATAGTAAATTCCTTTTTTCTTTATAAGTTCTTCATGGTTACCCATTTGCGCAATTTCACCTTTTTCCATAACAATTATAAGATCTGCATCTTTTATTGTAGAAAGTCTGTGAGCTATTACTACAGATGTTCTATCTTTCATTACCTTGCTCAGAGCATTCTGGACCATTATCTCGCTCTGGGTATCTAAGGAAGCTGTTGCTTCATCAAGAATCAAAATAGGTGGATTTTGCAGCATAACTCTTGCAAGACATATAAGCTGTTTTTGTCCTGTTGAAAGCCTTGTTCCTCTTTCACTTACCTGTGTATCATATCCATTTTCAAGTTCTGATATAAATTCATGAATGCCGAGAAATTTGCAAACTCTTACTACATCCTCAAACTTTGCATCGGGTCTGCCATACAAAATATTTTCAAGAATGCTTCCTGAAAATAAAAATGGTTCTTGCTGTACAATCCCTATAAGTTTTCTCAGACTCTTAAAACTTATTTTTCTCAAATCAATACCATCAATTAGTATGCTTCCCTTCGTCGGGTCGTAAAATCTCGCAAGAAGATTTGCTATAGTGGTCTTACCAGAACCTGTTGCACCAACAAGCGCAACCATCGTACCTTTTTTTATCTCAAACGATACATCCTTTAAAACATATTCCTCATCCTTGTATGCAAACCATACATTTTTAAACTCAATCCTATCTTTAAAATCTTCTATATAAACAGGATTTTTATCTTCTTTTATCTCAGGCTCAATTGCCAAAACTTCAAAAATCCTCTCAGAAGATGCACTTGCAACAAGAAGCTGATTATAAAAATTAGAAAGTGTCACAACAGGACGCCAGAACCTATCAAGATAACTGACAAATGCAATCAAAGTTCCAACTGTCACTCCGTTTATTTTCAAAAGTTTTACACCATAAAAGTAGATTATAAGAGTGCCTATCATAGAACAAACTTCTACAGCTGGTGCAAAAATCCCGTTTACCTTCACCGCTTTCATCCATGATAAAAATACATCGTCTATTACCTCTTTGAATATTGACCTGTTCACCTTTTGCCTCACATAAGCTTGAATAACTCTTATTCCGCTTATATTTTCATGTATATATGCATTAAGATTTGAAATCTTTCTTCTCACCTGTCTCCAGTTCCTTTTTATTGCGTTTCTTGTGGCAAATAAAACTGCTAAGAATACTGGTATTACAGAGAATGTTACAAGTGCTAACTTAAAATTTATAGAAAACATTATGACAGTAGCAATAATCAATGTTGACATATCAGTTACTACATTCACTATGCCATTCGTAAACAAATTGTTGAGAGTATTTACATCGTTTACTATTCTCACTGTGATTCTTCCTGTTGAATTTCTGTCAAAAAAGCTGAAAGAAAGGTTTTGTATATGATCAAACAGTGCTTTCCTTATATCAAACAAAACCATCTGCCCTGTTCTGTTTGCAAGTTGTATTTTGTTTTTAGAACATTCCTTGTTTATAAAAAGCATCAAAATCATTAAAAAACCAATTATCAGAATACCTTTAAAATTTTTCTTTGGTATATATATATCAACTGCTTGTTTCAATAAATATGGTGAGATTAAATCTGCAACTGTTGCAACAAACATAAAAACAAGCGTAAGTAAAAGCCATTTTTTGTATGGTATCAAAAACTTAAAAAGTCTTTTTAAATGAGGTATCTTCAACTCATAAGTAGTTTCTTCCTGTGAAAATATTGGTCTTCTGGCTCCAGAATCAGACATTTTAAAAAACTCCCCCTTTGAAAAACTTTTTAAGCTGGAAGTGTATTTGCGCGCTCTATAAGCTGTTTTTTAAATGTTGAATAATATCTTCCTTTAATCTTCATCAAATCTTCATGTTTTCCCTGCTCAACAATTCTGCCACCATGCATATAGTAAATCATATCTGCATCAACCACAAGCTGAGATATTCTGTGAGTTATTATGATTGTGGTTCTCCCCTTTATCACCTCTTTCAAAGTCTCTTGAATCTCCGCTTCAGTTTCAAAATCAAGGCTTGAAGTTGCATCATCAAGCACCAGAATTCTGGGATTATATACAAGAGCCCTTGCAATTGCTATCCTCTGTTTCTGTCCACCCGAAAGACCCACACCCCTTTCTCCAACAACTGTATTGTAGCCATCCGGCAGACTCTCTATGAATTCATCAGCTCTTGCAAGCTTTGCTGCAATCCTTATCTCCTCATCTGTTGCATCAGGTTTACCAAATGCAATGTTTGCTGTAATAGTATCAGAAAATATAAAAGGTTCTTGCATGATAATACCTATATTTCTCCTGAGCGAACACAGTTTTATATTCTTTACATCAATATCGTCAATCAAAACCCTACCAGAAGATGGGTCATAAAACCGTGCAAGAAGATTTATTAATGAGGATTTCCCGGAACCAGCTTGTCCTAATATGGCAACAACTTTACCCGGTTTTATGTGGATATTGATCTCTTTTAAAACAAATTTTTCTCTGTATTTGAAATATACATTTTCAAACTTTATATCACCTCTGATGTTTTTAAGAACAACACCATTTTTTGGACTTTTGATTGTAACATCGCTGTCAAGAACCTCGAATACCTTCTCCAGAGAAGCAAAAGCATTTTGCCACTGGTTAACAAGATTTTGAATGTTTCCAATAGGTGCTGAGAACATATTAACATAGCTTACAAATGCAAACAGAGTACCAATTGAGATCTTTCCTTTAATTGCAAAGTATCCACCCACAATAAGAATTATGACAGAGTTAAGTCCATTCAAAAAACCTGCAACAGGGTTATGGACAGACCTTATATCAGCTGCCTTAATATTTTTCTCTGTAAAATCATATGCGACTTTTTCAAAACTTTTCTTTTCCAAATCTTCATTCCCAAAAGCTTTTACAACTCTTATTCCCGTTATATTTTCCTGAACCTTGGATGTGAGTCTCTCAAAAGAAGTTCTTATTGCCTTGAACGTGGGCTGAAGCTTTTTTGCAAGACTTTTAACATTCAAGAAAATTAGTGGTGCAGTTGCAATACTCAGAATTGAAAGGAAAAGGTTCATTGAAAACATTATAGAAAGGGCAGCAACAATTGTAATTGCTATGCTCACAACCTGGACAAAACTCTGGTTTAGAAAGTTTCTGATAGCCTCCAAATCACCAACCATTCTGTTCATAATAGCTCCTGTTGACGCTCTGTCATAATATTCAAAAGACTGATATTGTAGCTTTGTGTAGAGCTGCTCTCTCAATCTGTAAAGAGCTTTTTGAGACGTGTATTCAAATATGTAATTTTGAAAATAGGCAACAATAGCTTTTAAAATTATCAGTCTTGCAAAAATAGATGCAAAATACCCAAGCTTTCCAAATCTTTTTGCTACTAAAACATCATCAATAATATGCTTTGAAATCTTTGGAACTGTCATGTTACAAAATATACCAACAAGTGCCAAAATTAACCCTATAAAAATCAATAACCTGCATTCGTCTAAATACTTTATAAGTCGTTTCAGATAATCCAATTTATCCCATCTCCCTTTTTGTATTTCTTTAATATCTATTATACATCCATCACCAAAAAAAGTTAAGCTATTCCCACAAAAAAACACTATTTTTATGTTTCAAATCAACACAAAAAGCCACCCGAATCAAACAAACCATCGGATGGCTTTTTATAAGCTTATTAAGTTTTAGTCTTTTATTATTATATCCTCTCTTGCCGGACCTGTGCCAATGAGAAAAACCTTTGCACCTGTCTCTTTTTCTATAAACTCTATATATCTTCTTGCGCTTTTTGGCAAAGCTTCATACTCTTTTGCAGATTTTATCTCCTCTTCGTTCCAGCCTTCAAACTCTTCATACACAGGCTCACACTCCATTGCAACCCTCAAGGACGCAGGGAAAAGATCTAAGACTTTTCCTTCATACCTGTAACCTGTACAAATTTTTAATTTGGGAATACCTGAAAGCGTGTCAAGCTTTGTAAGTGCTATTCTGTCAATTCCGTTTATCAAAACTGCATACCTCACAACAACAAGGTCAAGCCAGCCGCACCTTCTTGGTCTTCCTGTTGTTGTTCCATACTCTCTTCCCTTTTCGCGTATGCTATCTCCTATTTCATCTAAAAGCTCTGTGGGAAATGGACCTTTCCCAACCCTTGTGGTGTACGCTTTAACAACACCTATTACCTCTTGAATGTACTTTGGAGCAATCCCTGCACCTATACAAAATCCACCAACTGTTGGGTGCGATGATGTAACATAAGGATATGTTCCGTAATCTAAATCAAGCATTGTTGCCTGTGCACCCTCTAAAAGCACTTTTTTCCCTGCCTTAATCGAATCATTCAGAAGCTTTATTGTGTCTGTGATATAAGGCTTTAAGATCTCACCATATTTCATGAACTGTTCTAAAAGCTCTCCAAACTTCATTGGTGTTTTGTGGTAAACATGAGTAAGTATCTGGTTCTTCCTTTCATACACGTTTCTGAGTTTTTGTACAAACTCATCTTCATCAAGCATGTCACAAACTCTGAGATTTGTCCTTTCTGTCTTATCAGTATATGCAGGACCTATTCCTCTTTTTGTTGTGCCAAGACTATCTTCTCCTCTTTGTCTTTCTTGCTCTTCATCTAAAATCTTGTGGTACGGCATAACAAGATGTGCTCTGTCGCTAATTTTCAAGTTCTCTGTTGATATCCCTTCTTTTTGTAAGTTTTCTATCTCCTGTATCAAAGACTCCGGGTCAATTACAACACCATTACCTATTATGTTGAGCTTATCCTTGTAAAGTATTCCTGAGGGTATAAGATGAAGTTTGAAAACTTTACCGAAAGCTTCAACTGTGTGACCTGCGTTGTTGCCGCCCTGAGCCCGAACAACAACGTCAGCTTCTTTAGCCAAAAAGTCTACAATTTTGCCTTTTCCTTCGTCACCCCACTGGGTGCCAACTATCGCGCGGATTTGCTGCATCTTTATTCATTCTCCTTCTTTTATATGCTAAGATATTAAAAAGTCCTTTAATATTATATCAGAATGAAGTGAGTTTTTTAAGTATTCAATTTCTTTGTTCTTCAGCTGTGATATAATTATTAAAAAGATTCTGAAAAGGAGTTGAGATTTATGAACAATATTTTAAACATATTCAAAGACTTTGAGAAGATAAAATGGTATTCTTTGGCTATAGTCATTATTTTGATATTTATCAGTATATTTTTGTACCTTGCACAAAAGCGCCAGAAATTTACAACAAAAGCTCTTGTATATGGTGGTGTTGCTATATCGCTGTCGTTTATACTCTCTTTTATTAAACTTTACAGAATGCCACAAGGCGGTTCAATCACACCTGCAAGCATGCTCCCTCTTTTTGCATATGCTTATATGTTTGGACCTTTTGCAGGAATTGTTGCAGGAATGGCTTATGGAATACTGCAGCTGATACAAGACCCCTATGTTGTTCACTGGGCACAGCTTCTTTTAGACTATCCACTGGCTTTTGGTGCTCTTGGATTTGCAGGATTTTTCAAAAAGAATTTGCCACTTGGTATTTTAGCAGGTGGGTTTGGAAGGTTTGTGTTTCATGTTATATCTGGAGTTGTGTTTTTTGCATCATACGCTCCAAAAGGGACAAGCCCACTTTTATACTCTATAATCTACAACGCAACCTATTTAGCTCCTGACCTTGCTGTGTGTTTTGTATTAGCTTTTATTCCAGGTTTAAAAAATGCTATTGATAGGTTAAAAGCTTAAAACCTATGAAAAATAAAAACTTCTCTTTTTTTAAAAAATATAGGCTCAGACGAACTGTAAATTTTTTATCCCCCCAAAGAAAATAAAAATTCTCTTTACATTCAAAAAGGACCGTCAAACCACTAACCAGACGGTCCTTTTTTACCTGCTCGCACCACCACCGCCAGATGACCCTCCTCCAAAACCTCCAAATCCACCTCCCGATGAACCTCCTCTAAACCATTTAAAAGAGTCATCATCATCTTCATCATTTTTGTCAAACTTATCTTTAAAATAAATCATCTTTTCCCACTTCCACAAAGTATATTGAGAATCATTGAAGAGTTTTGGATTTTTATATGCAAGTAAAATTACTATCCCCATTATTGATAAAGAAACAAAGATCAAAATTGCCATCAAAACAACCATCACAACATTGCTTTTGTCATTTGAATGTTCACTTTCATCTACAACTGCTGCCACAAGCAAAACGGCAATTAATTTTATACCTCTTGCTTTTCTTATCTTCTATTTCCCCTCTTTTAATTCGAAAAATCTACAAAAAGCACCTTTTGAGCCTTGCTTTTCGCATTTCAAAATACTCTTTTCTTTAAACCCCAACATCCTTAAAGCATTTTACCTATTTCCTTTTTAATCTCAAGATATATTGACTGAGGTAAAGGTAAAAGCTACAAAATTTCTGAAGAATAAATAGAGTTCTTTGTGTTATAATTTAATTGAAGGAAAGTAACAAAGGGAAGGAGAAGTCTAAAATTTTGAAAAAGTTGAGAGTGTACCTTGACACATCAGTTATCAGCCATTTAGACCAGCAAGATAATCCTGAGTATATGCAGATAACAAAAGAATTCTGGGAAGAAGTTAAAAAAGGAAAGTACGAAATTGTTGTTTCTGATATTGTTTTTGCTGAGTTAAGAAGATGTTCTGAACCTAAAAGAAGTATTTTATTAAGATTTTTAGCTGAAATTGAATATGATATCATTGAAATTTCAAAAGAAATTAGAGAACTTGCTAAAGAATATATAAAAAATGGCATTATTCCTTTAAAGTATATTGATGATGCAATTCATGTTGCAGCAGCCACTGTTTTTCAATGCAACGCATTGGTATCATGGAATTTTAAGCATATAGTTAAACTCAAGACAATTCAAGGAATAAATGGAGTCAATAAATTAGTAGGTTATAAAGAAATTCAGCTGGTATCACCTCAAATGATGTTAGAAGAAAAGGAGTGATAAGAAAGATGTTTGAAACAAGTGCAATGGCAGAGCTGCATAAAATAAGAGAGCAAATATACGAAGAAACTAAAAATATGTCAGACGAAGAGTTCATAGAATTTATCCGTAAAGAAGCTGAGAAAGTTAAAGAAGAAATGAGATTGTTAAAAGAAGAACTCAGAAAACAAGTAAACTGATAATTTGCGTTTTTAATCCTAAAAAGGTTTTATGCCGCAAGCAGGCTTTTTTACCTGCTTGTACCTCCACCGCCAGAGGATCCTCCGCCAAATCCGCCAAAGCCTCCACCACCAGAAGATCCACCACCGCCACCAAATCCACCAAAGTGGTGATGGTCTTTGTCCCAAGGGTCTTGTCCCCACCAGTATGTTCTTCTTCGTCTTCTGTTTATGAGTGAAAAGATTATTATCAGAAATACAACAACAAAAATACCAAGCCCAGATATATCCTTATCTTCAGCCCCTACATGGACCGTTGTAGAAGAGCTGTCATTTTGGGTAAAATCTTCAGAAGTACTATACCCTGAAAGCCCATCTATCTTAAGCCCATACTCTTTTGCAACCTCGCTTGCAACTGCTAAAAATGTATCCTTTATCCCATTTGAATACTCTTTGTTCTCAAATGCAGGTATAGCATACTCATCAAGTATCCTTCCCGCTTCACCATCTGTTATCGCACCTTCCAGTCCATAGCCAACTTCTATTCTTATTCTTCCTCTCTTGCCAGATAGCAAATTATCCTTGTTTACCAAAATCAAAACTCCATTGTTAAGCTCTTTGTCGCCAATCCCCCAGCCGTTGAAAAGTTCATTTGCATACTCTTCTATTGTGTAGCTTCCAAGAGTTTCTACTGTCACAACTACTATCTCTGCCTTTGATTTGTCCTCTATTTCCTTTGCCAAAGCCCTCATCTGTTCTTCATCAGAGCTATCAATCAAGTTCGCATAGTCAAAAATGTAGACATTTTCAACAGGTTTTTTGGGAATCTGCGTTTTAGCAAGAACAAAAGACGCAAATAAAAAACTTAAAACCGCAATTGCAACTGCCATTGCAAGTATCATAAGAAGTGAACCTGGCTTTGTCTTCATCTTTTATCTTCTCCTTTTATTTCGAAAAGTCAACCGAAGGCACGCTTTTTGCTTGGCTTGATGCCTGAAAATACTGGCGCTCTTCAAATTCAAACATCCTCGCAATCAAAACATTTGGAAAAACCTTTATTTTCATGTTGTACTGTTTTACTGCCTCATTGTAATCCTTTCTTGCAACTGCAATTCTGTTTTCTGTACCAGATAGCTCATCCATAAGCTGGACAAATGTTCTGTCTGCCTTGAGATTGGGATAATTTTCAACTATCATCAAAAGCCTTGAAATTGCAGAGGAAAGCTCATCGTTTGCCTTTGCTTTATCTTCTACTGTTGAGGAATTTAAAAGCTTTGACCTTGCCTGAGCTAAAGTCTCAAAAATTTCTTTTTCGTGTTTTGCATATCCTTTTACAGTGTTAACTAAATTGGGTATGAGGTCTGCTCTTCTTTGAAGCTGATTTTCCACCTGACTCCATTTGCTGTTAACATTTTCTTGCAAGCGCACAAGGCTATTGTATGTTGAAAAGGTGTACACAACAAGCACCACAGCCAAAACTAAAATAGCTAAAAGGATTTTTGTGCCTTTCTTCAATTCTTCACTTCTCCTTCCCACATATTTTTTGGCTACAAGGATATATATACCCACTATTTTAGTGTACTAAATCTTATGCTAAAAATTAACTATGTACTTTTTACTCTTTGGTTGAATGCATTTGAAAAATTGCTTATAATATCCTTAGAGTTATTTTTTGTTTCAATAGTTTTGATTTAGGTAGATTTGAATGTCAAGCGAAAAAAACCTGGCAAGAAAAATTGTAAAATGGGGGAGATTTTGGTGAAAAGAATTAAAAGGTTAGTTTGTTTCCTGCTGGCAGTTGTTTGGGTCATTGGCACATTGACCTTGGTATACTCTCAGCAAGCCTCTTCTCAAAAGTTTGTGTATATAAAGCCTCAGTTTGAAAATTTTATTTTCTGGGAAAATGGCTGGATTTCATATCTTGAGGGTGGAAAATGGGGAATTATGGATTCTTCCGGCAAAGTTCTTTTAAAACCTCAATTTGATAAGATTGAACCTGTGGTTTTTCCGGGTATTTCAAGTATGGGGGTTGAGTGGAAATTTTATAAAGACACATTTATATACTGGCAAAATGGAAAAGCTGGATTTATTGATACAAATCTTAAAACCATAACAAAACCAGAAATAGAATCATTTGAAGTTTTAACTCCGTGGTTAAATTTATACTTCTTCAAAAAAGAAGACAAATACGGGTTTTTTAATTTGGAGAAAAAAGTTTATGTTGTTCCTCAGTTTGACAAAATGTATTTTGTGAATATATTACCATATAACCCAACCACAAAATATTCAAATCCATACGTTAAGTGCACATTGCCAGAAGAAAATAACAAAGAATATTTGCTTTATGCTGTTGACTTACGCGATGGAGTATGGCCAGGGTTTTATTTAGAATACATTCTTGTCTCAAAAGACAAAAAGTGTGGAGCTATCGATACAAATGGAAATATATTTATAGATTTAAAATACAGCTCTTTTGAAGAGGTTTTAGCAGACAGTAAAGTAAAAGAAGCCCTGAAAAATATATCTTTCTCATCGCAAGCTTCAAATAAGCAACAAATAAAGAAAACAAGTTCGGAATACATTTCTTACGAACAAGTTGGTAATAAATATAAACTTATATTTAATAAAGAGTCCTCCAGAGGTTTTGTTCAAACAAAAAGCAAAGAAACTTATGACAATGTAAAATATCTTGGTGTGAGCAATTTCATTGCCGTTTACACAAATAAAAAGTGGGGGATTGTTGATTCAACAGGAAAGTTTGTCTTAAAACCTCAGTTTGATGATATAAAAGAGTTCAGTGAAGGATTTTTAGCTTTTAAACAAAATGGTAAATGGGGGTTTATGGATAAAAACTTTAAGGTAGTTATAAAACCACAGTTTGACATAGCAGAAAACTTCTCTGAAGGATATGCAGCTGTAAAAAAGTCAGGCTTGTGGGGATATATAAATTCTTCTGGAAAACTTGTCATAAAACCCCAATTTACTCTTGCAGGTGCATTTTTTGCTAAGTTAGCTACTGCTTCTACAAAGGATTATGTTGGACTTATAGATACAAAAGGCTCTTTTGTTTTGAAATTTTCCGCAAAGAACTCCCCATACATGTTTGTTGACACTGAAACCTATAGATATAGATATCAACCTGATTCTGATTTAAATTCTGGAGGTTATTTTATGTATAAATCTTCACTTATCTTCCCCAAATTCGGCTACGTTGTGATTGACAAAAATTCAAAAAAGGTTGGACTTGTTTTAAGAGGGCAAGGAAAATAGCCTTGCCCCCTTACTTTTTCTGCTGTTTTATGGCAATTTGCTCAATGTTTTTTTAACGTCATCATCAGAAAGTTTGCTTTATATTTAAGAGTATGTGGTTGTCAAAATGTTTTTGGACTTTAGCTTCGATGGTTTTTTACTCTTCTGTATCTAAATGAACAACAGTCAAAAATATTTATGAAAAAACAAAAAAGCCCATGATTTCTCACAGGCTTTTTGCCAATATTAATTACTTTTTAACAAGCCTCATTTTGTAATTTCTAAATTTAGAAGTGTCACCGAACATGAGATAAATACCAAATAATTCTAACCCAACACCAATTCCATAACATAATCCTTCAAAAAAATCTGGCAATTGGACAGAAAAATGTTTTAATAATAACATAAGTGCAATAATAATTAGTCCAATACTTAAAAATTTATTTATCTTTTTCAAGAAATCATCTCCAATTTTATATATGTTGTTATGCATTTATTATAACATTAATTTTCTAAAAATCAACAGAAATAAACTTTTTAGTTTTGGACTAAAATTAGAGACTTTAATCAGCACCCTCAAATATCTCTTTTAAATCTATTACTAAATCTTCAAAGATAGAAACTTTGATTTTATTACCTACAGTGTACACATCAGGTCTACCATATCGACCATTTTCCTGTAAAGTAAATACACTTATAATTCTACTTTCAGGTTCCACTATCCAATATTCTTTCACCCCATATTTTTCATATAAATTAAATTTCTCTATTTTATCTTTGCTTGCAGTTGAAGGTGATGTAATTTCAACGATTAAATCAGGAGCTCCTTTGCATCCTTCATTGTCTATTTTTGATTTATCGCACACCACTACAATATCAGGTTCTACAACAGTTTTTATTTCTTTATTACTTTTCTCATTTGCAGAAGGGAATCTTACTCCAAAAGGTGCACTAAATACTTCGCATTGCTTGCCTTTAAGATACATAGCAAAGTTTATAAATATTTCTCTTAATATTCTTTGATGAATTGTCGATGGAGGAGCCATTAAATAAATTTTACCATCAATTAATTCTATTCTCTGATCATTTGGCCAGTTTAAATAATCTTCATAAGTATAAAACTTTTCTTTTTTCGGTAAAGGCATAAACAACACTCCTTAGGGTTGTTTTTCTTTTTATTTTATTACTAATTATTTTATATCTTAATTGCAATATTAAATGCAATACTTTTTTAAAATGAACTGGAAATTGCAAATTGATTATAGTATCAACTGTATATGATATTAGCTGCCAATATATACCAGTTTCCCTTCAGGAAAGTCAGAGATATTATTTTGTGTTGTATGTTCTTCTGAACACTCTATTGAATTTATCTCTCGGTCAGCTCTCATTTAAGTGGCTGTTCCTCGCTTTACTTCACGCGAGATTGTACTTGCACTTCTGCCTAACTCCCTTGCTATTTCTCTTATGCCATACTCTAATTCTAATAGCTTTTCTATAATTCCTCTTTCTGCTTCACTTAAATGTTTAAATCTTCTTCTCTTTGTGGTATGATTATCATAGGCTATAACTTCAATCCTCATTTGTATTGGTTTATCTTTTCAACTAATATTATACACAGTTTGAAACTATGGCTTCAATTTTTCTTACCCTGTTGCATTTAATTTTACAATAAACACAAAACTTTTATTTTTTTATTGCCATTTAATTTAATTACATGTAGTTTTAAAACACTCTACTTATTTCATTGACCAATTTAAGGAAAAGTAATGTAATTTTTATAAGTAATTTAGGTATTTTGAAATTTAAACTAAAAAGGAATGAATATCAACGGGATTTGAATTTGTAAAAAAGAAGACCGCTCACATCTAAAAGCGGTCTTCCAAATTGTGTTTTTCCTCTTCACAGCTTCTTATAACAAAACCACCAGTCAAAACACTCAATCTCTCCATCTTTGGCTTTTTGAAGTCTTTCTTTTGCCAAATCCTCTGTTGCAGCAGGTGGAATTATTACCTTGTCGCCAATTAAACTATTGTTTGGCCAGTTTTCAGGAAGTGCAACACCGTTTTGTGTTGAAATCTGCAAAGCTTTCAATGCTCGAAGTATCTCATCTATACTTCTTCCAACCTCTTGAGGATAATACATCATAAGCCTCAAAATTCCTTTATCATCCACAATAAAGACAGCTCTGACAGTATTTGATCCTTTTGCCTCATGAATCATTCCAAGAGTCTTTGCAACTGTGCCAAGTTCATCCGCAATAACAGGGAAAGGAATTTTTACTCCAAGCTTTTCTTCAATCCACTCAATCCACTTTATGTGAGCAAAAACCTGGTCAACCGAAAGCCCAATAAGCTCAGCATTTAATTTTTTAAACTCATCTGCTTTTTTTGCAAACGCAACAAACTCAGTTGTGCAAACAGGTGTAAAATCACCGGGATGTGAAAATAACACAAACCATTTACCTGCATAATCATCTGGAAGTTTTATCATTCCATGTGTTGTTTTTACTGTCATGCTAGGAAATTTTTCTCCAAGAAGTGGAATCCTGTTTGTAATCTCCATCTCAATCTCTCCTTTTGATATTTTTTTTCCACATATTTATTACCCTAATGATAAACTTTTAAAACAATTTATTTTGTAAAAATTTTAATTTTGAAATTAATACTGTATTGTATTGATTGTATAAATTCTGAATGTTGTATCTGTACGTTAAAAAATTAAATTTTTCATATAACTTTTCGATAATTAGAATATAAATTCTTAAAAAAGGTGAAATGGTATGAGAATTGAACAAAGCTATGTAAAGCTGTCTTCTGAAGTACAAAGGATAGAAAAGACTGAAAGCAAAGTTGAGTTTGAGGTGTGGCATAATACCACAACTCCTGCTTATTCGGTTGAAATTTCAGATAAAGCTAAAAATATACAAAAGATTTCCTGTGAGAAAAATCAAAACTGTCAGGATATAAAAGACGAAATTGAAATTTCGCCAGAGGATAAACTTAAAATTCTTTTAATTGAAAAGCTCTTGAGTAAAATTACAGGCAAAAAAGTAAAATTCAAATTATTAGAAAAGTTGAAAACAGATCAGCAAGATGAAAATGAAAATATACAGATACAGACTCAAAACCAGATAGCTCCTTCTGGTTTCAGACTTTCTGCAAGCTATTCAAGAGAACTCAAAACAGATTTTAGTTTTTCAGCCAAGGCTATTGTTAAAACACAGGATGCAAGAGAAATCAGCATAGATTTGAATTTGAACTTTTCACAATCTTTTGTTGAAAGGTTCGATATTGACATCAGATTTGGAATGCCAAAAAATGTTGATCCTCTTGTTATAAACTTTGACGGGAATTTACCTTCTTTTATACCAAAAACATTTGAGTTTGACATTGACATTGATTCAGAGCTTGAAAGAATTCCACTTCTTTCAAACCGAAATGGATTTTTGGCTCTGGATAAAAATCAAAATGGAAAAATTGACAACGGTTCTGAACTTTTTGGACCAACATTGAACGACGGCTTTTTAGAACTATCACAATATGATTCGGACAAAAACGGATGGATTGATGAAAACGATGAAGTATTTTCAAATCTCCTTGTATGGATAAAAACCGAATCAGAAGACAAAATCCTGAAAATAAAAGAACTTGGTATAGGTGCAATTTTCCTTGGAAATACAAACAGCCAGTATAACCTGCAAAATTCAAAAAACAACAAAACTTTTGGAACTGTTCAAAAAACAGGACTTTTTCTATTTGAAAATGGAAAGCCGGGAATTTTACAGCATATTGATGTTGCAATCTAAAATATCCTGTAAGACATAAAACTGCACAAAAAGGGGCTTTACTGAAAAATAATTGTACAGCCCCTTTTATCTTTTTACAATACCTAAACTACAGCATCTACAAAAAGTCCAAAATTTTCTATTATATTTCTATTATAATTTTCTATAAAAGGATCCTTAGGTGCACTTTTTGTTACAACCTTTGTTTTTCCACCAGAGACATAAACTCTTCCACACTCCGGGCAAACACTCAATGTCAGCGAAATGCTTGAAGATACAACTTCTTTGCCTTTTTCTTTTGAATTTTGCATTTCTCTTGTTACATGTTCTCTTTCATGTGCCAAAACAACACTTGCTGAAAACTCTGGAGATATATGCGAAGGAGTCTTGAAAGATACACCTGGGTCGTTTGATACATCCTGATACTTTCTGTTTTTACACGTTTTACATTCCAAAATACCAATTCTCTTTAAAAACCTTATCTTCGGGTCATTGAACTCTTTTTGCTGTTCTGCTATACTATTTTTTTCAGTATCTTTTTTGGAAAGATTGAAAATAGCTAAATTTTTCCCATCAGCTTTTTCTGACTCGCTGTATATTCTGTAATCTATATTCAGTCCTGAATAAGTATTTAGAGAATTTATTATCATCTTCTACCACTTCTTAAAAGCAATTCTTTATATAATTATTATACCAAAAAACAAGGCTTTACTGTCAAAAATATTTTTGTAGCTGCTATCCTGAAAAATTTACGTGAAACTTTCTAGCATCATTTTACCTTAAAATCTACCAAACTTGCATATGCATCACAAGTTGAACCGTTGTGGTGATACTCAACGTAAGTTATCCCTATCCCATAAACAAAGCCTATTGAAATTCTTTCCGGTAAAGATTTGTATTCAATTTTAAACTGGTTATATTTTTTTCCCCTCAGAATAATATCTTTTTCCTTTGCCACAACCCATGAATACAAAACATCTTCTCTTTTTATATAACTGTAAGCTGGATACTTTTTGCCGCTTAAAAGAGGAAATTTAAATATAATCCTGAGCGAATCTTCTTCAAATTTTTTTATTAGTTTTTCAAAGCTGTCAAAGCTTTTAATGTTTTTTACAATATCATTTAAAACATTCTCATCTACCATATAAATATTATCAGAAACTGATATAAAACCAAAACGTTTTTCGGGTGCAACGTTTATGATATCCCCTTTAAGTTCATATAAAACATAATCTTTTGATTTGTACTCATTCAATATCTGCATCTTAACCTTTTTGCTTTTTTCAACAATATTACCTTTTGAATCTTTTTCCTTTATTTTAAAATTGTAAATCCAGTAACTGCCTTTTGTGAGCGGAAAATATCTTTTTGCAAGTCCGTTTTCAGCTACCATATCATTTGTAATATTTATAAGCTTTACTTCTTTTATCTCTTCTGTAGTTGGAAGTTTTACCTTATCGCTCGGATATGTGATAACCTGAGTTACAATATCAGTTGGTGCTGGTGATTTTGTGTAAAAATAAACATAAAGTGTTCCATTTGTATACTTAACTTCTTTTATTTTAATTAAATATCCTCCAGTAGGTTTTTGCCCCCAGTAAATATAAATATAACCATCTTTTATTTGATACGTCACTTCACTGTTTGGTTTATCCACAACACCATTTCCATAATCTTTACCAGTTATACCGCTATTGATATCACCGGCAAATGAAACTGACATTATTAAAATTGACAAAATCACAAAAAATACTATGAGTCTGAGTTTTTTCATCATTTCTACCCCTCCCGTTTAGATATTTTTCTACAATTTTTAACGCTGCAAATGTTAAAAATGTTACTGTACAAAGTTTAAATTAAAAGAGGCTTCCTGACATCTATTAGCAGAAAGCCCCTTTTAAATCTTTACTCCTCAGCCTTTATCCTTGCAATTGATGATACTCTTATATCCTCACCGTCTATTCTCATAAGTTTTACACCCTGGGTATTTCTCCCCTGAACAGGAACTTGAGACATCTCAAGTCTTATAAATATTCCTTCTGTTGAGCATATCATAATCTCATCCTCATCGTTTACCATTTTTATGTCAACAATTTTGCCTGTCTTGTCTGTTACCTTGTAAGTTAAAACTCCTTTTGCACCACGTTTTGTTTTTCTGTACTCTTCAATTTCGCTTCTTTTGCCAAATCCGTTTTCTGTAACGCAAAGAAGATACTTTCCATCACTTGCTTTTTCCATTCCAACGATAAAATCACCTTCTTCTAATGTCATTCCCTTTACACCTTGAGCCAATCTCCCCATTACTCTGACATCATTTTCGTTAAATACAACACAGTATCCCTTGCCCGATACAAGTACAACCTCATCGTTGCCTGATGTTAGTTTTACATCCACAAGACTATCATCATCTGCAAGAGTTATAGCTTTTTTACCTGCCTTTGTTGTATTTTCAAACTCGCTCAAGAGTACCTTCTTTATAGTACCATTTTTCGTGCACATCATAAGATAGCCTTCTTTAAAGTCTTTTACAGCCATTGTAGCAGTAATCTTCTCATCCTTGCTAATTTGAATCAAATTGACAATTGCAGTACCTTTTGCCTGACGCGAACCTTCTGGTACTTCATAGGCTCTTAAGCGGAAAACTCTGCCTTTGTCTGTGAAAAAGAGAATATAATGGTGTGTTGTTGTAACAAATACATCTTCAACAAAATCATCTTCCCTTGTTGATATTCCCGTAATTCCTCTTCCACCCCGTTTTTGGCTCTTATATGTGTCAAGTGGAAGACGTTTTATATATCCAAAATGTGTAAGTGTTACTACAGTTTCCTGCTCCTGAATTAGCTCTTCTTCTTCAAAATCTTCATGTTCATCTTGAATTATCTTTGTTCTTCTTTCATCTTTGTACTTTTCTTTAATCTCCAAAATCTCCTTTTTTATTATTTCTTTTACCATTGCCTCACTTGCAAGCACGTTTTTGTAATACTCTATCATCTTTATAAGCTCTGCAAGCTCTTCTTCTATCTTTTGTCTTTCCAAACCTGTGAGTCTTTGCAGCCTCATATCAAGTATTGCTTGAGCCTGAACATCTGTAAACTTAAATCTTTGAATCAACCTGTCTTTTGCTTCGCTTACTGTCTTTGACGACCTTATAATTGATATTATCTCATCTATGTGATCAAGAGCCTTTTTGAGCCCTTCTAAAATGTGAGCTCTCTCTTCTGCTTTTTTAAGGTCATACCTTGTTCTTCTGACAATTATCTCTTTTTGATGTTCAATGTATAGGTTTAACATGTCCATAAGAGTTAAAACTTTTGGCTGGTTGTCAACAAGTGCAAGCATGATTATACCAAAACTGTCTTGAAGCTGGGTGTTTTTGTAAAGCTGTTTTAAAACAACATTTGCATCCGCATCTTTTTTGATTTCAATTACAATTCTGAGCCCCTCTTTGTCAGACTCATCTCTTATATCCGAAATCCCGTCTATCTTCTTTTCATGGACAAGCTCGGCAATCTTTTCAATTAATCGTGCTTTATTTACCATATAAGGAAGTTCTGTTATAATTATTCTCTGTCTTCCCTTTGATGTCTGTTCAACTGTTGCCTTTGCCCGGACAATGATTTTTCCTTTTCCAGTTGCATATGCATCCCTTATACCTTTTTTGCCGATTATATACCCGCCGGTTGGAAAATCAGGCCCTTTTATTATCTTCATTATGTCATCAAGAGTTGCATTTTCATTGTCAAGAATATATACAATTGCATCAATTACCTCTGCAAGGTTGTGAGGAGGTATGTTTGTTGCCATACCAACTGCAATTCCCTGACTGCCATTTACTAAAAGGTTTGGAAATCGTGATGGCAAAACCTTTGGTTCTTTTGCAGACTCATCAAAGTTTGGCATAAAATCAACTGTTTCTTTTTCAATATCTCGAAGCATTTCAACCGCAATCTTGCTCATACGCGCTTCAGTGTAACGCATAGCAGCAGGCGGGTCTCCATCAACAGAACCAAAGTTTCCATGCCCGTCAACAAGAGGATGGCGCATGGAAAAGTCCTGTGCCATTCTGACTAAACTTTCAT
>Ga0272449_1001430_pt1 | contig 24505 bp, 19 predicted proteins | sample YNPCB0241_FD_198679 | JGI IMG/M metagenome (GOLD analysis project Ga0272449, IMG submission 198679) | Hot spring sediment microbial communities from Yellowstone National Park, WY, United States - YNP-CB-024-1 | ecosystem: Environmental > Aquatic > Thermal springs > Hot (42-90C) > Sediment... | reverse complement strand
GGTACCCGGGGGTGGTGGCCCTGTGGGCTGGGGACTCGGGGGCCTTTTTGCGGTTCTACGGATACCCCAAGGCGCTTTGGCCGTACTTGCGGAGCACCAACCTGATGGAGAGGTTCATTCGGGAGATCCGGCGGGGGACAAAGGTGAGGGATCACAAGTTTCCCAGCGAGGAGGCCGTTTACAAGCTTCTTTACCTGGAGTCGGAGAGGCAAGAAGGGAGGTGGGCGGAGCGAAGGCTCAAAGGGTTCTCGGAGGCGAGGGAGACGCTAGAGAAGATGCTTCAGGAGCGGTATGCCCCCCGTACACAAACGCTTACACATACATCTTGACACGACCAGTCTATCGCACCGAAAATCCCTAGAAGTAGATAAAGTAGCATGAATATGAGCGGTACCCAACGCTCAAGGTGGGTGAGCGGATGATAGACCTTCCCACGGCCTTCTTCCGCCTTGTGCCATTCATATGCGTAAAGCGCTGCCGGCATCTCTTGCTCGAGCTCGTGTATAACCTGGAACTTGACCGTGTTCAGGTCTCGGTACGAGGTAATGATACGATACCAAGTCAACGACACGAGGACGCCGGCGATGGGAACCAGGACGGTCCAGCTACTCTTGTACGGACTCCCCGCCAACAGTCCATAGAGGGTTACGAGGAAAGCGTTGACGGTTAGCAGGTAGTTGTTCGCTGACACCCGTCGCTCGCTAACCTTTTCCGCCGATTCCACATATAGCTTGTACTGCTCAAGAAGGTGGGCCCTGAAAGACTCGCCGTAGGTCCCGGTTGTATGTCGAATCAACTGGTGCATTGCTTCGTCAGCCATGAGCTACCTCGCGCCTCCGATAAGTTTCTTGAGATTATCCCAAGTCCATTTGTATATCTTGTCCGATTCCAGTGCAGTCTTCGGTTTTGTGCACTTTTTGTCAGCACGCCCCCAGAGCAGGAAGTAGGGCTTGCCCTCCTCCCGCGTGATCCTGAGCTCCTCAGCAACCCCTGTAGCCGTATGGGTCCATTCACCACAGATAACGATGGTTAGGTCAGTCCTGCGAATGCGTTCGCGAACCTTTTCTTTCCAGTTGCCAGTCAGAGGTTCCTTGACCGACCAGTCTGCGATATCGAACGGTGAATCTGGGTTCTTCGCTTGACCTACGAGGAGATTGCGAAGGTCCTCATCATGGTCGAAGTCGAAACTGATAAACACCCTCTTCTTAGCCATCGGTTAATCCTCCTTTTGGGTGTTCGAGACATGCTGCAAAACCAGTTGCTCCACCTCCTTCACCCGAATCTCCCCGCGGATGAGCTTGGGCAAAAGCGCATCGCGCAGAGCGGCGAGGGTGCGGGATTCGTGGATGCCTGAGATGATCTGTTCAATCAATGGTTGCACCAGTGTGTTGAATGTCTCGGCTACGGACTCCGGAGGCAGCACGATTTCGTACCGGGCCATGTCTCCCCAGCTTGTTCGCGGCATCTTCGTGCCAGACGATCCTGCATTTGTATAGTTGACGAACTCAAGACTCGACACATGTCCTAAAACGAAAGCGGTCCAAACATGTTGCCGTGGCGCTATGACAACGATGTCCGTTGAGCAGACGCCATCCACAGGCGCGACTCCGACCTTGTGGAAATAAGGACGGAGTTTTCCGAACAAGATCTCACCTTTCTTGAACTCGAACTTGTTGCTTTCCACTCCCTCGGCAGTGCCCCAGTCGAACAGGGCGATGCTTCGCCTTGGCATGTGCTCCAAGGCAATGTAAGGCGTATTCGGTGCGATGCAGTTAGGCTGGATACCACGCCGCGGGTTTTCTGCAACATCACCAAGCTTCCCTATCATCCACCCCTCCGGGATCTCCCCGAGCTTCGAATCCACCAGGCGGGCGGGGAAGAGGTCGTAGAGGTGAGCGGGGAGGCCGGGGAGGGACTGGCCGCGCCCCCAGCGACCCTCCATCTTGGCGCGCACCGGCTCGAAGTCCACAAACCACGCCTTGAAGAGCGCCCGTACCATCGCCTCCAGCGTCTGGCTCATGCGGCGGTTCAGCTCTATTTTGTCGTCCAGCGTGCCGAGGATGTGAGCGATGGCGCGCTGTTCGGGGAGGGGGGGGACGCGAATTCTGATTTGAGCAAGCGCTGTTCCGGTTAGCTCTTGAAATGTGGAGCCAGAGGCGTGACGTCGAAGTTCTTCGATGTTTGCTTTGACCCAATAATAGAGAAACTCAGAATCAACGCCAGGCTTCGGTACGAGATTGCGAAATCCCTGGTTTGTGGTGATCGGATTCTTGGCGATAGCAACATATCCGATGGGGGCGCGACTTGTGACAAGTACCGTGCCTCGGGGGAGTAGCTGTGCCGAGCAACTTTCAAGACCCTTCCGCGAGAGATTCCGCTCGCCCCGAGAAACGTAACGGTCATGTGGCCCTGAGAGATCCTTTGGGGTTATCCAAGGGATGTCCCCGTTGAAATTCGACGGGTCACTGGTAGACGGCGTGCTCCCGCCGACGATGTCAGCTATTTCGCCGATGCGGTATTCTCGCCACTCACTCACCATCGCCTTGCTCCTCCAGTTTCTCGAGCAACGCTTCCACTGCGAGCTTGAGCGGGGGAACATCCTGTTGCACTGCATCCCAGACAACATCAAGGTCAATCTCAAAATACCCGTGCACGAGGATATTGCGCATGCCGATAATTTTGTGCCAAGGAATGTCAGGGGCGAGATTCCGGATTTCCTCGGGCAGCCTGCGCACCGCCTCACCGATAATCTGTAGGTGTCGAAGGAACCATACTTGGAGCAGCTCGTCCTGCTCGAAGGCGCTTCGATCGCGATCGCGGTATCGGTCAATGGCGGCGATCGCTTCCAAGATGTCCCGCAGCCGCTCCTTGGGGTCTCTCATAGTGGCAATGCCTCTCGAAGCGCACGCTCCCGGATACGAGGCTTAAGACCGCGTTCCGTCACCACATCCACCCGGCACCCCAGGAGCCTCTCCAAATCGTACTGGAGGCCGCCCAGGTCAAAGAGGCTGCGGCCAGGCTCAAGTTCGACGAGGAAATCGATATCGCTCAGCTCATCCGCCTCGCCGCGCGCGACGGAGCCGAAGACGCGCACATTGTGGGCGCCATACTTGGCGCACACGCGCAGGATCTCCTCCCGTTTGGCTTTCAAAAGGTCCTCAAGTGCCATAGCCCAGCTCCTTCAGGTTCTTCCAGATCGCCTCATCGAGACGACGGGCTTCGGCTTGCTGTTCCTCAAGCTGCGCCACCAACCGAGCCATCTTGGCTTCGAACGGTTCGTCGTCCTCCTCCTGTTCCGGTGCGCCGACGTAGCGGCCGGGGGTGAGGACGTAGCCGTGCTGGCGGATTTCGTCCAACGTGGCGCTCTTGCAAAAGCCGGGGATGTCCCGGTATTCGCCCGCGTCCGGGTCTCCGCGCCAGGCGTGGTAGGTGTCGGCGATCCTTCGGATCTCCTCGTCCGTTAGTTCCCGGTGCACCCGGTCCACCATCCGGCCCATGCGGCGGGCGTCGATGAAGAGCACCTGGCCCCGCCGGTCCCGGAAGCGTCCGTTGCGCTTGTCCCGTGCCAGGAACCACAGGCAAGCGGGGATCTGGACGGAGTAGAAGAGCTTGTCGGGTAGCGCGACCATGCAGTCCACCAGGTCCGCCTCGATGATGTTCTTGCGGATCTCGCCCTCACCCGACCGGGTGGAGGACATGGAGCCGTTGGCCAGCACGAAGCCCGCCAGCCCCGTCGGTGCAAGGTGGTGGATGATGTGCTGGACCCAGGCGAAGTTGGCGTTGTTGACGGGCGGAATTCCGAACTTCCAGCGCTTGTCCTTGCGCAGCTGCTCTCCGCCCCAGTTCTTCATGTTGAAGGGCGGATTGGCGAGGATGTAGTCCGCCTTGAGGTCGGGGAAGCGGTCGTTCAGTAAGGAGTCGCCCTGCTCGATGCAACCATCGATCCCGCGGATGGCCAGGTTCATCTTGCATAGGCGCCAGGTCGTGTAGTTGAGCTCCTGTCCGTAGACGCTGATATCACCAATGCGGCCGTTGTGAGCTTTAATGAATTCCTCCGATTGGACAAACATGCCACCTGAGCCGCAGCACGGGTCGTAGACCCGCCCCCTATATGGGCGGAGCATCTCCACCAGGAGCTTGACGATGCAGCGCGGCGTGTAGAACTCTCCGCCCTTCTTTCCCTCTTTGCTTGCGAACTGCCCGAGGAAGTACTCGTAGACTCGACCGAGGATGTCCCGGGCGTGGTTCTCGCTGCCCCCCAGGTGGAGGTTGGAGAACAGGTCGATGAGCTGACCGAGACGGGTCTTGTCGAGCGTCGGACGGGCGTAGTCCTTGGGGAGGACGTCCTTGAGGGAGGGGTTGTCCCGCTCCACCGCTTCCATCGCTCGATCCACCAGCTCCCCGATGGTGGGCTGGCGGGCGTTCTTCTGCAGCTCCGACCAGCGCGCTTCGGGGGGTACCCAGAAGATGTTCTCCGCCCGGTACTCGTCGGGGTCCTCGGGGTCCGCGTAGGGCTCCGCAAGGAGCTTTTTTCGGTGCTCCTCGAAGGCGTCGGAGATGTACTTCAGGAAGATGAGTCCCAGGACGACGTGCTTGTACTCCGCCGCGTCCATAGAGCCCCGCAGCTTGTTGGCCGCTTCCCACAGCTGGGCCTCGAAGCCCAGGGTAGCGGAAGTAATTACGGAAGTCGTTCTCTTCGTCATCCGCGGCATGGCACGATCTCCAGTGTGACTATGAGTTCTTTGACCTTCACGTGTGGCTCGATGCTGAGCGTTACCTTTGTTCCCCGAAAGTCTATCACCTTCACGGCAAGGGGAAGAGGAGGTCACACCAGTAACTTCCTCAGGGCCTCTTCCACCAGCTCCGAAAGCTCCTTCTCCTCCTCCACGGCCTTCAACTTCAGCCTCCGGTGAAGCTCTTTGCTGATGTAGACCTTCATGGCCACGTAGTCGTCCCGCCGGCTCTTCCCCCGAGGCCGCTCCCCGGAGGCCTCCTCCTTCTCCTTGACCTCTTTGAGGAGCCTGGCGAACTTGCTCATCCCGCCACCTCCCTCAGGAGCTCTTCCCCCACCCGCGCGTAGTCCCCCCAGGCCAGCCTCGCCCTGGGGTCGGGCACCCGGTAGACGGGCACCCCCAGGAGGGCGGCCTTGGGGAAGGCCGCCGCCCGCCTCACCCAGCCTGCGAAGAGGGGAACGCCCTCCGCCCCCAGGAGGGCCCGGGCCTCCTCCCCGTCACGGCTCGGGGGCGGAGGCACCATGGTCAGGAGGACCCGGAAGCGGGCCTCCGCCCCCCTCAGGGCCTCCAGGGTGGCCAGGAGGGCCTCCAGGGCCAGGGCATCGGGGGACGTGGGCAGGACCAGCAGGTCCACCCCCTTGGCGAGGGCCCGGAGGTCCTCTTCCGTGGGGCGGGCCTGGGTGTCTATGACCACGTGGGCGTGCTCCCGGGCGTACCGGGCCGCCACCCGCTCGTCCACCACGGTCACCGGGAGGCCTCCCCTCCGGTGCCACCCCGTGGCGGAGCGGTTGGGGTCCCCGTCCACCAGCAGGGTGGGGCCCCGCTCGGCCAGGAAGCAGGCCAGGTGGACCGCCGTGGTGGTCTTCCCCACCCCGCCCTTGAAGCCGGTGACAGCCACGATCATCTCTCTCACCTCAGTCTTTCACGCCCTTGGGGTTTTAGGCCCTCCGTCCCCGAGGTCCTCCGGTACCTGAGGCTTTAGGGTCTTGGGTACCTGGGTACTTACCTCGGCCTCCCTCCTCTTCGGCGGATGCCTGGAGGCCAAAGTCCTCTTGGGGTCCCACCAGGGCCAAAAACTCCTCCTCCAGCTCCCGCCTCTTCTGGGCCAGCTTGGCCTCCCCGTAGCGCTCCAGCCACTTTTCCTTGTCAGGCCGGAGGTCGCACCAGTGCAGGTAGGCGCACTCGGCGCAAGGGGTGTCCAGGCAGAAGGCCAGGGGTTGCTTCAGGGGCTCCAGGGGGACCCCCTCCTGGAGGAAGCCCCTGACCACCCGCTCCACGAAGGCGGGCTCCAGGCGCATGACGCGGAACTGCTTGTCCCAGAGCCTGGGCCTCACGGGCCTCTCCGGGGCCGCCCAGCCGTAGTTGCGGGCGATCTGCCCCACCCACTTGGGGTCCCGCCACCGGGGGATGTCCACGGTGCGCTCCCGGCCCCAGTCGTCCCCGAAGATCTTCCGGGCCTGGAAGATCACGTGGACCAGGGCCACGTGGCTCCGGTAGCCCTGGCGGATGGCCTCCTTGAGGGCGGTCTCCACCACCTCGGCATCGGAGAGGGTCTCCTCCAGGCGCCCCTCCTGCCGGCGCAGGGCCTCCTCCAGGCGGGCCAAAAGCTCCTCGTCCCCCAGGTGGTGGGCGATGGTGCGCAAGGGGGCGGCGATCTCGTCCAGGCGCTCTCCCTTGCCGGCGAAGCGCTCCCGGTACAGGGCGTGGAGGCCGGCCGCGTTCTCCATGGCCCAGATGTAGAGGTTGTCCCGGAGTTCCTGGAGGGCCTGGGGGGAGAGCCCCTCGGGGCGGCGCTCCTCCCCTCTGCCCAGGTCCCGGAGGCGGGCGGTGCGGATGACCAGCATCCGGCTCCCCAGGATGTCCCCCGTCCCCTGGGTGTTGGTGATCACCTTGACCCCGAAGAAGTTGAGGGTGAGGACCCGCATCCCCTTGGTGTCCGTCCAGCTCTTGACCGCGGTCTCCTTCTTGTAGGACACCTTGAGGAACTGCTCCAGCTGGGAGGCCTCGGCGCTCCCCGAGCGCTGGCGGACCTCCTCCAGGTCGTCGAAGGCCACCAGGCCCCCCGTCTCGTCGATGATCCGGGCGGCGGTGGCGGCGGAGGTCTGGCCGGTGATCACCACGCCGTTCGCCCCCAGCTCGGCCATGAGGCGGGCGAACTCCGTCTTCCCCGAGCCAGGCGGGCCCACCACGAGGAAGAGGGGCACGGCGTCGAAGACGCTCTGGACGTAGGAGGTCATGACCCCTAAGGCGGCCAGGAGGTAGCCGTCCTCGCCCGGGAGGACCACCTGGCGCAGGTGACGGACGATGAGCCCAGGCAGGTCCTTGGGGGCCACGGTCATGGCGCTCACCCCCCGGGCCCGGGCTTCCAGGAAGCGGTTGATGGCCTCCCCGCTCCACGAGGTCCCGGTGGCCGCCTTCGGGGGCCTACGGATGATGGTGCCGTCGTCCAGGGCTAGCACCCGGTCCTCCAAGGGGGTGCCGGGCGGGGCTGGCAGGTAGCCCCAGCCCAGGACGGCCCCGTCGGAGCGGACCACCACGGTGCGGTAGCGGGCCCCTTCTTCCCCCCGGTTCTCCAGGATCCGCACGGGGACGTAGAGGTGGCCCCGCACGAAGGCCCGCTGGATGTCCACGGGGTCCGGGAGCTGGATCCTGGCCCCACTTCCAGCCACTTCTTCTTCCCAGACCTCCGCCCCCTCCAGGAGGAGGCGCAAGCCCTCGGGAGTGCCCCCCGCCAGGAAGTAGTCCGTCCAGTCCTTCCCCATCCCCTCCGGGACCCGGAGGCGGCGGACGGGCCGCCTCGCCACCTCCGCCACCTTCCGGGCCATCTCCTCGCCGGCGGGGTCGGCGTCCTGACCCAGGTAGACCTCCTCCCAAGGGGCCCAAAACAGGGGGTCCTTCCAGGCCTCGGGGAGGGCGGAGCCGTGGGTGGAGGTCACCACCGCCAGGTCCTGGGCCCAGGGCTGGGCGTGGAGGTGGAACCAGAGGGCCCAGGCGTCCTTCGCCCCCTCGCACACGAAGAGCTTGCGGCGGGGGGTGGGGCCCTCGAAGGGGGGGAGGGCCCAGTAGCTGGTGGGCCTTCCCCTCCCCCAGCCCTTGCCCGGGGCCCCCTGGGTGAGGCCGGGGATCTCGTAGTAGAGGTGGCGGCGGACGGGGGAGCCGTCAGGCCCTATCACCGGGTAGACCAGGGCGGCGGTGGCCCGCGCGGTGTCGTCCAGGCCGAGGTAGAAGCGGCGGACCACCCGGTCGTCCAGACCGCGCCCCTTCAGGTAGGCCACGGCCTCGGGGGTGCGGAGAAGCCTAGACACCATGCGCCGCAGCACCTCCTCGGAGGCCGGGGCCAAAGGGGCCTCGTCCTCGCCCCTGGGGGAGAGGAGGTCCCGGAAGCGGGGGTTGTCGAAGGGGTCCGACTCCTCAGGTACCTGGGAACCTGAAGACTCAGGAACTGGAGTACTTGGGCTCCCACGCACCTGGGCACTTGAGGCCTTAGCCCCCGAGCCGGCCTTCGTCCGCCTGACCTTTGGCGAAGGGGAGAGGCCAAGCCACTGCTGGGCCCAATGGTGGGCCTCCTCGGGGGAGAGCCCCTTGGCCGCCTGGATCAGGGTGAGGAGGTTTCCCTTCCGGGGCTCGGGGGCGGAGGGGTTGTGGTCGATCCAGAGGCCCTTCCCGCGGTCCACAGCCAGGCTGTCGCCCCGCTCGCCTTGGACCGAGCCCGCCCGCCACTCATCGCCCACCCGCCGCGCCCCGGGCAGGAGTTCCGGCATCAGTTCGTCCACCCGGGCCAAGAGGAGGTCGTGGAGGTCCCTCACCGCCCACCTCCCCGGGCGCGGGCGTAGACCCGCCAACCGTGACTGTAGCGGTCGCGGGGAGCGAACCGCGCGTAGTGCCGGACCACCATATCAATGGAGTCCAGGAGCACGTTGGCGGCGGCCTCAAAAGAGCCCGTGCGCTTCACGATCTCCGTGGCCACCACGTGGCGGATGGAGTGAGGGTAAAAGGGCAAAAGCTTCTGGGGCACCCCAGGCACGGCGGCCACGTAAGCGGAACGCAAGTGGAAAATTTTCTGCATTTGGTGCACCCTATCGGCGCCCGGGAAAAGGGGCAGGAGGGGACCGGTCCGGCCCAGGGCCTGGGCCAGGCGGGGGAGGATCGTGTGCAGGTAGACGTGAAAGAGCTCGTTGAGGGAATACCGCTTCCCGTCCACGTCCAGGACCAGGTGGGGGTGTTCGGGATCGCTCAGGGAAAACTGGACGAAATCCGTGTCTTTGAGGCTCTGGAACACCTGGCCCCGCGCATTTTTGAACTCGTTTTTGCGGTAGGCCAGGTAGTACCCTCCGCCGGCTCGCCCCACGTGTCCCCGCCCGGGAGCGAAATCCCCGTCTCGAAACTGGCTCATGTCCAAGCGAGCTTCGTAGTAATGCCGCGCCCGGAGGGGGTGGGCCACCATCAGCCAAAACAACACGGTGTCCCGGTAGAGGGCAACTGCCTCTTTGGCTTCTCGTTTGGCAGTCGGGATTTGGGGTGCTAGCAGGTCGCCCACCCGCCCCGCCGCATCGCGGAGCATAAGTTGGATGCCCTCCAACACCCAGCGGAGGGGCTCGGGGGTTTCCAGGATAGGTTCCACCGCATGGTAGCCGTCCGTAATGTCGATTCCAGCGATTTTCAGTTTCGTTTCCAGCTCCGCCACCCCGTCCGGATCTACCCCAAGCCCAATGGTGCGGAGATACCCTGTGTGTAACTTTTTTACTAAGGCGATAAACTCGGATTCCGATCGAGTAACAGGGGGGACGCCTGCCCCCTTGTACCTACTCACGCGCCACTCCAGGTATGAGTGGACGAGTTCCAGGTCTGTGAGGAGGGCGAGGCCCAACGCGCTGCTGTCCAGGCCCCGCTTCTTGACACAGTAGCCGTAGAACAGTTCTATAAACCGGCGCTCCAGATCGAGTGTTTGCTCCCGCATGGTCGTGGGAGCGAGAGGTGCGCCCGCGAGGGCCGCTTGTACGCGCTCCAGGCTCCCAGATGCCGATGAGGCATAGAGCTTGTAGCGTTCCCATTCCTCGCGAGCCTGAAGCGGCCACTCCTCGAATGAAAGCCCGAAGGGCTTCCGTTTAGCAATTCGGGTGCGCTTCTGTCGGTTGGAGAGGCGGGTCCAACGCTCCTCGTCTTCGCGTAGGAGGGTCTCCCGCTCGTCGGGAGAGAGGTCCGCCCAAGGACGGCCGTAGCGCACTAGGGCAGCCACCCGCAGGAAGGTATGCACGAATTTGGGATAAGGACTCCTCTCCTCTTTTCCCTGAACGCCTATTTGTTGTCGCCCCCAGCGGGGTAGGCGTTCAACTAGAGCGTTTTTCGGAAGGTCGAGGGCTTCTTCCAACGCCGTTATGGGGGTCCGTGAACGAGGGAGAAAGCGGCCCCTGAGCCACCCTATGACGGTACCATGATTGACCCCCACCCGCTTTGCCAACGTGGAGATACTTAGCCCTTGCCGTTCAATCGCCCACCGGAGCGCTTCGGCGAACGTGGGGGGCATCTCGGCGAGGGTCCGCCGCTGCAGCGCGATGGCCCGTGCCTTTTTGAGGGCGGCGGTGAAGTGGGGGCGGGGGCTTCCCTCGACCGCCCTGAGGCGCTGGGCGAGCCCCTCGATGGCAGCGTCGTCCAGGGCGGCCAGCCAGGCGTAGAGGTCGGGGACCTCAGGCATGACCTTGACGATCTGCCTGAAATGGCTCCCGTAGGCTTTGTTAGTGGCTTCGGCGATCTGGCGGGCGAGTCCCTCTACGGCATCCAAGAGCTCGGGTGAAATGGCTTTTGTCGTAGTCACCACTACCTCCTTGCGCTATGGGATCGCCAGGAGGATAATGGCGCTGAGGGATCCGTTTGGGATCCCAGGGAGGAGGAGCCGGGGAGTCCTTGGGCGAGGGCCCCGGCTCAAAAGCTTCAGCGCCTGTCCTCTTCGGCGGCATGACCGACTCCCAACAACCGTAACGCCGTTTGTACCCCTTCATCCCCGCGCCACACGGTGGTTCCCAGGGCACCGGCGAGTTCGAGCCCGGCCGGCGTCAGGGTGTACACCCCCTCGCGTCGTTCCACCAGCCCATGCCGGGTTAGCGCCCTGAGCATGGCCCACGTGGCATCTGGGGTGCGTCCCAGCGCCTCGGCGAGTTCTGCGCCGGTGGGGTAGCGTCCCTCCCTACCCAGGAAACGGAGCAGCTCCCGGAACGTTTCGGCCCGGGTTCGGGTGAGGCCAGCCAGAGGCGAGTGACGCATCACTGCGATGTTAGCTCGATTGCCTTCTTTTGTCAAGGAGAGGTTGAGGAACTTTTCCCGTAACTTTCCCCCCGTTCCACTACGAGCGGAGGTCGGCACACGAAGGGGTGGTCGGCTCAACGCCCTTCCATAGGCCATTCGCGTTGAGCCAACCGCTGAGCCAACCCCTGTGCCAACAAAGTTTCGGCTCAAAGGGGGGTTGACTCAAAATCGGGGGGGTCGGCACAGAGGTTGACTCAAAGAAAAAAGTCGTGTTGAAGGGCAAAACTTCCTTACCTCTTTTTCTTGAAAAAAGGTTAACTCATAGGTTGACTCAGGCGATAATGAAGGGACTTATGAGCTGTGTTGAGTCAACCTAAGCCGTCCTGCTGTTGAGCCTCAGACCCCAAAGTTTCAACAAGGGGAAAAGTTCCCGCTGAACCTCCCGTGTCCGCTGTAAACACCCGGAGATGGGAGGGGTGTTTACATAGCGCTCAGAAAGACCCGATCAGTACATGTATAGCCTATGTGTGTAAGGAGTAATCCTAACGGTTGAGGTATACGCTTTTTAACATCCATTTGTAAAGCGCTTGTAAACCGCCCTCTTAGTAGAAACGCCCTTTTCAACGGCAAAAACTCAAGCACGGCCTTTTCCGCAAATGATCTATACTGGGAACCTGCCGTTTACATGCCCCTATGGGGGAGTCCTCGGGGGAAAGTTCCACCCCACTATTTCCCCGCATGTGATGAGAAAGGCTTTGTTCTTTTTTTCACGAACTTTTCTCCGTGGGGAGGGGGGAATGTTCCAAAATTTCGTTCTTTTTAGCTCGCCGAGGTCCCGTAGACCCCTGGCACGGCGGAGAGCGTCTGAAAGCTACGTGATGGGTGGCCAGGCTGAGGACCAGAGGCCTACCCTCTTCACCGGCCGGACCCACGTCACGCCCGATAGGGCATACCTTGTGGAGAAGCCGAGACACTTAGTGCGGTGGGGGCCTAGATGTAGGCTCCTCCTTCATGTTATGCCCGTATTGTATGCGCTTAAGCGTCCACCTCCCCGATGACCTGGCCCGCCTCCTCAAGCAGGCCGCCCTGAACGAGGACAAGTCCATGAGCGCCCTTACTGGACGGTCGGGGAGCGCTCGGGCCGCCGCTTTGGGGCCCCTTCCCCAAATGAACGGCTCCCACGGCCTGGCCCTGCCCCTGGTGGACGCCATCGTCCTGGCCACCGCCCTGGAGGCGGGGGCGGAGGAGCTTTGGCCCACGGACGCCCACCTGACGGCCTACGAGGGGCGGATGCGGGTGGTCAGGCTCTAGCCCTACACCACCTCCCACTTCCGCCTGGGTTCCAGAGGATCCTCGGGGACCGCCGCATAAACCCCGCAAGGGGAGGCGGGGGGAGGGAGGCTTCCCGGGGGTGGAAAGGTATGCGGCGGGGATAGGAAGCCTCCAATCTTGCCCCTGTTCATGGACAGGGAGGGGAGGGCAAGGGCAAGAAGGCCTGGCGAAGCAGGTAACCCCATTTCTTGGAAAATGGCCCCGGTTATAAAGGCCGTTAAGGCTCCTTGAAAAGGGGCAAGGGACAACCCTTAGAGAGGGTGCTGTGGGGCCTAGTGGCTCGGGTAAGCCCCATTCGCATGCTTCATTGGAAGCGGGGTCTCCCTCAGGATGGCCGGGGTGAAGCTATGAGGTGGCACACGAAGGAATATCTTGCGGACCAGGCGCTCGAAGAGACGGCCCGCCTCCTGGGGAGAGTGGCCCGCGTAGAGGGCTTCTAGGGGCGATTTGTTAAGGGTGACCATCGTCTTACCTCCTTTTATCCCTTTGTCAGCAAGAGCAAGATTGCTACGGCCAAGAGGAGGAAGGTCACCGCGCGCCACACCGTGAGGCTCTGCTTCAGCCGGGCTACCTCCTGGGCCAGGGCGGCAGGCTCCCGTTCCAACCGCGCTAACCTCTCCTTGAGCTGTTCCCGCTCGGCCCTCACCGCCCTGACCTCTTCCTGGGCCCTGTGCAGGAGGTCGGTTAGCTTGGCGGTTTCCTTTTCCCTTTCCACTCCCTCCACCGCTTGCTTGAGGAAGTGCCCCAAGGCGGTGGGCGTGGGGAAGCTCTGGTCCGCCAGAGCCTCCACCCAGAGGGTGTTGGCCGCGTGGCCCAGGGCCACTACGATGGGCTTAGGGCAGGAGGCGACCGCTTCCCACACCTCGGGATGGTCAAGGGTCTGCAGGCCGTCCCCTCCCCCCCGGATCAGGGTCAGCAGATGGTAGGGGCCACCCGCCGCTTGGGTGACGGCCTCCGCTACCGCCGAGGGGTCGGTCAGGTTCACGGGCTTCTTGTCCATGCGGTAGCGGCTCCGGCCTTCTCCCAGGGAGGCCTCCACGTCCCGGTCAACGATGGCCGACTCCCCCAGTATCAGGGCGATGGAAGGGGTCTGCCCCTTGCGGAGGAGATCCGTGAGGAGTCCCTGAACGTCCACCCTACCCCGGCTCTTCCGGGGGAGCCGGGCCTCCGAGGTGGCGGGAGCCTGGCCTTCTCCGTGAAGATCGTGCACCTGGAAGACAAAGCCCTTGCCGTTCCGGGCCAGCTCAGGACTCACGGAAAGGACATAGGTTCTCCCCTCCTCCAAGGGAATCCGGGCCGGCACCTTGAGGCTGATGGAGGTGCCGTCTCCCTTGAGCTTGCCGTAGTAGAAGCCCCTGTACTCCTTCCTTTCCGGAGAGTTGTTGGCGTAAGTCCCTTGCACAAGATAGGGGCCTTCCTCCCGGAAGCGCCGGAAGGCCTCGCTGTTCAGAAGGGACTACAGGGCCTGGAGGAGCTGGTCTGGGGTTAGAGGAAGGGGGTTTTGGAGGGGCTCCTGGGGTCTCATAGAAGCTTCAAAGACAGGTTAACATGCCCCACCTCACCGCCCATCCCTTGGGCCAGGCCCGGCCGATGCGCGGCTTCGTCCAGGTGAAGGGGGGCTGAGCGGGGGCCGGGGTATCCCCCTTTGGCCGCCAGCGTCTCTGGGGCGGTGGGCCCTGACCGGACCCCTCCCGTCCCGGCGCGCCGCCTCCCCTTCCCCCAGGCCTCGCCTGTTCAGAGGACCCCTTCCTCCAGGAGCCGGAGGGCAAACTCTTCCCAGAGGTTTTCCACCTCGGGATGCTGCCAGTGCCCTCGGCGCTTGGTCTCGCACCACGCCTCCAGGTTCAGTCGGGCCAGGCCCTCCTTTTCCGAGAGAGGGAGAGGGGGGAAGGGGAGAGGAAAAGGGAGAAAGGGCAGCCAATAGCCCCTACGTATAAACCTGAGGACGTCTTCAAGGACATCTCCCCAATAAAAATAGCCCCTCCGTCTAAGGACGTCTTCAAGGACGTCTTCCCAAAAAAGGAGGTACCTTACGAGGGGCTCGCGAAAGAAAAAGGCGAGCCGGGAGACCGCTTCGTACCCCAGGTATTCCGGGGGCTGGCCCTCGATGAGGCGGTGGACGGCCAGGGCCTCGGAGCCCTTGAAGCGGCTCGCGGCCACCCAGTTGGCCAGGCTCTCCTCCACCACCAGCCCCCAGGGTTCCTGGTAGGGGTCCGGGGCGGTGTCCGCGGTGTCCATGAGGGCGTGGGCCAGCTCGTGGTAGTAGACCTTGTCCTGGACCAGGGCCGTGGGAACCCCTTCCCGGGCCCCTCGGTCCACGATGCGCTCCGGGCACAGGAAGATGGCGGGGCCGGGGTCGGCCTGGAAGGCCCGGGGAGCCCCGGGGTCCTGGTGATCCGGGTCCCCCAGCTTGAGGACACTTCCTTTAGAAACCCCGTCCAGGCTGCCCATGTAGAGGCCGACGGCCACGGTGCGGCGGAACGGCTCGCACTCTGAGCCGTCCTGGAGGGCCTCCCAGAGAAGGCCTCTGTCTTCTTCCCTTAGGGCCTCCCTTACCCGCTCCGGGTCGCAGAAGGTGCGCCGGCGCTCCGGGGGGTAGAGGCGGTCCATCTGGGCGGGGTTGACCAGGTAGACGGGGAGGGCGGCCGCCTTGCGCCCCAGGCTCGGGTTCATGCGGGCGTAGATCTCCTCCCGGCCGAAGTCCAGGAGCTCCCCCTGGGGAGAGCCCAGGTTGTGAACGGTGGGCCGATAGCTGGCGGGCTTTTTCCTCGGCATACCTCTCTCCTTTCCCTCAGAGGAGGACCTTCACGCCCTCCCCTTGGAGGCGGTGTTTCCAGAGGTGGGGCCTCTCCGTGTGCACGGGGAGGAGGTGGCGGGGCCTGAGGCGGCGCACCACCTCCAGGAGGTCGGGCTCGGGAGCGTGGCCCGAGGTGTGGAAGGGGTTCCTCACCCCGGCGGGGTCTTGGGGGAGGTCGGCCAGGCTCTCGGGGAGGAGGTGGAAGTCCAGCCGCCGCAGCCAGGCCAGGAGGACCCGGAGGTCCAGGACCTGCTCCTGGTCGGCCCAGTAGGAGTTGCTGAAGATGTAGGCCCCCCGCCTCGCCTTCCTACCCAGGGCGGCCTCCAGGAGGCGCAGGTCCAGGAGGCGGTTCACCTCGTAGAAGCCGAAGGCCAGGAGGTAGGCCCCGGGGTCCCGGGCGATAGCCTCCACGCTGACCTCCTGAAGGGGCATGTCCTTCTGCGACCAAAGGTGCTCCTCCCAGCCTGGGGTATTGCCCTTGGCCTCCCGGAGGACCAGGACCCGCTCCAGGACCCCCTCCCAGGGGTCCGGCTCCGCGTGGGCCAGGCCGTAGAGGAGGTAGGCGTCCTTGACCGTGACCACCAGGCGGCGCCCCACCTCTTCCGCCACCTCCAGGCAGGCGAGGAGGCGCTCCAGGTTGCGGGGGGCGAAGTCCACGGCCACCGGGGCCCCCCGCCACCTCTCCCCGCTCAGCTCCCGGTGGAGGGCCTCCTTCACCTCGCCCTCGGTGCGGGCGGGGCGCGCCTCCCCGAGCCGGGTCCCCTCCACCACCAGGAGGAGGACCTCGCGGGTCTCCAGGGCCCGGAGGAAGGCCTCCGTCTTAGCTCCCCAGCGGCCGTGCCGCCTGAGGTCCCCCGTGTAGACCAAAAGCCCCTCGGGAGTCTCCACGGCGAAGGCCGCGGCCCCGGGGATGGAGTGGTCCACGGGGAAGGCCTCCACCCGGAAGGGCCCGAGCTCCAGGGGAGCCTTGTCCTCCCTCCAGGGGTCCCCCTCAAACCCCTTGCGCTTGGCCGGGGAGAGGTCGGGGAAGCCGGGGAGGCGGCCCAGGACGCGGTAGGGGCGACGGAGGTAGCGTTTTCTGTCCCCCTCCAGGATGCCGTCCGTGTTGAGGCTTCTGGGGCTCAGGTAGACCGCCTCCCCGTCCAGGCCCACCTGGGCGATGTCCTGCATGGCCTTGGCGATGGCCGCGGTGGCGGCGGTGGCCACGATGGGGAGGTCCCTCCTGAGGTAGGCCACGGCCCCGGTGTGGTCCAGGTGGGCGTGGGAGAGGAGGAGGGCGAGCACCTTCTCTCCGGAGGGGAGGCCCCTGCCGAGCAGGTCCCGCTCCAGGTCGGAGGGAAAGAGGGTGTCCGCCGGGCCCTCGCGGTAGAGGCCGGGGAGGGGAGGCAAGAGGCCCAGGAAGAGGAGGTCGCGCAGGCCGAAGCGGGCGGTGCGGGGGGAGAGGAACTCGGTGAAGTAGGTCCCCCACCGCCCGAAGGGCCGGCCGAAGTCCAAGAGAAGGGCCCCGTCCCGGTCCTCCAGGAGGATCTGGTTGCCCCCGATCTCCTTCCAGCCCCCAAAGACGTGGAGGCGGACCCTCCCTAGGTCAAAAAGCTTCATAGGGCCCTCCAAGGAGAATATACCCAGAACTCGCGGCGCGGGCACATCCTAGCGGCGGTAGGCCCGGGGCGCAAAGCTCCTGCAAGGGCGCCTGGACTACTTCCCTTCAGCCGACATTCCGCACCCCTCACTCTAGGAGGTAATATCGCCCCGCCCCCAGCAGGCGTGCCACGATCTCATGGCGGGGGGCCAGGTTGAGGACCAGGGGCCTGCCCTCCAGCTCCACCAGGCGCACCCAGATGAAGAGCCTGAACACCCAGCGCAGGGTGGATCTTTGGGTAGGCTTGCCCTTCTGGTCCGGGAGGCTGGACTCCGTCTCGGCCAGACCCCGCCGCAGCGCCCACTCCCCCAGGGCGTAGACCAGGAACGCCAGGGCTATCACCCTAAGGATGGGCTTGCGTATGATATTAGGAGCCTATGTCCCAGAACCTTGAAAAACTCAAGTCCCTGCTCGCCGAACTCTTCCAGCTCGACCACGCCGAGCTGGACTTCGGCATCTACCGCATCATGAACGCCAGGCGCGATGAGATCGAGCGCTTTCTCAAAGATGAACTTCTTCCCCAGGTGCGCGAGGTCCTTAGCGCCCACGCCGCTTTCGATATCGAGGCGGCAGAAAGCGAAGTTTTCTCCCACCTGTACAACTTCTTCCGCCGCTACTACAGCGATGGCGACTTCATCTCCCAGCGCCGCTACAAGGAGGGTGTCTACGCCATCCCCTACGAGGGCGAGGAGGTCAAGCTCTACTGGGCGAACTACGACCAGTACTACATCAAGACGAGCGAGTACTTTCGCGACTACACCTTTAAGCTACCCAACGGAAAGCGCGTTCACTTCAAGCTGGTCGAGGCGGACACGGAAAAGGACAACAACCGCCCGCAAAACGGTAAAGAACGCCGGTTCATCCTCTCTGAAAAACAGCCGCTGGCAGTAGAAAACGGGGAGCTGGTCATCCGCTTCGAGTACCGACCCGACCCGGAGAAACGCAAACAGGCGGACCTGAACGCCGAGGCCGTGGAGCGAATTACTAACTCGCCAGAATGGTCTTCCCTGCAGGAGGAGCAGTCAACAGAGAAGGGCTCAAACCGCACGCTCTTGGAGAAGCACCTTGCGGACTACACCGCGCGCAACACCTTCGACTACTTCATCCACAAGGACCTGGGGGGCTTCCTGCGGCGAGAGCTTGACTTCTACATCAAGAACGAGGTGATGCACCTGGACGACATCGAAAACGAGACTGCCCCCCGCGTGGAGCAGTACCTAGCCAAGGTCAAGGCCATCCGCCAGATTGCCCATAAGATCATTGACTTTCTAGCGCAACTGGAAAACTTCCAGGAGAAGCTCTGGCTCAAGAAGAAGTTCGTGGTGGAGACGCAGTACTGCGTCACGCTCGACCGCGTGCCGGAAGAACTCTACCCCGAGATCGCCGCGAATGAGGAACAGCGCAAGGAGTGGGTGCGACTCTTCGCTATCAACGAGCTCCAGGGCGACCTAACAAAGCCCGGATGCTCAGAGCCGCTTACAGTGGAGTTCCTCAAGGCCAACCCCTACCTCGTGCTGGACACCCGCCACTTTGACAAGGACTTCAAGCGGCGGCTACTGGCCTCCTTCAACAACCTGGATGAGCAGTGCGACGGTCTCCTCATCCACAGCGAGAACTTCCAGGCGCTGAATCTGCTCCTGGAGCGGTATAGAGGACAAGTTAAGTGCGTTTATATTGATCCCCCATATAACACTGATCAGGATCGTCAAACCGGAAAGTTCCTGTACAAAAATGCATATGAACACAGTACCTGGCTTACGATGATGACAAATCGCCTTTCTCTTGATGCGCAGCTGCTTCATCAGGAAGGCGCTCATTTTGTTAGTACGGATGAGAATGAACTACATCGGCTTGTTAGCATTATTATGGGTTATGGTCGGAAATATCACGGGCTCTTTACCTGGCGCCGAACGCGCACAGGGGGCCATCTTAGTAGCGCCTTCAACCAACTGAGCGACTATGTGGTTGTGTCAACGAATCCGTCTGGCGATCAGCTTTTCGGAGGCCAAGCAGATCCGGATGAGTCTCAGCCTCTCGTGAAGGCTTCCAACTTGCGTAAAGAATTGCGCTTCCCTGCTGGGTCAATAGAGTTTCTTGATAAACAGAGCGGCATAATACCTGCGGGAACTAAAGGCACGGGTGCTAACCCAGTATCATGTTTAACCGACATCGAAATTGTCGATGGTAAAAATGTGTCAGAGGTTGTTCTTAGCGGCCCATTTGTGTGGACGCAACAACGGCTTGAATCAGAGCTAGCTGCAGGTGCGAGAATCGTAGTTAAACGAGCTGTGAGTTTGAATCCTCGGTTTTTCCGGATACCGCGAGGCCATAAGCCTTTTCCAAGCCTTGCCGATGACCATTTTCCAGTGGGCACAAATGAAGACGGCTCAGAGGAGCTCGAGTCAATCTTGGGACCGGGACATGGATTTACGTATCCAAAGCCAGTTCTTCTCATTCAGAGGATTGTGCAAAGCAAGTCGTTCTTTGACAAAAACCTAACAGTGCTGGACTACTTCGCCGGCTCCGGCACCACCGCCCATGCAGTCATCAACCTCAACCGAGAGGACGGTGGTCGGCGCAAGTACATTCTTGTGGAGATGGGCGAGTACTTCGACACGATCCTCGTGCCCCGCATTAAAAAGGTGGTCTACTCCAAGGACTGGAAGGACGGCAAGCCCGTCTCCCGCGAGGGCATCAGCCATATGTTCAAATACATCCGCCTCGAGTCCTACGAGGATACGCTCAACAACCTGAAGCTTGAGCGCACTGAGCAACAGAATAAGGTGCTTTTCCCCAATGATCCCAAAGAGTATTCTGAGAGAAAATCCTTCCGCGAGGATTACATACTCCACTACATGCTGGACGTGGAAAGCCGCGGGAGTCTGTCGCTGCTGAACCTCGACCGCTTCGAGGACCCCTTCAACTACAAGCTCAACATCGCCACCGGCACCGCCGGGGAGACCAAGCCCACGGCGGTGGACCTTGTTGAGACCTTCAACTACCTGATCGGCCTGCGGGTGAAGACCATCCGCTACCTTGACGGCGTGTGCGTGGTCACCGGCACAAACCCACAGGGCGAACGCGTCCTAATCCTGTGGCGCAACGCGAAGGAAATAGACAACGACAAGCTGGACGACTGGTTCCAGAAGCAGGGCTACAACGCCAAGGACCAGGAGTTCGATGCGATCTACGTAAACGGCGACAACAACCTGGAGAACCTAAAGGGGCCCAACCAGACCTGGAAGGTCCGGCTCATTGAGGAAGAGTTCCTGCGGCGCATGTTTGACGTGCAGGACGTGTAGGAGGCTCACGCATGGCTAAGGGGCGTTCGAAAAAAGCGGCAACTGGTGCCGAGGGGAAGCCCCTGCGCTTCGAAGAGCGGCTGGTACTTCACCAATGGCTACTCAGCCTCTTCGGCGCATCGAACTTTGAGGACCTCACCGCCCACCTGAAGGCATCGGACTTGGAGGGCTTCGATGAGAACAACGTTACCCGCCTCTACCACGCTCTTCGTCTCTACATCCAGCCAAACAGGCGGCCGAACCTCCCCGATGACCTGCTTTTGGCTTACGACCAGAACATCGTGCGCCATTGGCGCCGGATCACGGAGAGACGGAACCGCACCGGGCCCTTCCTCTACCCCAAGTACTTCCAGTACCTCGCTTTGCTCTTCACGGAGATCTACCTTGACCGGTACTTCCGTGACCCAAAGGGGCTGCTCGCCGAACTCAATGCCCGCGTGGAGGCTTTTAACGCCGAGAAGCCGGAGGCGAGCCGCATTGAGCCGTACACGGAGCAAGACCTCAACAAGCTGGCCTTCTGGATGGCCACCGGCAGCGGCAAGACCCTGCTCATGCACGTCAACATCCTCCAGTACCAGCACTACCTGCAAGCGCATAACCGTCAGCATGAACTCAATCGAATTATCCTGCTCACGCCGAACGAGGGGCTTTCGTACCAGCATCTCGAAGAGTTCCAGCTTTCGGGGATCGAGGCTGAACTGTTCTCGAAGAACGGGGGCGGCCTCTTCACCAACCGCGCGGTGGTAATAATCGACATCCACAAGCTGCGCGATGAGATGGGCGAGAAGACGGTGGCGGTGGATGCCTTCGAAGGGAACAACCTGGTCCTGGTGGACGAAGGCCATCGCGGCACCAGTAGCGCGGAGACTGGTGCCTGGATGCAGAAGCGGAACCAGCTCTGCGAAAACGGCTTTTCCTTTGAGTACTCGGCAACTTTCGGCCAGGCGATAAAGGCCAGCGATAGTCGTACCCTGGAGCAGACCTATGCCAAGTCCATCCTCTTCGACTACTCCTACAAGTACTTCTACAAAGACGGCTACGGCAAAGACTACCGCATCCTGAATCTGGCCGATGACAAGGACGAAGGTGTTCGGCAACGGTACCTGACCGCCTGTCTGCTCTCGTTCTATCAGCAACTCAAGCTTTACCTGGACAAGCGTGAGGAGTTCCGTCCTTTCTTGATCGAGCGCCCCCTCTCAGTCTTTGTTGGCGGTAGCGTTAACGCAGTACGTTCGGAAAACAAACGCAACGTCTCCGATGTCGTAGATATTCTCCTATTCTTGGCAAACTTTGTGAGTGGGCGCAAACAGAGCGTTGAGAGGATTAAACAACTACTCGGGGGACGGTCGAATCTGCTCGATCAGCAAGGCCGAGACATCTTCGCCGGGGCCTTTCAGTACCTGAATACGCTTGGCCGCAGCCCCGAAGAGGTCTTCGATGACATCCTGCGCCTGGTGTTCAACGCCCCAACAGCCGCTAAGCTCCACGTTGTGAACCTAAAGGGCACGGACGGCGAGGTCGAACTTCGCCTTGGGGACAACGATGCCTTCGGCGTGATCAACGTGGGCGATGCCTCTAAGCTCTGCGAGCTGTGCGAAAAACATAAAAAAGAACTTGAGGTCCAAGATAACGTTTTCTCCGGCTCGCTGTTTCGCACCCTGAACGATGAGTCGTCCAAGATCAATATTCTTATCGGCTCCAAAAAGTTTATAGAGGGTTGGTCCAGTTGGCGGGTAAGCACCATGGGCTTGATGAACATTGGGCGCAACGAGGGCCCGCAGATCATTCAGCTCTTCGGTCGCGGTGTCCGGCTGAAGGGCAAGGGGTTTTCCCTCAAGCGAAGCCGGGCTCTAGGCGAGCAAGTTTTGCCCAAGTACATCGAGGTGCTGGAAACGCTCAACATCTTTGGCGTTCGCGCCGACTACATGCGTCAATTTAAGGAGTATCTCGAAGAAGAAGGTCTACCGAAGAACCAGGACCGGATCGAGTGCGTGCTTCCCGTGATCAAGAACCTGGGAACCAAAAAGCTGAAGATGGTTCGCCTCAAGGAAGGTATCGACTTCAAAAAGAACCGGCCGAAGCCCTTCCTGGGCGATCCGCCCGAGCATTTCCTCCGGCGCCGTGTGGTCTTGGACTGGTATCCCAAGCTACAGGCTGTGGTCAGCGGAGGAGGTCAGGCGGGTGCGCAGGCGGTAGAACGTGATCGTTGCTTCTTCGAGGAGTCCCATCTGGCCTTCCTGGACTTCGATGCCATCTACTTTGAGCTTGAGAAGTTCAAAGACGAGCGCGGCTGGAACAACCTCAACCTGTCCCGCAAGGACTTGGCCACCCTCCTGGGGCGTAAAGACTGGTACGAACTCCTCATTCCCAAGGAGGAGATGGAGTTCCGTTCGTTTCAGCAGGTTTTCCGCTGGCAGGAGATCGCAGTGGCCCTCTTGAAGAAGTACTTGGATCGGTACTACAAGTTCAAGAAACAGGCGTACGAGAGCGAGCACCTGGAGTACCGCGAGCTGTCCGAGGATGACCCCAACTTCATTCACGAGTACCGCTTGCTCATCGAGCAGTCGCAAGAGGGCATCGTTCGGAAGCTGAAGGAGATCAAGGAGTTGATCAAAAGCGGAAGTCTCAAAGAAGCGGAGTTCTCCAAATTGGCTTTTGAACAGGGCTCTTTTAGATCTATCGTTTTTACTGGTCATCTTTACCAGCCGCTCATCTATGCTGGCGACGACCTTGTTGAGGTCAAACCCGTGGTGCTGGAGAACGAGGGCGAGCGCGACTTCGTTCTTGATCTTCAGAAGTTCTGCGAGTCAAGCGAGGGCAAGAGCTTCCTCGAGGGAAAAGAGCTTTATCTGCTCCGCAACCTGAGTCGGGGGCACGGTGTCGGATTTTTTGAGGCTGGCAACTTTTATCCCGATTTCATCCTCTGGTTGCTGGATGGTAACCGCCAGTATGTGAGCTTTATCGACCCCAAGGGGCTACGGAACACAGGAGGCTTGGAAGATCCGAAGATTGAGTTCCACCAAACCATCAAAGGCTTGGAGTGCAAACTGGGCGATCCGGGAGTCATCTTGAACTCATTCATCGTCTCCAGCACCCCTTTTAATGAGATCCCGTGGAGGGAGGATATGAAGAAGGAGGACTTTGAGGCCCGTAACATTCTTTTCCAGCGGGAAGACCGGGCCACCTACATCAGGAGGCTGTTGGAAAAGTGCTTGCAAATACATAATCGGCCACGTGACTGCTAACGAACAGGTATCCCTTCGTGTGCTACCTCATAGCTCCATCCCGGTCATCCCGAGGGAGACCCGGCTCCGAATGAGGTTGTGAACGAGCAGGATGAGGTTGACCCGGGCGAGCAAGCCCAAGTAGGACCGCGCCTCTATCCAGTAAAGGCCCAAAGGCCGCACCATCACACTGAACCGCGTCTCAAGCAAGATAGCCCCTGCGGGGCTGACCCAGTTCCTGACCCTCCCCATCCACTCTCTCCACCCTGTTTCCACCACCTTTCCCCACGAACCCGGTAGGGCGAGGAGGTCACACCAGTAACTTCCTCAGGGCCTCTTCCACCAGCTCCGAAAGCTCCTTCTCCTCCTCCACGGCCTTCAGCTTCAGCCTCCGGTGCAGCTCTTTGCTGATGTAGACCTTCATGGCCACGTAGTCCTCCCGCCGGCTCTTCCCCCGAGGCCGCTCCCCGGAGGCCTCCTCCTTCTCCTTGACCTCTTTGAGGAGCCTGGCGAACTTGCTCATCCCCCCACCTCCCTCAGGAGCTCTTCCCCCACCCGCGCGTAGTCCCCCCAGGCCAGCCTCGCCCTGGGGTCGGGCACCCGGTAGACAGGCACCCCCAGGAGGGCGGCCTTGGGGAAGGCCGCCGCCCGCCTCACCCAGCCTGCGAAGAGGGGCACGCCCTCCGCCCCCAGGAGGGCCCGGGCCTCCTCCCCGTCCCGGCTCGGGGGCGGAGGCACCATGGTCAGGAGGACCCGGAAGCGGGCCTCCGCCCCCCGCAGGGCCTCCAGGGTGGCCAGGAGGGCCTCCAGGGCCAGGGCGTCGGGGGACGTGGGCAAGACCAGCAGGTCCACCCCCTTGGCGAGGGCCCGGAGGTCCTCTTCCGTGGGGCGGGCCTGGGTGTCTATGACCACGTGGGCGTGCTCCCGGGCGTACCGGGCCGCTACCCGCTCGTCCACCACGGTCACCGGGAGGCCTCCCCTCCGGTGCCACCCCGTGGCGGAGCGGTTGGGGTCCCCGTCCACCAGCAGGGTGGGGCCTCGCTCGGCCAGGAAGCAGGCCAGGTGGACCGCCGCGGTGGTCTTCCCCACCCCGCCCTTGAAGCCGGTGACAGCCACGATCATCCCTCTCACCTCAGTCTTTCACGTCCTTGGGGTTTTGGGTCCTCCGTCCCTGAGGTTCTCCTGCCTCGCCGTCTTGTTGGGAGCCTCCTTGCGCACCAAGACGCTTCGGCCAAGAG
>Ga0272449_1001429_pt1 | contig 24542 bp, 25 predicted proteins | sample YNPCB0241_FD_198679 | JGI IMG/M metagenome (GOLD analysis project Ga0272449, IMG submission 198679) | Hot spring sediment microbial communities from Yellowstone National Park, WY, United States - YNP-CB-024-1 | ecosystem: Environmental > Aquatic > Thermal springs > Hot (42-90C) > Sediment... | reverse complement strand
ATGGTAGACGGCTTACAGGGTACCGCCAAAGTCGCGGATGGTGAAAATCGGGTCCAGCGGAACGCCCAGGCGCGCCAAGGCCTCGGCGCCGCCCTCCAGCCGGTCCACCAGCACGATGACCCTGGCCACAACGCAACCTGCTTCCCGCAAAACGTTAACGGTCCTAACCACCGACGCTCCGGTGGTGATGACGTCCTCGACCACGACCACGCGGTCCCCCGGGGCCAGCGGGGGCCCCTCGATCCAGCGGCACTTGCCGTGCTGCTTCGGTTCTTTCCGCACGATAAAAAGCTTTAAGTCGCGCAGGCCTTCGACGTAGGCTACCGCGGCCACGGCCCCGGCAATGGGGTCGGCCCCGATGGTGGGGCCGCCGACGGCTTGGATGTCGTCGTTCCTGATCTTCTCCACGACGATGCGGGCCAGCAAATAGGCTCCCTCGGGACAAAGGGTAACCTGCTTGCCGTCAAAGTAATACCGGCTTTTCTTGCCCGAGGAAAGCACAAACTCCCCGTACTCGAAGGCGCGCTCGGCCACGAGCCGGTGGAGGGCCCGGCGCCACTCCTCCACGAGATGCCGTGTATCCTTAGCAGGTACGGCCATGCCCTACACTCCTCAAAAAACCGCATCTTGTCTTTTAGATTCTCCTCCAAGACGAGTTGTCCTGTCAAGCCGAGCCCAAAAATTAAATTGACCCAATGAGGCACCCCCACCGCACGGCGCACAGTTACCGTTCCCCGCCGTCCCCGGTAAGAAGAGCGCTGTCGGGCCGATTCCGGTTGCAGGCCGCGGCCAAAACACTTTCAAAGTACCACCTGCAAAACCCGGCGGCTCCAGGGGCCTTTAGCCGCCAAGCTCGGGGCGCCGTGCGTCGTGGCCCCGGAACAACTGGCAGCCGAAGGTGTGTTTTCATTTCCCGGTGGCGGCGCCTGGTGCCATGGACCGCTTGAGGAGGAACTGATGAAAAGTTAAACGTCAGATGGGTTACCCCGCCGGGAACCCCCGGTAACCCGGCGGGCCCGCCGCGCTGCGGCCGGAGTTTTGAGCTGCTGAATGCCTCCGCCGAATACCGGGCGGACCGAACGATCCTGCGACGCCAAAAGGCCCGCCATCGTAGGCGACGGCGGGCCCGCGGCCGGACACCGTTTCAGGTAAGCCTGTAGCTCAGCCACACCAGTATGCCCAGCAAAATGACGCCCAGCCCGATGCTCCAGGCGACCAGCTGCTTTTCGACGGCCAGCAGGGGCTCTGCCTGGGCCTCCTGGAGTTCAGAACGCAGTTCCTCCTGGGCCGCACGGGTCTCGGTGCTCACGCGCCAACCCCCCTCCGTTGCTCCCTCAGGCCAGCGGCGGCTTGATGCCGTGGAAGAAGATCCACGAGATGGCCAGCCCGATCCAGATGATGAACCCGAACAGGCACACCAGGTAAACCACGGCCAGCCGGCCGATGCCTTCCTGCCGCAGGGTTCTGAAATTCGATATGACCCCGATGGAAAAGAAGGTCATCACGAAGAACAGTGTCCTGAAGACGTCGGCCTGGCCGATGGCCGCGTTGGCCGTCTTGAGGGCCGCGGGGCCCGAGAGGCTGACGGCCAGCATGACGATAAAGGTCAGGAAGTAACCGATGACGAACTTGGGGAAACGGTACCAGATCTCAATGGGCTGCACCCTCTCGCCAGGCTTGCACTCGATGTAATAACACCAGATGAGGGCCAGCACGAAGGCCCAGATGCCGATGAAGACGTCGATGAAGATCTTGGTCGTGGTGGCCGCCATCAGCATCCAGTCCGGCTTGTAAGCGATGCCCTGGACCGCCAGGGCCTTGGCCCGGATCAGGGCGTCGGTGATGGCGCCGCTGGCCACCGCCGCACCGTCGGTCTTGACCGCCAGGCCCATCCAGGCCCCCGCCACCATGGGCTCATTATAGAGAAAAGCCTGGGCCGCAAAGGGCAGGATGAGGAGCTCCACCACGGCGAAGATAATCACCAGGGAGGAAACCATGATGGGCACCAGGGGCCTGGCCCTGATGGCCGCGCCGGTGGCAATGGCCGCCGAAACACCGCAGATGGAAATACCCGAAGCAAGGGGCGCGGCCCACTCCTTGCTGAACTTAAAGTACTTGCGCGCCACCAGGTATACCAGAGCCCAGTAGATGAGGTAGGCCTCGATAATGGCGCACAGGCCCCGGAACATGACCGCCGTGGCCAGGCCGAGGGCCTGACTGGCCTTCACGCCCAAAGAGGCGCCCAGGATGACGATGGCCGTCTTGATGTACCACTCCGGCCGGGCCGCCTCCTTCAGGTAGTTGGCGAAGCCGGTGAAGAAATTGCCTATGATCAGCCCCAAAACCAGGGCGATTATGAAGCCGGCCTCGCCGGTCAGGCTCAGCGACGAGGTGATGCCGAACTTGGCCCGGGTGTCCGGGGTGGCGGCGATGTAAGCGTAGTGTCCGAGGATCCAGCTCAAATACGAAAGCCAGAAAATAGCCGTGAAGCCCGCGGCAAACCTGCCAGGGCTCGCCCCCAGCACGCGGGCCCCGATGCTCATGACCACCAGCAGGAACACGTAGGTGAGCAGCAGCGACACCACCCCGGGCAGGGCCTTGTAGGTGGCCGAGGCCGGCGCCAGGGCCTTGGACAGATTAATCCAGACGCTGGTCTTCACGGCCCAGCCCAGGAGGTCCAGCTTGAGGAACACGCCCAGGGACAGCACGAAGATGAACAGGCCGATCCAGACGGCCCACCAGTCCTCGCTCTTGATGAAGGAGCGCTCCCGTTCTTCAGCCATTACCCTTCACCTCTGTGCCAAAAGTTAGGTTTGAACCGCCTCACACCGCGCCGACTGCGACTTTCCCGGCCGCCGTCCGGAGGTAAAGGCAACCCCTCCTGGCCGATCCCACCCCCCGAACCTTAGTGTGTGTGGGCACTTCCACGAGGATTATAGCACACGGGCACCCCCACGACAATACAACTGTCGGCCGACCGACAAACACGCCGGCCCGCACCGCGAACGCAGGCGGGCATCCTTTGCCTTTCCCGATGCCCCGCGCCCGGGACCCGCACGGCGGACACGCCGCGGGCGCACCCCCACCCCCCGGGACCCGTACGGCGGACACGCCGGCGGCCCGGCTCAGCTCACGAGGGCCGGCGTGCCCCCCACCACCTCCATGGGAAATTCGGCGCACGGCGCGCCGTCCAGGAGGACCTGGAACCAGTGCCGGCCCTCGCGGTGCAGGGCCAGGCCTTCCAGCCGCACGATGACGTTGGCGTAGGGCAGGTCCGGACCGAGCAGGAAGGGTTGGGAGGGCATTTCCCAGAGCACCAGGTGTCGGTCCGGATCGAGGAAGCGGAGGCCAAAGGTGTGGGAACCGGACGCGCCGTACCACCCCACCACCAGGTAGCAGTTGAAGTAGCAGGGATAGCTCCTGGGGTGCACGCGGTAAAAAACGCGCACCAGCGAATACTGGCCGGCCTCCTCGGCCCGCACCTCGTTGCACATCAGGAAACAGTAGAGACAGGGTCCCCCGATCTCAGCCCACCCCTTCCCCCATGACCCGCACCACGAGTTTGCGCCGGCGCGGGCCGTCGAATTCGCAGAAAAACACTCCCTGCCAGGTTCCCAGGAGCAGCCGTCCCTCGGCCACAGGCACGGTCTGGGAGGCGCCGACCAGGGCGGCCTTGATGTGGGCGTCGGCGTTGCCCTCGGTATGGCGGTACCGGCCCTCCCGCGGCGCCAGGACGTTGAGGCGCTCGAGGATGTCCTGGGGCACGCTGGGGTCCGCGTTTTCGTTGATGGTGACGCCCGCCGTGGTGTGGGGCACGTAAAGGTGGCAGACCCCTTCCCTGATGCCGCTTTTCGCCACCACCCGGTTCACCTCGGGGGTGACGTCGATGAACTGGTTGCGCTCGTGGCTGGCTACGCTCAGCGTTTCGGTGTACTGCATTAAACGACCCCCCGGCTATTAACGTACCACGCTTTCGCCGTTGCGCATTTCCACCAGGAAGGCCCGGTCCCCCACCTCGGCCAGGTGCTGGTTGTGGGTCACCAGAATAACCTGCCGGCCGAACATGTCGGCAACGCTCTTGAGGAACAGGGCCATGTTGCGGGCGTATTCCTCGGACACGTGCTTGCCCGGCTCGTCCAGCATCAGCGGCCCGGGCAGGGGTGGCCGCACGGTCTGTAACAGGGCCACCCGCAGGGCCAGGGAGATGACGTCCACCACTCCTCCGCCGCGGGCGTCCTGGGGCCTGTTGACCACCTGGTGCCCGCCGTAATCCGAAGCCACGTAAAACTCGGCCTCGGGCCGGTCGCGGCGCTCCTGGACCTCCATTTTAAACCGAATGTCGGCTCCGAACACGTACTGGAGGGCCTGGGTAACCATGTACTCCACCTGCTGCCGCGCCTGTTCCCGGGCAAATACCGAGACCTCCTGCAGGAGCAGGCGTACCTTTTCCAGCAGGGCCATGGTCCGGGCGATCTCCTCCCGCCGCGCCGCGGCCCGCTCCCGCGAGGACCGCAGTTCCTCGTACTGGCCCCGGCGGCGGTGGTAGTGGGACTCCAGTTCCTGAAGGCGGGCCCGGAGCTCGTGCAGCGTCACGGTCTCAGCTCCCGCCCCTGCCCACAAGGTCCCAGGGCAACAACGACTCGGCCTGATCCAGAAGCGCGGCAATCTCCCGGTCCAGCCGCTCGATCTCCGCGGCCAGGTTTTCGGGCTTCACGCCCAGGGCCTCCAGTTCCCGCAGGATTTCCCCTTCCTGCCGCGCCAGTTCTTCCAGGCGCGTCTCGGCCTGGATGCGCATTTGCTTGGCCCTTTCCAGGGCCTCGCGCAGTTCCCTGATCCTTTCTTCCGCGCCCTTGGCGGCCAACTTCAATCCCCCCCGACCAGTTCAGTCAGTATGCGGCGCACGGTGGCGCGGTCCACCTCGCCGAAGCACACGGGACAGCGTTTCAACCGGCCCAGGAGGGCCGCGTACTCCCGCGCCAGGCCCTCCTGCTCGCGGAGGCGGTCCGCCAGGTAGGCGCGGCCCCGGGCCCGGCGTTCCCCGAGGTCCGCGAGTTTGCCGGCTTTTTCCGCCAGCCAGGCCCGCCGCGCCATCGCGTCCGCCAGGGCGGCCACCAGGGACTCCGCGGCCGGCACGTCACCGGTGCGCTCCGCCACCAGGGCCGCCTCCCGGCGGGCCCGTTCCAGCCGGTGCAGCCTCACCGCCGCCCGCTCCAGGGCCGCCCGGCGCTCCCGGGCCCGCGTGGCCCCCTCCAGGGCCTGGTTGGCTTCCCGGACGCGGGCCGTGCGCTCCAGGATGCCCCGCAGCACCCCCGCATGGCGCCGGTTCTGCTCCAGGGCCTCGCGCCGCTGCCGCAAAAGCACCAGGTTCCGCTGAGCCTGCCGGGCGCGCTCCACGGCTTCTTCGGCCGCCGCAACCGGGCCCAGGCGCTCCAGGAGGCTCCGGTTGCGGGCCACCTCCTCGCGCACCGCATGGAGCCTGGATGCCAGGGCCGCCAGGAGGGCGCGCCTTGCCGAAAGCTCTTCGGCCCTTTGGAGGACGGTTCGGACCCGGCCCAGGCGCTCCTCGAGCAGCGGCAGGTCCGCGAATTCTTCCAGGCGCGCGTCCAGGCGCCGGATCTCCTCGTCCACCTCCCGTTCCTCCTGCTGGAGCCGCTGGACGTCGCGCAGGACCCCCCGGAGCGCGGCGTCCACCACGTGCACGCCGTAGAGGCGGCCGATGGCCCGGGCCCGAACCGATCCCGACTGCTCCAGCAAAAAAGGCGCTTCCAGCTGGCCCGCCAGGTGCAGGGCCACCTCCAGGTCGTCGTCCAGACGCACCTTGGCCACGCCGTGGGCCGCCGCCACCGCGGGCGGCACCTCGGAACCGAAACCCTCGTACACAGACACCTGCCCGCCGCGCCGCACCAGGTAGCGGTTCCGGTTCCCGCTCCGCTCCCGGGTTATGGCGGTGCCGTCGTCCAGCACCACGGTCACCCGGCACTCCGTAGCCCCGGCCCGCACGAAGTCCGCCCCCCGGGGTTCGTTATAGAAAACCCAGCGCAGGGCGCGCAGGATGGCGCTCTTGCCCCGGTCCGATTCCCCCACGATCACGTTCAGCCCCGGGCTGAGCTCCAGGTCCGTGTGGCGGTGGGACTGGAAGTTCTCAATGATCACCCGCTTCACGTACACGGCTCTCCCCTTCCCCCGCGGCGAGGGTCTCGTGGGCCAGCGTGAGACGCCGCAGGGCCTCCTGCCGCACCTCTTCCTCCACCCCGTGGCGTTCGGCGATGGCGGCGATGATCTGGTCCAGGGCCAGGGCCTCCAGGCCGCCGCTCTCCCGCACCACCTGCACGAAGCGGGCCAGCTTTTCCTCCCGGAAGGCCGAGACCAGCAGGCGGCTCCGGTCCAGCACCTCGCTTCCCGGCGCGGCGCTGGCCAGGGGGATGCGGCGGTGGTAGGGCGCGGGGCCGCCGAAATCCAGCAGCACCACCTGGGGCGTGCGCTCCAGTTCCCCGGGCAGCACGGTGAGCCGGGCCAGGGCCCCGGGATTGATGAAGTACTTGCCGTCCAGGCAGATGTCCCCGAAGCCGAGGTGCGCGTGCCCGGTGAGGGTGTAGTCGGCCTCGGTGGCCGCGATGCGCTCTACCACGGTGCAGCAGGCCCCGGGGAAAAAGGGACGCTCCACCAGCATGCCGTGCACTATGTGGATGGCCACGTCACAGGAGTGTTTTTGCACCACGTAGTCGTACACCGGATCGCGCCGGTCCAGGTCGTAGTGGAAGTGCTGGCCGGTGAGCTGCACCCTCACGCCTCTGGCTTCCAGGTACACCGGCTCCCCCGGGCGCAGGAGGCGCAGCCAGCCCAGGCGCGCCAGGAATCCCAGCATGGTGCGGCCCAGGCTCTCCGGGTTCTGCCCGAAAAGGTCGTGGTTGCCGGCCACCACGTACAGGGGGGCCTCGAGGCCGCGCAGGATCTCCAGGAACTCGGCGCACACCTGAAGGGTGGGGTTGGGCAGGTCGAAGAAATCGCCCCCGTGCAGCACCGCGTGCACTTCCAGTTCGTTGGCCAGCCGCACCACCTCCCGCAGCTTGGCCTTGAGGGCCTCGGGGAAGTTGTCCCGCCGGTTCTGGGGCGTGGTGCCGCGTATGTGGGTGTCGGTCAGGTAAAGGAGGCGCATGGGTTATTCACCGCCCCGGAAGGAATTGCTCGCCGAAGGGGGTCGGCTCGACCCTCAGGTGGCCCTCCCGGGCCAGGGCCCGCAACCGGTCCAGGAGTTCCTGAAAGGAAACGGGTGTCCCCAGCTTCCCCTGGATGGCCGGCAGGTGCAGGTCCAGGTTGAAGGCGCCCAGGGGCAGCAGGGGCGCGATCACCTCCAGCAACCGGCGGTCCGCCTCCCCGGCCCGCTGCGCCAGCTCGTCGAAGGGGTTGATCACGTGGGGGCTGGCGGTCCTGGCGGCCCGGATGCGCACCGGCACGGTGCGGCCCACCAGGGCCGAGGAGACGAAGGCGTTGCCCGAAGCCAGGTAGGGCAGGCGGGCCAGTTCCTCGCGCACCAGGTCCGTCTCCTGCTCGATGGCCGCGATGTCCAGGGCCCGCACGGTGCGGAAGATGATCTTGGTGTTGAGCTGGGCCGTGACGGTGTCGTCCAGCAGGGCCGGCCGCTGGGTGGCCAGGATCAGGAATACCCCGTACTTGCGGCCCTCCTGGGCGATCTCGCGGATGATGCCGCGGGCCGGGACCTCCCGCTCGCCCCGGGGGGCGAAGTGGTGGGCCTCATCTGTGGCCAGTACAAAGGGCGGGAACCAGGGCGCCTCCTGCCCTTTGGCCCGAGCATCCTGGAACTCGCGCCGCCGGGCGTACAGGCGGCGGAACAGGTAGGCGGCGTAGACTCCGAGCAGCCTTACAGGGCCCCGCACCACCACCAGCTGCCGCCGGTGCAGGGCCTCCTCCAGCACCGCGGTCCCGGCCGTGAAAACGCCCTCCTTCTCCAGGGCGTTGAGGCGCCAGGAAATGGCGTTGAGGGTGCTCACGCCGCCCACGCGGTCCTTGTAGCGCGCCAGGAGGTCCCTGTACCTTTTGATGCGCTCGCGCTCCACGGGGTCCGCGACTTTGTCCTCGGCCACGGCCTGGATGGTCTTCTCCTCCTCCATGGCCCGTATGAGATCTCGCAGGTTGCTGCCGAAGGAGACCAGGGAGTCCCTCTTCCGGTGCAGGGTCTCCACCGCGTTGGTCATGGCCTCGGTGAGGGGGTAGACAGCGTCGAGCAGGCCGGCCAGTTCCCGAGAGGTCAGCTCGGTGAAGTCGATGCCCACGTCCACCCCCACGGTGAAAACCGTGAAGCGGTCGCGGTAGTCCCGGACGAACTCCGCGGGCAGGCCCGGGAAGGGCTCGGAAAAGTCCATCTCCAGGTGGGGGTCCAGCACCACGGCCGGAATGCGCCGCTCCATGAGTTCCTCCAGCAGGACCCGCAGTCCGAAGGACTTGCCGGACCCCGAGCCCCCGAAGATGCCGATGTGGGGATACTGGTGCATCTGGTGGTGGTCGAAAATGAACGGCACGCCGTCCTGCGGGTAGAGGCCGCGCTCGGGGTCGTAAAGCCAGAGCACCTCCCGCAAATCTCCGGGCAGCTCGGAAGTCAGGTGCCCGGTGCCCCGGATGACGCCCAGCACCAGCCCGTCGCGGTAGCGGGCCGGCAGTAGATACCGCGCCACCTCGTGGAAGGCCGGGCGCCGCACCCGGGCCCCTACGGTGACCGGAGTCCCGGCCTCCTGGAGCAGCCGCACCCGGGCCAGATGGACCTCCTCCTCTTCGATGCGGTAGCCCACCGCCCTCAGGCCCGCCAGCACGCCCTCGTCCACGAGGGGCGTCTTTTCCCCGGCCAGGGGCAGGTAACGGTTGAGGGAGCTGGTGCTGACCACCTCGCCTACCGGGTTTTCCCGCTCCGGATCTTCGATGAGCAGTAACTCGTTGATTACGAATTTGCGGTCCCGTGAGGCCACCCAGACCTCCTGCTGGGTAGTCGTCCCCACCACCTGCAAAGCCCGCTCCCCCCTCAATAGGTCCGCCGCGCCCTGTGGGGCACCAGGAAGCGTTCGCGCAGGTCCGCCTCGACCCACGTGGTGAGCAACAGCTCCACTTCCCACTCGTCCAGCCGCACCTCGGCGTCCACCAGGTCCAGGAACAGGGGTATGCCCCGCGAATCCGAGGGCGTGATGCGGTAGAGGTACTCCATCACCGCCGGGGCCTGCTGCGAGTGCTCGGGAAGGAAGTCGCAGGCCACGGGCTGGGGGTGCCTGGACAGCCTGGCGAAGACAGTGTAGACGCCCCGCTTCACGGGCGCGGGGAAAAGGGCCTCCCCGGGGTCCAGCAGCCCGAACAGCAGGTCGCGGTCGAAAAAGCCTTCCCCCACCACGGCCCGCGCCAGCCCGCTGGAAGCCGCCTCCTCGATGACGCCCACGGACACGGCACCGGCGGCCCGCGCCGTTCTGCAATACTCCTCCCACTCCTCCGGCGCGTGGTGGGCGTAGCGCAAAAAACCCCCGTCGAAGAGGACCAGGCCCGGGCCCACCGCGCCCACCGCGGCCGTGGCGGCGCGCACCTCCAGGCGACAGAGCTGCCGGTCGCGCACCAGCAGGAGGGCGTGCTCGCGGGGCACCCCCTCCCGGGCCGCGACCTGGGCCACCTCCTCCCGGTGCGCCGCCACCAGGGGGCTCAGATATCCCTGCTCCACCACCCGCTCCCCGCGGCTGCTCCGGGCCGCGGCGCGAAAGAGATAAACCACATAGGGATAGCTTCCGCCGAACCCGTGCGTCGAGCCGTCCACCGCCACCAGCGGGGCCGACCCGAAGGGGTAATCCCCGGCCCCGCCGAGCCTCACGAACCGGCCCCCGGCCCGGAGGATGCGCTCCCGCAGGATCGCCCTGTCCCCCAGCATCGCCCCGCGGCGCCTGAGTTCGCGGTTAAAGGCGCGCAGACACGCCACCAGATCGTCCTGCATGTTACCGGAGACCCTCCCCGGCGCCGGGCCCGACCGGTGGCAACTCCCTTATGAGCAGGGGCCTGAAATCCAGGTAATCGGCGCTCACCAGGAAGAAATCTATGCCCCAGGCCCGCCGCGGAAGCCGGTAACTGCGCGCCCGGGCGTGCAGGTGGCCGTACACCACGGTCCTGATGCCGTACCTCTGAAGGAGGTCGATGAACCCGGAGCGCTCGTGGCGGTCGTTGGTGGGCATGAAGTGCATCATTACTATGATTTCTTCCACCCCCGGCGGCACGCTTTTCAGGGAAAGCTCGAGGCGCTGCAGCTCCCGCCGGTAGATCTTCCAGTCCCGCTCCTCGAAACAGGTGTCGTTGGGGCACAGCCAGCCCCGCGTCCCGCAGACCGCGGTGCGGCCCAGCAACACGTGGTCGTTCTGGATCACCCGCACGTTGGGCGGCAGGGCCCGGCGCACCTTGGAAACGCTCTTGGGCCACCAGTAATCGTGGTTGCCAGGAACGCAGATGATGGTACCGGGCAGCTGCCCCAGAAAGGCCAGGTCGTGGGCCGCCTCCTCCAGGCGCATGGCCCAGGAGATGTCCCCCGGCATGAGCACCACGTCCTCCGGGCCCACGGTCCCGCACCATTGCTCGTAGGTCTTGCGGTAGTGCTCCCGCCAGGCCTCGCCGAAAACCGACATGGGCTTGGCCTCCACCACTGTCTCCCAGCGGCCCGGAGTGACCGGCGCCGTGAAGGAAAGGTGCAGATCGCTCAACCCGAAAATACGCAAAGCCCCTACCACCCGTCGGCCCGCCCCGGGCCCCGGGCCTACGTATTGCGTTAGGGGCCGGGCGGCCTTCTAGAATTGTAATTCGTGGCCCGAACCCCTTTTCCTTGCCCCGGCCGCAAAATGGGGTCGGCCGGCCATCCCGGCGCCCGGGCGGATCCTCCGGGGCAGAAGGAGTTTCCTGCCGCGACGTGAAATTAAAAGGAGGGGTGCCGGATTTCGATGGGCGTGCGCACGCGGGAATACGAATTTCCACTGGCGACCCGCACCGTGCGGCTACTTGTGGTCAGCAACACCGAGGAACTGATACCGGACCCGGCGGACGAGGAGGCCGTTCCGTGCTGGGCCGAGCTCTGGCCGGCGGCCCGCGGGCTGGCAGGCTACATCTGGGAGCACCTGACCTTTGCTGGAGACACGGTGCTGGAATTGGGCTGCGGCCTGGGCCTGCCCGGGGTTGTTTGCGGCCTGAAGGGGGCGCAGGTCACCTTCTCGGACCGCCGCGCCGAGGCCCTGGAGCTGGCCCTGGAGAACGCCCGCCGCAACGGGGTGCGGGCCGGTGCCCTGCTGGCCGACTGGCGCGCGTTCCCCGCGGAGGAGCGGTTCGACTGGATCGTGGGCTCGGACATCTGCTACGACCCGAAGCTGAACCCTTACCTGCGGGAAATCTTCCGGTGCCACCTGAAACCCCGCGGTCGGCTGCTGCTCGCCCAGCCGGACCGACCGGCAGCCCGCGCGCTGCTGGAGGAGCTGCCCGCCGCGGGATTCGAAACCGTGCGCCGTGTGACCGTGCCGGTTTTCGCGGAGGAAGACCTGCTGCCCTACCACGAAATCTTCGTGCACGAACTGCTCAGGAGGTCCTGAGGGTCGCGGCACACGGTGGTGGCTCCGACGGAGCGGAAAAAGGCACAGAACGACCCGCACGACCTGAGGTCTACCAGGCAGGGTCGACCGGAAACGGAGGGTCATGGAAGTTGCTGGCCGTGGTTAGCAGCACGGCCCTCCGCGGCCTGGAGGGCCAGCTGGTGCAGGTGGAGGTGGACGTGGCCAACGGCCTGCCTTCCTTCGAGGTGGTGGGCCTGCCCGACGCCGCGGTGCGGGAGGCCAAGGACCGGGTGCGCACGGCCATCAGAAATTCGGGGCTGGAATTCCCGGTGAAGCGCCTCACCGTGAACCTGGCGCCGGCGGACCTGCGCAAAGAGGGTCCCCTTTACGATCTGGCCATCGCCGTGGGCATTCTGGCGGCTACGGGCCAGGTCGACCCCGGCGTGTCTCAGGGATTCGTATTCCTGGGCGAACTCTCCCTGGGCGGCGAGGTGCGGCCGGTGCACGGCGTGCTGGCCTGCGCGGCCGTGGCCGCCCAGCACGGGTGCCGCCGCCTGGTGGTGCCGGCGGCCAACGCTCGTGAGGCCGCCCTGGTCCCGGGGCTTGAGGTTTACCCCGCCGCCAGCTTACGGCAGGTGGTGGGCATGCTGCGGGGCGAGGAAACCATTCCCCCCTGCCGGGTGGACGCCGAGGGCCTGCTCACGGAAGACGCGGCAGCGGACGCGGACCTGGCGGACGTGCGGGGCCCGGTGGCGGCCAAGCGCGCCCTCGAGATCGCTGCCGCCGGCGGCCACAATCTGCTCCTCATCGGGCCCCCGGGTAGTGGCAAAACCATGCTGGCGCGCCGCCTGCCCAGCATTCTGCCGCCCCTGACCTTCGAGGAGGCCGTAGAAGTGACCAAGCTCTACAGCCTGGCGGGCCTGCTACCACCTGGGGAATTCCTAATCACCAGGCGACCCTTCCGCGCCCCCCACCATACCGCCTCTCCCGCCAGCCTGGTAGGGGGCGGCCGCGTTCCCCGCCCGGGGGAGATCAGCCTGAGCCACCTGGGCGTGCTGTTCCTGGACGAACTGCCGGAGTTCCCCCGCGATTGCCTCGAGGCCCTGCGCCAGCCCCTGGAGGACGGGTTTGTGACCGTGGCGCGTGCCGGGGCCGTGGTCACCTACCCGGCACGCATCACCCTCGTGGCGGCCATGAACCCCTGCCCCTGCGGACGCCTGGGCACCGACGGAGGCCCACCCTGTACGTGCACCCCGCACCAGGTGCACCGCTATGTGAACCGGCTGTCGGGACCACTGCTCGACCGCATCGACCTCCACGTGGAGGTCCCCCGGCTGAACTACCACGAACTGGAGGGCCTGCCCGCGGAATCTTCGGCCGAGGTGCGCCGCCGGGTGGCGGCGGCCCGCCGCCTGCAACTGATGCGCACGGGCTGCTGCAACGCCCGACTTACCGCAACCCAGATCCGGCAGGTGTGCATTCTGGACCGGGAGGCACGCGGATTGCTACAAAAAGCGTACAACGTTCTGGCTTTGAGCGCACGGGCCCACGACCGCATCCTCAAGGTGGCCCGTACCATCGCGGACCTGGAAGGTAGTGCGGCGGTGACGGCACGGCACGTCGCCGAAGCCATACAGTACCGCACTCTGGACAAACTAGATCCTAACGTATAGGGCCCGTTCTCGATCGTTGTATTCGGCCACGTACTTACCACGGGGACTGATGTTGAAATGCTTGAAGAAACCTTTACCGAAAACCTTGGTCTTCTTGATCTGCATACCGCCGTCCTCGACCGCCCTGATGCGGACCGTATTGGTGGCGCGGTTAAAGGCAAGTTCTACCCGGTCGGTTCCCAGTCTCTGACGGGCCACGTTGTTCAATACGATGGAGCTTTTAGAGAAGGAAACAACAGGCAGCTTCTGTTCCTTTTCTCCCCGAGGAACGTAGACTTCAAAGTCCATACTGACACTCCTCGTGCGTTTTTGGGTACAATTTTATCGAAAGTTCCCCGACAAGTCAAGCTCCACTGGCAAATTAACCAAACTTTGCGCTGCGCGTGCCCGTTGACCGCACACGTAACCCTTGTGACGGTCTTATGAATAACAACTAGTGACCCGGGAGGTAACAAACTGCGTTATGACACCCGAAAGGCTTCTCTCGGACCTGATTCAAATTCCTTCGGTCAACCCACCCGGAAACGAGACTCCGGTGGCACTTTACCTGCGGGACCTCTTCACCGCCGCCGGAATTCCTTCCCAGGTGCTGGAAAGTGAACCGGGCAGGGGCAGCTTCGTCGCCACCTTGGGCCACGGCGACCGCCGCCTGCTCTTCCTGTCCCACACCGACGTGGTACCGGCCGGCGAGGGGTGGGCCTTCGACCCCTTCGGCGGCGCCATCATCGACGGCCACGTATGCGGCCGGGGGGCCCTCGACTGCAAGGGGTTGGTGGCCGCCCAGGCGGCGGCGGTGCTGCAGCTGGCCCGGGAGGGAAACCTGAACGGCACCCTCATTTTTGCCGCCACCGCCGACGAAGAGCGGGGCGGAAGGCTCGGGGTGCAGTACCTGTTACAGCACCACCCCGAACTGTTGCGGGCCGATTTCGCCGTCAACGAGGGGGGCGAGGAGCCCATAAGCATCGACGGGCGCACCGTGTACTTCGTGCAGGTAGGCGAGAAGGGCACGGCCTGGAGCACCGTGACCGTGCGCGGCGTGGCCTGCCACGGTTCCATGCCGACCCTGGGCGAAAACGCGGTGGTCAAAATGGCCCGCATAGTGACCCGGCTGGCGGCCTGGCAGGCGCCCGTGCAGCTCATTCCGGAGGTCGAGAGGCTCCTGGCCGAGCTGGCGCGCCTCCGCGGTCTGGAAGTTCAAGTGAGCCCGGAGAACGTGGACGCCGTGATCGCAAGTACTAACGACGCGGGTTTTGCCGCGGCATTGTCCGCCATGACCCGCATGACCGTATCGCCCAACGTGATCCAGGGCGGCACCAAAACCAACATCGTGCCGGACCTGTGCACCCTGGAGGTGGACGTGCGCATCTTGCCGGGCCAGGACCGGGAACAGGTGGAGGCGCTCCTGCGGGAGGCCGTGGGGGGGGACGGGGAGTTCGAGATCCGCAACTACCATCCGCCAAGCTTCTCGCCCACCGAGGCCCCCTATTACCGCCTCATAGTGGAGACCATCAGGGAACTGGTCGGCCCGGCTCCCTGCCTGCCCCACATTTCCCCCGGGGCCACGGACTCGCGTTACCTGCGTGCGGCCGGCATCCCGGCCTACGGGCTTTCACTCATGGCGCCGGGTTGCGACCCGCGCCTCCGCACCACGGTCCACGGCAAGAACGAACGCATAGACATCGCCAGCCTGAGGCTGAAAACCGAGTTCTTCGTGCGGCTGGCCCGCAAGTACCTGGGGTAGGACGCCGGGGGCGGGGTAGCGGTGCGGAACTGGCGCGAGGCGTGCTGGCCCTTTTTCCTCCACGTGGCCCTTTATTTGGTGGCCGCGGGTTTCGGGAGCCTGCTCGTCCCCGCCAGTACGCCGGGCGGTTTTTTTCTGGCAGAGGGCAGTTTCCTGGCCCGGGGGCTGGAGCACTGGGACGCCGGGTGGTACGTCAGAATAGCGCGCCACGGCTACAATCCGGAGAGCATCGTCTTTTTTCCCCTCTACCCAATGGTTCTGCGCCTGGCCGGCATAATCGTGCCTCAGGTCTCCCAATATATTGTGGGAGCGGTTTTCTCCTCCCTGTGCTTCCTGGCGGCCCTTTACTTGCTGCGCCGGCTCCTGACGCTCGACGGCCACCCGGAGGGGGTGGCAGAACGAGCCCTGATCTACCTGGCCCTGTTTCCGACGGCCTTTTACCTCAACCTGGTGTATACCGAGGCTCTGTTTCTGGCCCTGACCCTGGGGACCTTTTACGCGGCCCGCAAAGGGCACTGGCCCCTGGCCGGCCTGCTGGCGGCCCTAGCCACCCTCACCCGCAACGTAGGCGTGGCCCTGTGGCCGGCCCTGGCCCTGGAGTACCGAGAGGCATACGGCCTGCGTCTCAGAAAGGAGGCCCTGGCCCTGCTGGCGCCACCGCTGGCCTACGCGGCCTTCATGCTCTACCAAGCGGTCAGTTTCGGAGACCCCCTGGCGCACGTGCACGCCCAGCTGACGCCGGTCTGGGGGCGCGAAATTTGCCCGCCCGGCTACCCCCTTCTCCCGGCCCTGGCCGCGCTCTACCCGGTGGAATTCAGCTACGGTTACGCGTACAACCTCAACGACGTGGTTTTTACCTTGATGGCCGCCGGCCTGCTGGTGCCGGGGTGGCGGCGGGTGCGCAGGAGTTACTGGCTCTTCGCCGCCGTGGCCCTGCTCATGCCCCTGGGCTCCTTCATAGCCTCGGCCCCGCTCACCAGCCTGCCGCGCTACGTGCTGGTGCTCTTTCCCAACTTCGTCACCCTGGCGGCCCTAACCGAGAACCGCTGGGCCGAGCGTCTGACCACGGCGGTGTTCGCGGCCCTTTTCGCCCTTTTTTCCGTGCTCTACACTAACGGTTACTGGGTGGCCTGAGAGGAAAATAATGCCCGCCATTGAATCTTGATAATAATCGAGGTGCCGAACATGCCGCCGTTTGTTTCCGTGGTGATACCGGCCTACAACGAGGAACGGCGCCTGCCGGCCACACTGACCAGCATCTACGAGTACTTCGCCCAGCAGCCCTTCCCGGTGGAGGTCATTGTAGTGGACGATGGTTCCGCGGACCGCACCTGCGAGGTCTGCCGGCGCTACCGCGACCTGAAAATCTTGCGCAACGAAAGGAATTGCGGGAAGGGCTACAGCGTGCGGCGGGGCATACTGGCCGCCGAAGGCGAGTACATCCTCTTTTCCGACGCGGACCTGGCCGCACCCATCGCCGAGAGCACCAAACTCCTCAGGGCGCTGGAGACCTGCGACGTGGCCATCGGCTCCCGCGGCCTGCCGCAATCTCTGGTGGTCCGGCAGAGCCCGGCACGGGAACTCATGAGCCAGGCCTTCAACCGCTTCGTGCGCCTCATAACCGGGTTGCCCTACGCCGACACCCAGTGCGGCTTCAAGGCCTTCCGGCGGGAGGCGGCGCAACTCCTCTTCCGATACTTGCGCTGCCACCGGTTTTCCTTCGACGTGGAGGTGCTGCTTACCGCCCGCCATCTGGGTCTGCGCGTGGTGGAGGTGCCCATAGAATGGCACGACCGGCCCGGTTCGCGCATCAACCCCTGGCGGGACGGCTGGCACATGGTGCGGGACGTCGTGTGGCTCAGGCTCACCTCTCAAAACGACAACAGGGGGAATTGACGTGGGATACCTGCTGGCCCTGATCGCCGTTTTTCTGGGCACCGCCGGACAGGTTTACCTCAAGTCCGGAGTCAACGCGGCCGGCGGGCTCCAGGCCGGGTTTTTCAGGGTCCTGCTGCACCCGCACGTGGTGTTGGGCTTCTTACTGTACGGGATTTCCTCCCTGGTCTGGCTGGGCGTGCTTTCCCGCCTGCCCCTGTCCAGCGCCTACCCGCTGCTGGCCCTCAATTTCGTGCTCATTCTAATTTTTTCCATAGTCTTCCTGGGCGAACCCGTCACGGCCGCGAAGGTCACCGGGGTCCTGCTCATCTTCTGCGGCATGGCCCTGGCGGCTTTCTAATCGTACACGATGCGGAAGTCCGGAAACTCGCCCCGGTACTCCTCCCACTGCACCTGCACGCCGGTTACCCTGGCCGCGGGCGGCCCCTGGTGGCACCAGGCGATGATGCGCCGCACGGCCTCCTCGTCCCCTTCGAAAACGGCCTCGACGGTGCCGTCCCGCCGGTTTTTGACCCAGCCCCGCAAGCCCATCATTTCGGCCTGCTCCTGGGTGGCGTACCGGTAGTAAACCCCCTGCACCTTGCCCCGTATTACCACGCGAGCCCGGGCATTCAATCGGATCACCCCGACAAATAATTGTAAAGGGCGGGGGGCAGGAAAACAACCCGTACCGTCGAAGAAAGCCCAACGAGATTTCGCGTTTAAGGAGGCGGAAAACGGTGCAGACCACGCGCCTGGTAATCGTGGGGGGTGTCGCAGCCGGTCCCAAGGCGGCGGCCCGGGCCCGCCGCTGCGACCCCCGCGCCGAGATCACCATCCTGGAACAGGGAGAGTTCATCTCCTTTGCCGGATGCGGCCTTCCCTTCTTCATAGCGGGACAAATCGCTGAGGCCAGGGAGCTGATGTGCACCCCGGTGGGGGTGGTGCGCGACGAGGCCTTCTTCCGTAACGTGAAAAACATCCGGGTTCTGACCCGCACCAGGGCCGTGGCCATCGACCGCGCCGCCAAAACCGTCACGGCGCGGCGCCTGGACTCGGGCGAGGAAATGGTGCTGCCCTACGACAAGCTGGTGCTCGCCACGGGCAGCCGGCCGGTGCGGCTCGAGGTGCCGGGCATGGACCTGCCCGGTGTCTATACTTTGCGCGGCATTCCCGACGCCCTGGCCATCAGGCAGGCCCTGACGGACGTCCCCGACGTGGTGGTCATCGGGGCCGGCCTGGTCGGTCTGGAGGTGGTGGACGCGCTCCTGGCGCTTCGCCAGACCCGGGAGCTCAACGTCACCCTGGTGGAAAAGCTGGCCCACCCCCTGCCGACCCTGCTGGACCCGGAAATGGGGGCCCTGGTGGCCAAATTTCTGAAGTCGGCCGGCGTGAACTTCCTGCCCGGCCGCGAGGTGCGGCGGCTGGAGGGGCAGGGCCGCGTGGAGCGCGTCGTGACGGACCAGGAGGAGATCCCTGCGCAACTGGTGGTCGTGGGAGTGGGCGTGCGGCCCGAGACCGAGCTGGCGCAGGCCGCCGGCCTGGCCCTCGGGCCCACCGGGGCCATCGCCGTCAACGAATACCTGCAGACCAGCGACCCGGACATTTACGCCGGCGGGGACTGCGTGGAGAACGTGCACCTGGTCTCGGGCCAGAAGGTTTACCTCCCCCTGGGGTCCACGGCCAACCGCCACGGCCGGGTCATCGGAGACAACATCGCGGGCGGGCGCGACCTGTTCCCGGGTGTGGTGGGCACCGCCATCCTGAAAGTGGGCACCCTCAACGTCGGGCGGACGGGTCTGACCGTGGAAGAGGCCCGCAGGGCGGGCTTTGACCCGGTGTCGGTGCTGTGCGCCGGTCCGGACCGGGCCCACTACCATCCGGATAGCAAGCCCCTGGTCATAAAGCTCGTCGCGGACCGGGCCACCCGCCGCCTCCTGGGGGCACAAGTATTGGGGCCGGGCGCGGCCGACAAGCGCCTCGACGTGGCGGCCACGGCCCTGACGGCGGGCTTCACCGTGGACCGTCTGGCCACGGTGGACCTAGCCTACGCGCCGCCCTACGCCACGGCCCTGGACATCCTGACCCACGCTGCCAATGCCCTGCGCAACAAGCTCGACGGCCGGGCGCGGGGCGTGTCCCCGCGGGAGGTCCGCGCGCGGCTGGCCCGGGGCGAAGACTTCGTGTTGCTCGACGTGCGCACCCCGAAGGAACTGGAGGAGGCGCGGCTGGACCTGCCCAACGTGACCTGGATCCCCCTCGGCCAGCTGCGGAGCCGCGCCGGGGAACTGCCGCGGGACAAAAAGGTCATCACCTTCTGCAAGGTATCCCTGCGCGGCTACGAGGCCCAGCTCATCCTGGACGCCGAGGGCTTCGCCGACGTGGGCTTCATGGAGGGCGGCCTGGCCGCCTGGGTGTAGGCGCCGCTGGAAAGGGCCCGCGTTGCCGCGGGCCCGAGGTATAACTGTGGAAGGCTTTGCTCCGCGGCCTGCGGTGCGGGCCCGCTAGGAAGGTGCTCCTGATCTCGCCCTCCGCCACCTCACCGACCCTCACGGGCCAGCCCTGGCGCAATTACGTCTTCCGCACCGCGCCGAGCGACGCCCTCCAGGGCAAGGTGATGGCCCAGCTGGCCGTGGAAGAGGGCCTCAAGAAAGTGGTCATCCTCACCATGGACAATCCCTACGGCGTGGGCCTGGGCGAGGTGGCGAAGCAAGCCCTGGCCGGCAAGGCCGAAGTCCTGGCCTTTATCAAGTACGATCCCAACAAGGGCGACTACCTCACCGAGCTGACCCAGATCAAGAACCTCCGTCCCGACGGGGTCCTGCACATGGGCTACAACGACGACGGCCGCATCGTCTACCAGCAGGCGGCCAGCCTGGGTCTCGACAAGATGCGGTGGATCGCCTGCGACGGCCTCTACGGCACGGGCATGTTCAAGAAGGAACGGAGTACAAGTTCGCCCGGGTGAAGCTGATTCCCATGTAGCGCGCACCGCCCGGGAGGCCGGGTATCCGTTACCGGGTAGCAGGGCGGGGGAACATCCCCCGCCCTCGGTTTCTTGCGGGCACCTGGCGGCACCTGCCACAGGGGGCCGGACGGCCCACTGCCCCCGATCCGCTCGAAGCCTCACTCGCGCAAAACGGGCTCGATTTCGCGGATAAACCTTTCCAAATCCCCGAGCTCGTTACTGGCCATTTCGTAAACCCTTTCCGAGGACACTTCCTGATAGCCGTGCACCACTCGGTTGCGAAAACCGATCATGGCCGAGTACACCGGCCAGTTTTGCGGGGCAATTAGCCCCCCTTCCATAAGCACCCGTACGGCATCGCGGGCATCGGCAGGGGCATGGCCGAATTTCTTGGCCGCGGACCAGCCCGGCCACCGCGCTCGCCCCTTTCTCGCCGGCGGCCGCCCCCCGTCCGGCAGCTTTTTCACCCTCCATTCTGAAGGATGCCCCCTCAGGTGTCAAGGCGGGCCCCGGCATCGCCGCCCGCATCTCCGAAAATTCGGGGCCGGACCGCAGGGACCCGGCCGCCACCGCAAGGGAGGCACCGCTCCGGCGTACGTGCGCGCCCGTCCCCGTCAAAAGGATAACGGGGAGCATCACGGCTCCCCGTTTCCGCCCTTTCTTGCCGACGGCTTGCCGCCCGCGCACTACCAGGGCCAGAAAAAGGTCCGGGCCGCCACGTTGGTCACCTCGGAAACGGGCCCGGGGTAGATGCCGATGACAAGGGTGGCAGCCAGGCAGATGATGAGGGTGATGGCCACCGGGTTGGAGACCGGGATGGGCGTCGGGTCCACGGGCTCATCCTTGTACATGACCAGGGTCACCCGCAGGTAGTAGTACACCGACACCATGCTCATGATCAGGCCGATGAAGACCAGCCAGAGGTAGCCCTCAACCACGGTCATGAACAGGTAAAGCTTGCCCACGAACCCGGCCAGGGGCGGGATGCCGGCCATGGAGAGCATGAGGGCGACCATCACGGCGGCCAGCAGCGGGGCGCGCTGGCTCAAGCCCGCCATGTCGCGGATCTCGTCGCTGCCCGTGAAGGTCGAAAAGTAGCTTACCACCGTGAAGGCCCCCACCGCGGCGAAGACGTAGAGCAGGGCGTAAAACATCACGGCCTTGACCCCGGCCTCGGTCACGGTGACCAGGCCGACCAGGAGGTAGCCCGCCTGGGCGATGCTGGAGTAGGCCAGCATGCGCTTGATGTTGGTCTGGGGGATGGCCACCAGGTTGCCCACCACCATGGTAACGGCGGCCAGAAGGGCCACCAGCATGGTCCAGTGCTCCCAGAGACCGGGCAGGCCGGCCAGGAACACGCGTACCATGACGGCGAAGGAGGCCGCCTTGGATGCCGCCGCCAGGTAGGCGGTGATGGGCGTGGGCGCGCCCTCGTATATATCGGGTGCCCACATGTGGAAGGGCACGGCCGAGATCTTGAAGCCCAGCCCGGCCAGGAGCAGCACCAGGCCCAGGATCAACCCCGGCGTGAGATCGCCGGTGGCCACGGTCCGGGCCACCTCCAGGATGTCTACGGTCCCGGTAACGGCGTAGACCAGGCTCAGGCCGTAGAGCAGCACCGCCGAGGACATGCCGGCCAGGAGGACGTACTTGATACCTGCCTCCACGGACCTGTTCTCGAACTTGCGCAGGGCCACCAGCACAATGAAGGAGATGGTCATAAGCTCGAGACCCAGGTAAAAGGTGATGAAGTCCCCGGCCGAGGCCAGCACCATCATGCCCAGGGTGGCAAAGCAAAGCAGGGTGTAGTACTCGGTATGGTAGCCCATCTCGTCCACGTAGCGGAAGTTGCCCAGCACCACCAGAAAGGCCGCCGTGAGGAAAATGATCTTGAACAGGGTGGCGTAATTGTCCACGATGTAAAGGCCGCCGTAGAGGGTACCCTGGTGCCCCCACATGGCCACCGTACCACCCAGCACGATCAGCAGCCCGATGGCCGTAATGGGGCCCAGGCCCCGCCGGGCCCCGGCCGGCAGGAGCAGGGCCAGGACCAGCACGGCGAAGCCCAGGCCGGCCATCAGGAATTCCGGGAAAAGCAAGGAGAAGTCGATGCCCATTTAGTACGCCCTCCCCACCTGAACCACGTGTTCGATGCTGGCCATGAGGGTCTCGACCCCGGAGGTGATGACGTCGAAGAGCAGGAACGGCAGGATGCCGCCCACCACCAGCACCGTGCCCAGCACGGCCAGCGGCACCAGTTCCGGACCCTTGATGTCCACCAGGTAGTCGTACTCGCTGCGCCGCGGCCCGAAAAGGGTGTTGGCCGCCGCCCGCAGGACGTACAGGGCCGTGATGATCACGCAGGCGATACCCAGCACCACGAGGCCGCCGAACACCTTGTAGGCCCCCAGAAAAATGGTGAACTCCGGTATGAAGGCGATGAGGCCCGGCAGGCCCAGGGAGGCCAGGCCGGCCAGCATGAAGGCCGTGCCGATCTTGGGCATCTGGTGGGCGATGCCGCCCAGGTCCGGAATCCAGCGCGTGTGGGTCTTCTCGTATATGAAGCCCACCGTGGAGAAGAACAGGGCCGCCATGATGCCGTGGGCGAACATGTAGGCGATGGCGCCGTTCAGGCTCACCACGTTGAGGGCCGCGATGCCCAGCACCGTGTACCCCATATGGCTGACGCTGGAGTACCCGATGATGTACTTCAGGTCCTTCTGGGCCAGGGCCGCAAAGGCCGCGTAAACCACGCCCGCCGTGCCCAGCACCGCCATCACCGGGGCCCAGAAGTGGGCCCCCGCCGGCAGGATGTATATGGCGATGCGGATCAGCCCGTAGCCGCCGATCTTCTTCAGGACCCCCGCGTGGATCATGCTCACCGCCGTGGGCGCGCCGGCGTAACCGTCCGGGGACCACGAGTGAAGGGGCCACATGGAAATCAGGGAGCCAAAGCCGATGAGCATCAGGGCGAACATGAAGCGCTGGAAGTCCTCGGGGAAGGCCACCCTGGCCAGTCCCTCGTAGCTGAAGTCGGGCACGCCGGTGATCGCTACCGACTTGACGAAGACCGCAATCACGGCCACCAGAAGAAAGGCGCTCCCCACCAGGAGATAAATGGTCAGCTTCATGCCCGCGTATTCCTTGGTCACGCGCTTGGTGCTGCCCCACACCACAATCAAAATGTAGATGGGGATGACCACCAGCTCGTAGAAGAGCAGGAAGATGAACAGGTCCTGGGCCACGAAGGTGCCCATCACGCCCGTGACCAGGATCTGAAACAGGATGAAGAACTCCTTGGGCCTCTCGTTCACGTTCCAGGAAGAGAAGATGGCCGCGAAGCCCAGCAGGTTGACCAGGAGCAGCATGGGCAGGCTCAGGCCGTCCACACCCAGGTACCAGGTGACGCCCAGATCCCGGATCCAGGGCACCCGCTCCACGAACTGCACCCCGGCCACCGCCGTGTCGTAGCTGAAGTAGACGTACAGGCTGAGGAGCAAGGAGGTGCCGGTGGCAGTTGCGGCCACGCACTTGATGGTCAGGTGGTGGTCCCGGGGCACGAAGACCAGGATCAGGGCCCCGACGATGGGGGCCAGCAGAATGGTGGTTAGCACCGGAAAATCCATATTACTTCACCCCTCCCAGGAGCGTGAGCAGGCCAGCCGAAGACCCGCCCAGGGCCAGCAGCACGGCCAGCGCCAGCACGCCCAGGAATAACACCAGGGCGTAGGTCTGGAGCTGCCCGGTCTGCCCCAGCCGGAGCACGGCGCCGGAAAAGCGGGTTAAAAACCCGATGCCGTTCACGATCACGCCGTCCACGATGTAGATGTCAAAGAGGTAGAGGAGCTTGGCCGCGCCGTCCACGAAGGTGTGGTTGAACCACAGGTAGAGCTCGTCGATGTAGTACTTGTGCCACAACAGCTTGTAAACGGGCTTGAACCGCTCGGCCAGGGCGTAGGCCCGGCTGCGGTCCACGTGGTAGATGTACCAGGCCAGGAGGATGCCCGCCACGCCCAGGAGCGTCGAGCTGACCATCACCAGGTAATTGGCCTCGTGGTGCACCTCGCCGAAGCGGATCCACTCCCCGAAGAAGGGCCACCAGGGCGTGCCGATCCAGCCCACCACCACCGAGAAGAAGGCCAGGAGCATCAGCGGTACGGTCATGACCGGCGGCGACTCGTGGGGGTGGTTCTCCGGGTTTTCGGGTCCGAAGAAGGCCAGGAAGGTCAGACGCCACATGTAAAAGGCCGTGAGAAAGGCCGTGAAGGAGGCCAGCAGGAAGAGTATCAAATGGCCCTCGGCAAGGGTCATGGTCAGGATCTCGTCCTTGCTCCAGAAGCCCGAAAGGGGCGGGATGCCGGCGATGGCCAGGCTGGCCGTGACGAAGGTCCAGGTGGTGATGGGCATCTTCTTCACCAGACCGCCCATCTCCCACACGTCGGCCCGGTCGTGGAGGGCGTGCAAAACGCTGCCCGCGGCCAGAAAGAGCAGGGCCTTGAAGTAGGCGTGGGTCCACAGGTGGAACATGCTGGCGCTCAGGCTGCCCACGCCCAGGGCCAGCATCATGTATCCGATCTGGCTGATGGTGGAGTAGGCCAGGATGCGCTTGATCTCGCGCTGGGCGATGGCAATGGTGGCCGCAAAGAAGGCCGTGAAGCCGCCCACCACCGCCACCATTTCCATGGCCGCCGGCACCTCGGCGAACAGGAACAGCACCCGGC
>Ga0272449_1001428_pt1 | contig 24551 bp, 25 predicted proteins | sample YNPCB0241_FD_198679 | JGI IMG/M metagenome (GOLD analysis project Ga0272449, IMG submission 198679) | Hot spring sediment microbial communities from Yellowstone National Park, WY, United States - YNP-CB-024-1 | ecosystem: Environmental > Aquatic > Thermal springs > Hot (42-90C) > Sediment... | reverse complement strand
GTAAGATGAAGATCAGGGAGATCGTGGAGGAGGTTCTGTCGGCCTCTCAGTGGGAGGAGCGGGCGGCGCGGGCTGTGGAGGAGGCGGTGTCGCAGGCCTTGGGGGATTTGGACAAGAGAATAACACACGCCGTTGAGAAGGCCGTGAAGGACGCTCTCCGCCACGTGCAACTAGGCGCCGCAGAGACCGGCGGCGGCTGGGAGGCTGTGATTAGGGAGGCAATGAAGAGGCCGGATGGGTGCTTGACCTTCGCCGAGGTCAGGCAATACTACGGCAAAAACCTCAACAGCGTGATGCTAAGGAAGCGGGGTTTTATCCAGCGGGAACGGGGCCTTTGGTGCTGGCCCAAGAGTTGATAAGCGTTGAGAGGGCGGCGTGAGTTTAGTCCATCGTCGCCGAGTCTTCATAAACTAAGTAGTGTCTAAACCTGTTCCCATGGCTCCTCGGCGACTGCGGTTTGGGCGACAGCTTCTCCTCGTCTTTAGTTGGTTGCTGACGTAAGAGTGGGGCTGTTTATAGCCTGGATTTGGGGAATGGGTTAATGTTGATCTCAACTGTGCCGCCTATAGTCTAATGTCGCGGCTGGGGTGGCGTTGCGTCTATCGTTTTCTTCGGTGCGGTTAGTATTTCATCGCTTACGACATCGTTGGACATTTAACCTGGCCGAGCGGGGTGGGTGTCGCTCGGCTGTGTCTTGGTATTTTCACAACAACCGGCTTAAGCCCTAGGGCGGGGAGGGTGTTAGATGGTGATAAGTTGCGTCTAGAAGGTGTCTGGTGGGCGTGTGCTACAGGAGAATCTAGGTTCCGGGGGCTAGGAGTTGAGAAGTCTCCTCACGACTGACGGCAACGTCCTCAGCGTTGTAATTGTTGCATGAGGCGTCACCGTGGATAGGTCGATTTGTATCCTCTGGGCGTGTGTTGCCGCTTCTTTTTCCCAGTGGCCGTAGAAGACTGTGTAGAGGCCGAACCGGCGGGGGTAGTAGACGTCGAAGATTGGGTTGTCTCCTATCATGATGTGTGCGTTTTGGAAGTATTGAGGACAAGTTTTTGGGCATCTAAATCTGTCTGAGGTCCTCACGTCATCTACGAGTCTGTCTAGGCCGAGGTGTTGTATGACCGGCATTTGGTAGTACGCCAGGCCGTTGGTGGCTATCTCCACGCGGTATCCCATGGCCTTCAGTTCGGCTAGAGCCCCGGCGGCTCCTTCGTTGAGTCTGAAGGTGTTGAGGTGTCTTTTCAACGTCTGGATGACGTCTGGCACTTCGTCGACGTCGAGCTCCGCGGCGGTTTCTTCAAGTATCTTCTGCCAGTCGAAGGCCCTTAGGTCTAGCGCCCGCAGAAGCTCTAGGTTCCTCTGCCTAGCCCTCCTCCAGACCTCCGACGGCGTTGTGCCTGCACGTTTTGCAATGTATGTACAAATCTCGGCGAATACGGGATTCCAGGCGTCGAGGGGGATGAGAGTTCCGTCTAGGTCTATTAAAACAGTCGCCATACGGCCTCTGTTATAAGCGCCAGTAGAGCCACGCCAAACGCCGCGAGGGTCCCGTCTCGGTACTTCTTCCACCGCCCCCTCAGCGCAATGAGAGAGAGGTAGATCAACGAGAGACTTGTGGCGGCGGCGCCTAGCGCTAAGAATAGGAAGCCTTGAGAAAAGGCGACGTATGTCAGCGCTAGGCCGAACACAACGGAGACCAGGGTGACTGCGGCGCCTAGCGCCGCGGCTTTCTGCGGCCCAACCATCACGGCTAGTGTTCTTACACCCGCCCTCATGTCGCCTTCATAGTCCATCGCAACTTTCACGAACTCGCGGCCTAGGTTCGCCACTAGGGAGGATAGAAAAAGCAATATCAGAACGACAGAGGCGCCGCCGCCGGCGGCCATGCCGTAGATGTATGTCATAGAGGTGAGGAAGGCCACCACGAAGTTTCCCACCACAGGCACTCGTTTGAGTCTGGCGTTGTACCACACGCCGAGAGCCGCCGCCAATGCGTATATGGCCAGAGGCGCGGGGCCTAGGAGGGCCGCGGCCGCCGTGCCTGATGCCAACGAGCCGTAGGCAACCACGCGCGCAGTGTTTATACCCACGGCCCCCGTGACTAGGGGGGCGTCAGGCCTGTTTATCTTGTCCTCCTCTAGGTTGGCCAAGTCGTTGTGGGCGAATAAGCCGGCCTCGGCGAGGAAGGTGGAGACCGCCAAAAGCATCGACACAACGGGGTCGCGGCCGCCTGCCACTAGGTAGGAGGCGGTTGACGCAAGCGCCGCCAATACGCCGTGTTCGCCTCTTACCAGCCGCCATAGGGACACGGCAGGTTTACGCCACTTCTTTAAATAGACTGTGGGGGCTAAGAATTTTTAAAAACGTCTTTCTTCACGTCTTCGTGCCTAGACACCAGAACTACTCATTAGGCGACGAAGAAATAATGAAGCTGGTATTTAGGGAGTATGGAGTAAAGATTACGCCGGAGCAGATAGCCAGAGCGTACGCCCCCGAGCAGAAGATGTCTTGGAAGAAGAGCGTCGAGGTGGCGAGATTTATCGAAGGCATGACTCTTAAGCAGGCCAAAGCCTGGCTGGAGGACGTGGTTAAGCTTAAGAGACCTATCCCAGTCAAGACGTTTAAGAAGAAGCAAGCCCACCACGCCGTCCCCTGGAGCGGATGGCCTGTGGCTAAGTGGCCTGTCAAGGTTGCCAAGAGATACCTCGAGGCGTTGGAGAACTTGGAGAACAATGCCAAGTTCCGAGGCCTCGACACGGAACGCGTCGTCATCGTCCACGCCGCCGCACATAAGGGGATTAAAATCCCCAACATAATGCAGAGAGCCTTCGGCCGCGCCACTAGATTCGACGAACAGACGGTAAACTTGGAGCTCGTCGCGGTGGAGCTACCTAAGGAGGTTGTGCCGAAGCGCTACAAGCTGAACCTAGTAAAACGGTAACGTAGAAGCTCCGGCGGCTTTAACCATAAAAATACAGAACATCAACGACTTAGGTGATGGAAATTCCTTTAAGGTGAGCGGTGACCGCTTCACCCCTTGCTGATGGGGGCGTGTAGGGCTATTATGTTTGTATATGGATGTGCCACGTCTCGGAATTTGACGTAGTGTTTCTTGTCTGTGTAGTGTATCGGCACCGCTATCTTCGGCCTCAGCAGAGCGACGGCGTCTGCCGCCTCCTCCGGCGTCATCACAGACCCGCCGCCGATGGGCACCAACAACACGTCCACGTCTTTGACCTCTGTTATTTCTTTGATAAGGTCGGTGTCGCCCATGTGGTATATCCTAACGCCGCCTGTCTCAACTAGGTAGCCTACTCCAAACCCCTTGGGATGTACGGGCCTGCCGTCTCTTGTCTTTGTTATGTTGTAGGCGTGGACCACCGCCACCTTAAAAGGACCCAGCTCTAAGACGTTCCCCGGATTTACTGTCGTTCCGCCAAATGGGGAGTAGAAGGCCTCTATTCCTCCTGGGAAGTGGCCTTCGTGGCTGTGGGTGTAGAGTAGGTAGTCGCAACCCGTCGTGTCCGGCGCATCTATGCAGAGGGTTTTGCCGGAGCTTCTCACCGCCACCCCTGCTGCTCCGCCTATTCTCCACAGATCTACTTTTCTAAACCTCAACATATCCGCGGCACCAAGTCACCTCTGGGCGCCTCCAATATCCTCAGCCCGCCCACCACGGTCTTGAGGAGGACGTAGCCTTTGTACCTCTCGGAGCTCCTCACCTCGCCTATCACTGCAGCGTTTTCAAACCCCAGCTTCTTCATGTACTCCACCACTTCCTCGGCGACGTTTGGGTCTACCGCTAGTACCGCGGCGCCTTCGCTGGCGAGGGCAAGGGGGTCTATGCCCAGCAGGTTGGCGTAAGACACTACCTGCGGCCTAAGGGGCACCGCCGCCTCATCCACCACTATGACGGTCCCCAACGCCTTGGCCCAGTCGTTGAGGACCATGGCGAGTCCGCCTCTGGTGGGGTCGCGGGCCGCGTGTATGTAGCCGCCGTATTTCTCCACCAGGGGGATCATGAGCTTGGTCAACGGCTTCACGTCGCTTACGAGGCCGCCGCCGGAGCCCTCTTCCACTATGCTCATCTGCCTGGCCAGTATCACGGCGCCGTGGTCGCCGAGAAAGCCGCTTACGACGATCTTGTCGCCGGGCTTCGGCCTATCGACAATAAGCCTCTCCGCGACGCCGATCCCCACAGTCGTTATCACAATCTTGTCCAGCTGTCCCCTGGGCATCACCTTGAAGTCGCCACCTATCAACGCAACGCCCTCCTCTCTTAAAACCTGCATCATGGAGTCTACAATCTTGCGGAGGTCTTCCATGGAGAAGCCTTCCTCCACTACTATGGCGTCTAGCATCGCAACAGGCCTCCCGCCCATCATAAGTACGTCGTTTATACTGCCAGACGCCGCGAGGACGCCGATGTCGCCGCCTGGGAAGAAGGGTGGGTTGACGGTATACGAGTCCACGGTGACCACCAAGTAGCGCCCGTCGCCGATGGGTATGGCCGCGGCGTCGTCGGGGTAGTCAATCCCAATCCCTCCCTCGACTTTCTTCAACCTCTCCTCGAGCCTGGAAAATATCAAAGCTTCCAAAAGCTGAGAGGTCTCGACACCCCCCGAGCCGTGCGCAACCCTAATGACCCTCTCCATAAGATCCCTCAAAGCCGTTCTTTAAATTTCTGTCACGATCCTCCGTGCCACCTCCTCGACCCAGCCGCGCAACGGGCCCTCCGCCGAGGCCCCTCTCCAGAGATACGCCTTCAACGCGGCTCTGAGCTCGGGCTTCGGCGTGTCGGGCATCGCCTCCACGACGACTATCTTGGCGGGCTCTGCTATGGGTCCTACGTACTCCCTAATCCTCTTCTTCAGCTCATCTGGCTGGACGTCGCCTATGTACACCACCACAGGCGTCTCGAACTTCTGCGAGTCCCTGACTCCGATGACCACGGCCCTCTTGACGCCGGGGGTGGCCTCGGCGGCTTTTTCCAAAACCTCCGGCGTTATGCGGTAGCCGTTTATCTTCATCACCGTGTCGGACCTCCCCAGGGGGAATATGTTCATGTCTTCCGTCATCACTGCGTAGTCGCCTACGTAGTAGACGCCGTTTCTCCACCTCTCGGCGTACCACCGCGGGTATTGGACGGGCATGGCGGGCCAAGGCGACTTCACCACCAGCAACCCCGGCCTCCCCCTCACTGAGTTGCCGACCTCGTCCACCACGTCTATGTGAAAGCCGGGCATCGGGGGGCCGACGGAGCCGGGCGCGATGGGGACGAAGGTGTAGTTCGGCAGACTCCCAGTTGCGAAAGTGCCAAGCTCAGTTTGTATAAACATGTGGATGACGGGGATCCTTCCGCTAAGCTTCTCGGGGAGGGAGTCTATTGAGGGCACCGTGCCCGTGCCTACGTAGTGGTAGGCCCACTTCCAGTACTTGACCTCCATGGGCTCGGCCGTCGTTAGTATTAGCTTAAGTGTGTCTAAGTTGTGGCCCTTAAGCAATTCCGGGTCTTGTCGCGACAAGACCCTCAACGCCCCCGCCGTGGTTAAAAACACCGTCACGGCGTAGTCCTCAATCACGCTCCACCACATGTCCCAGTGGGGGTAGTCGGGGCCGCCTTCGTAGACCACCACGGTGGACCCCACCATTAGGGGGCCGAAGAGGACGTAGGTCACGCCAGTTATCCAGCCGGGCAGAACCGTGCAGAAGTAGGTGTCGCGGGGCCTAAGGCCCATCCACCTCGTGGTGGCGTAGGTCTGCGTCAGGTAGCCGCCCGCGCCGTGGACCACGAGGCCCAAGCCCCCGTTGTAGCCCACATGTAGGCCGAACAGGGGGTGGGTCGACTCCACCACGGCCTCCTCGGCGGGCTCAGCCCTCACGTCCTCGAGGCGGTGGTCTCTCCCCTCGACGAGCTTCACGTCAACCCCCATCCTCTCGACGACTAGGACCTTCGGCCTCCATTTGGCAAGCCCCAACGCCTTGTCCACCGTCTCCTTCACCTTTATTGGCCTCCCCCTTCTCGGGAAGGCGTCCACAGTGACCAAGAGCTTGGGCTTGGTGTCGTCCACGCGCGCCGCGAGGTCGCCGTAGCCGAAGCCCGTGAAGACCGGCTCTATGGGGGCGCCGAGCCTCACGGCGGCGAGCATCAACGCCACTACCTCGGGCGTCGGCGGGGCGTAGAACATCACCCAGTCCCCCTTGTCCACGCCTAACGTCTTGAGGACTCCGGAATAGGACTTGGCCATGCCGTCTAGGTCAGAGTAAGTGAGGACCCTTGTCACCCCCTCCTCGCCTCTCCAGATCAAGGCCGGCTTCTCCCAGATCCAAGTCCCCTCGTGCCTCCCCACGATGTTTCGGTACGGGCTTAAGAGACCGTCCGGGAACCATCTGACGGCCGGCGGCTCCCCCTCCAACACCTTAGTCCACCGCCTCTCCCACAACAGCTGTGCCGCCTCGCCCGCCCAGAACTCCGGCCTTAAGCTGTCCTTGTAGATCCGCAGGTATTGGGCAGGGGATATGGTCTTGTACTTGAATAGAGGAGGAACCACGCGCTCGTCGCTGTATATCTCCCTCAAGAGGTCCTCCATGCCCCCGCGGCCTCAGAGGCCTTCGACCATCAGCCTAACGACGTCGGCGATGGGGCCGCGGTATTCGTGGATTCTGCCCACGTAGTTTTCCAAGGAGGGGTCTATCGGCAACTCGTACAACGGCGCCCCGACGCTCTCGGCGAGTCTCCTGGCGTCCTCGCCGCGGCCGAATGGGTATATCCTCGAGCCGCCGCAGTCGACGTAGGCCATGTTGAGCACCACGGCCGCGGGCCTCTTGCCGATCTCCGCGAGGTACTCGGCCAGATGCTTGACGACGCCGTAGGAGGCCTTAGAGGGCGTGGTGACGAGCACTGGGAGGAAATCCGTAGTTCTACTCAGGGCCAACAGCTCCTCGCCCATGCCAGGCGGCATGTCCACCACGACTGGGTCCGAGTCACCGAGTTTCGCGAAGGCCAGAAGCGCCTCGACAGCCCCCGCCTGTCCGTAGCCGGGCAGAACCACGTACCTATCGCCCACTATGCCCCCCAGCGAGAACACCTTGACCCCCCCAGCCTCCAAAGGCTCTATCCCCCCCTTGCTGATCTCGTGCAACCTTCCCGACAGCCCGAAGAGCCGCGGCGCCGAGGCGCCCTCTAGGTCCAAGTCCACGAGGGCCGAGCCGGGCTTGGCGAGCGCCGCCAGAGCCGCAACGACGCTTTTCCCCACCCCACCCTTCCCGCTCATCACTGCGACGACTTTCCTACGTCTTAACTTCTCCCTAGCCGACTCAAGAAGAGGCCTCATGCCGTCTCCACCTCGTCGACCTTTATGGAGAGCTCGGCCTCTATGTCGTGGGAGCCGCATCTGGGGCATTTGACGAATGTGGGGAGGAGCTCGGGGATTAAATGCAGGGGGTACTCCTCGCCGTATTGACCCGTCAACTGCCTTATCTGCGGGTCCACCTCCTCTTGGCCGAACTCGTAGCCGCATGCCCTACAGCGATATCGCGGAGATCTGACCTTGACCTCAAGCCTGGCCTGCTCCAGCCTGGACTCCCTCTTTAGGGTGTCGAAGGCCTCCGTTAAAATAGACACGTCGAGCTGGGCCGGCGACGGCACCGAGAGGACGACGCGCTTTATCTGCATGCCCTTCTCGAGGGCCCAACGGTCGAGAGTCTGCACCAGAGATAGTGCCAGAGACCACTCGTGCATGTCTACGTACAAGTCCTATTTAATAAAGAGATTTTCCACGTCGCTGGAACGGCTACCCCTCGGCGAGGCGGGGTATGTTGACCACTCTTAGATGTTTAAGACCTCTCCCTATCCTAGATATCCTGGTCACCAGCTCCTTTATCCTATCACTGTCGCCCAACGCGTGGATCACCTCTAGGCAGTTCCTGTCGTCTAGGTGGATGTGGGTAGTGGTCCTTATCACGTCTCTGAACTCGTGCTGTATCTCTGTCACGTTCTTGACCACCTCCCCTACCTCGTGGTCGTAGACGTAGACTATTATTGAGGCCATGGGTCTCTGGACGATCTCTGAGATCTTCTCCGCGATTATTGAGGCGATGAACCTTGACCTGTTGGTCTCGCCCACGATCGACATGACGTTCTCTACCTCCCTATACAGCTTATCGTCAAGGGCTAAGCTGATCCTTTTCATAGAATCGAGAAACACCTTAAATAAAAACAATAATTATTCAATAAACGTCCTCCGGCCTAGGCGATAAGTCGGCCCCGGCGCCCCCTTTCAACTACTCTCCACTGCCGGAGGGCTCGGGGCCCTCGCGGCGGCCTTCGGCAACGCACGGGCTGGGGCCACGGCGGGTGGAGGCGTCTGCCGCCCTCTTCAGCCGGCGTCGAGGCGCTTCTAAAGGCGACGGCCGGCGCGGAGCCGCCGAAAGGGTTGCATGTGCCAAGAGGTGCTGAATAGCTTGGCTAAATACAGAACAGCGGAGGGGGACGTAGCCGGCGGGGCGCGACCACGTCCCCGGGGCTTTATCTTTAAAAAGAGCGATATTTCTTACATGTCCTTCAAAATGGACGATGGCATAACCCCAAGAGATTTGAAGATAGACACAATAAGGGAGGGTCTTAGGGGCATTAGGAAGAGGTACCTCGAATGCGTCTCCTCGAGGAAGAAGGAGGTCTGCTACGCCGTGGCGGCGAACGAGCTCATTTCTATGTTCGGCTCGCTCATGCCCCGCGTGATACACGACCCCGAGGTGAGGTACTACATACTACACGGCGTAGACCAACTGCTCGTCTACGACGCCGACATGGATAGACTAAAACTAACGACCATAGAGGAGGTCGTCAATGCCGTATTCAACTTCTCACATAAAAGTTAATTTTTAAATATTCTTAAAATTATAATATTATTTTAATTCAATAAATACATCTCTGATTACGACCCAAAACGATATAATAACACTAAATTATGTTACTCTTTATAATAGTATATATTTGACTCATTGAGCACATAATTATGCTTAATATATACTATTGTAAAAGAGGGTAAAGTTAAATAAGAGGATTAATTCTCAAGTATGCCATTAGGCCGAGTACTCATAGCCTCTATAGGGTATTTTTTAAAACGCGACTGTTCTATAGGCTACGAGGCGGGCCGTATATTAAAGGCGAAGGGGTACGACGTCGTTGAGCTATCGGGCGACGTCTTCGCCATGGTCGACGAGTTGAGAAGCCGTCCCCACGACATGTTGATACTGATAGGCACTATCCAGAGGGGCCGCCCGCCGGGGACTATAGACGTCTACGAGTTCCGCCCCCAGAGTTTCAAGGACCACCTAGAGGCGGCGGACGCGTTGCGGCCGTCGCTGGAGGGCCGCATATCGCTTCAAGACCTATTGACGGGGCTGAGCGTGTTAGGCCCCACGGCGCGGAGGATATACGTGGTGGACTGCGAACCGCCGGTCCCGGAGCCGGGCATAGGGCTGTCCCCAGAGGGGGAGAAATGCGCAGAGCGCATGGCCGAGAAGGTCGTCGAGTTGCTGAGCCATGTGTAGGCAGCTCGATAAGAGGGAACTGGAGATTTTGAGAGCCGCGTTGACCTTGGAAAGATTCTACGACATCTACAAATCCACATCGATACCTCTGGCGAGCACCTGGAGGATAATCCGCCGCCTTGCCGAGCGCGGCTACGTGGAGTACCACAGCGGCCACGTGAAGATAACGGAGGCAGGCCTTATCTTGTTAGCGCTACACGACGACGTGGCGCTCAACATATTGGCCAGGAAATACGGCGCCTCCGCGGACGTTGTGAGGGAGTACCTCGAGTTCGTCTGTAGGAGGCTGGGCAACGCGGATTTCCCGATTAGGTCTCTTGCAGACACCGTGGGCTTATTGGGGCTGGAGGCCTTGAGGGAACTGCGGGGCACGCCCGTTGAGGGGCTGGCGGTCGATCTGCTGTTCCGGTTCTGTAGAGACTGCGTCGTGGAGATCGACAGATCGGCGTTTATCCTAGGCAACAACGGCGTCGTAGCAGCGCGATGCAGGTTCTGTGGAAGAGATATACGCAAAGAGCTCTATCCTGAATGCCCCTACGCCAAGGTTCTTTTCAGGTCTTTGAAAACGCATTTTTTAAGAGTTGCCAAGAGCCACTACTATGCAGATAAAAAGACGTGATTTCCTAAAAGCCTCAGCCCTGGCCTCTGCGTTGGCCGCGTTGAACTGGAGCGCCTTGACTAAAGCCGCTGGCGAGGCCATAAGGAGCGGCGACATAGGCGTGGTCTGGCTCGAAGCACAAGACTGCGCCGGCAACACCACGTCGGTGATACAAGCCACCGACCCCTCGTTGGTCGACGTACTGATGGGCACCACGCCGCTGGTTGGCCCCGGCACCGTCAGGCTCCTCTTCCACGAGACCGTCATGCCCCAGTGGGGCACCTACCACGTGACGTCGCCAGCCGATGTAAACAACGACACGTATCTAGCCTCCATCGTGTCACAACAGCCGCCTCCCGGCAACGCCGACGCCATACTCACCGATCTGGCCAACGGCAAATACGGCCCATACGTCCTAGTCCTCGAGGGGAGCTTTCCACAGGAGTTCGGCATATCGGGCTCCAACATAGGCGCCGAGGGCGGGTATTACTGCAAGATAGGCCAGCACACATGCACGGAGTGGCTCAAGAAGCTCCTCCCCAACGCCGTCGCCGTCGTGGCTGTGGGCAACTGCGCGTCATACGGCGGTGTCGTCGCCAACAAGGTGTTGGAGCCTCCGCCCGGCTTCAAGCTCCCCACTTGGTCCCAGTCGCCCACTGGCGCAATAGGCTTCTTCGACGATCCCTTTAGGGGGATAAAGGGCGTGATACACCAGAACTACTTCCAGCCGGAGGTGGAGCCTTTCCGCAAATATATAGACGAGGGCGGCGTGCCAGACCTCAAGACCGTGAAGCCCGCCGTGGCGGTCCCCGGCTGCCCCGCCAACGGCAACGGCATCATGCGGACATTGGCGTTGTTGGTCCTCGTGGCGGCCGGATATCTGGACATCAGCGTGTTGCGCCGCGAGACCTTCCTCGACAAATACGCCAGGCCCAACTTCATCTTCCAGCTGACGACGCACGAGCAGTGCCCCAGAGCTGCTTGGTACGCTGCAGGTGACTTCAGGCCATACCCCGGCGCAGGCGACGGCAAATGCCTATACGCCGTGGGCTGCAAGGGTCCCGTCTCGCACTGTCCGTGGAACAAGGTAGGTTGGGTAAGTGGCATCGGAGGGCCCACAAGAACTGGGGGGGTGTGCATAGGTTGCACCCAGCCCGGCTTCACGGACGCCTTCGAGCCCTTCTACGCCAAGCTACCCTACGCGCCCGTAGGCGTTGACACGCTCACCAAGGTGGCGGTGGCCTCGGCCGCAGCCATAGCTGGCGCTGGCGTTATAGGCGGTGTGTGGGCCTCCGCTAGGGCTAGGGCGGAGAAGAAGGGCGGCGAGAAGGCCGAGGAGAAGAAATGAAGTGGAGTAGCAGAGTAATAGGTAGCCTTATCGCCACGGCGATAACGGTAGGCCTGACTTGGGTCATCGAATATTTCCTAGTCCTCCCCTCTCTCCTCGAGACTTGGCCGCAGTTCTGGTCCTATGTGACCGCCTACGGGATCAGAGTTTTCGACTTGCAGTTCCAGCTCTTATTCTGGAGCCTCGCCTTCGATCTACTCATAACAATCATTGTGATATATGGCTCCTACTGGGTGCTGGGCCACTTCGCCGTCTACGCCGCCAACTATCAACGCTATAGGCAACTTATGGACACGCCGAAGGTGCAAAAGTGGTCCGTCATGCAGAGGGTGCAACACATAGCCATGTTCGTGACATTTGTGTTAACCGCGTTTACGGGTTTCGTAACCATGTTCGTGAACAATCCCCAGTGGCAACAATGGTATATACCAGGTGTGTACAACGCAGCGGGTTCGCCGCCCTACTTCCTCTGGCCGGCCCAGACAGGCCCTGTCCAGTGGATGATAATAATCCATATATGGAGCGGCATAGCCATGGGCGTCCTCGTCATAGCTCACTTCGCCTACTACGGAACCCGCGTCTTGATAGATATAATCAAGAGGAGGCCCGTGATGGAGAGGTGGCCCCTTCTGAGGTTCTGGACTTGGGGCTTCCTGAAGTATATCATCCACAGATCCATATGGCTGGTTAAGCCCAGCTGGAAGGTGCCTCAGTGGGTCCATAAATACGACGCGGAGCAACTCTTCGAATACTGGGGCGTCTACTGGGGCATAGCCATACTGGGCATACCGGGTGTATTGATGGCGATATACGGACCCTCGGCCTTCGACGGGCTGGCCTTCTTATTCCACACGAAGGAGGCGGTGTTGGCGGTCTCCTTCCTGTTGTTGGTACATATAACGTACACACACTTCATGCCGCACATATTCCCCTACAACCGGATGTTCCACGAAGGGAAGATCCCGTTGGGCATAGCGAGGGAGGAACATCCGCTCTGGAGTATACAAACCTCTCAAACTCAATAACTTTTCACGGGCTTGGAAACAAGTTTTTTAACAAGCCGAAAGCGAAGTCCATATGTCTACGATAAAGCTCTGGATAGATCCCATAACCCGTATAGAGGGGCACCTTGCGCTTTACGCCGAGGTAGACAGCGCGACTAGGGCTGTCTCCAATGCCCATACGACAGTCATGATGTTCCGCGGCTTCGAGGTCTTCCTAAGGGGGAGGCCGCCGGAGGACGCCATACACATAACCTCCAGAACCTGCGGAGTCTGCGGCGCCGCCCACGCCAACGCCTCCACGCGTGCCTGCGACGCCGCGGCCGGCATGACGCCGCTCCCCATGGGCAACGTCTTGAGGAACATGGCCTACGCCATGACAGACTACACATACGACCATCCCTTAATTCTCAATATGCTCGAGGGGCCCGACTACAGCGAGGCAATCGTGAGCAAGCTGACGCCCTCCGTGTGGGAGACGGCTAAACAGACCCCCGCCAACTACTCCAGCATACACGGCTATCGCACCATCGCCGACATAATGAGGGATCTCAACCCCATACAGGGGAGGATATGGCAGTTGACGGTGAAGCACCAACGCATAGCGAGGGAGGCCGGCGTGTTGATCTACGGACGCCACTCTCACCCTTCTACGTTGATGCCAGCTGGTATATCCACCGACGTAACCTTACTCGCTTCGCTTCTTCAGGAATACTACACCCGTCTCTCCCTACTTACCGCGTGGGCTAAATTTGTCTGGGCCATCTGGCAGGATCTCTATGAGTTCTTTAGAGACCATGTCTCCACCCCCGACGGACGGAGCTACGCGTTGACGCAGGGCAAGACCCATGACCCGCCTGTGATGCTCGCCGGCGGCTGGTCCGACGATCCCGAAATGTATAGTAACGTGACTGATGAGACGGGAGGCGATTGGAAACAGCTCTACGCTCTGTTGGATAAGGCCTACAACGCCAGATGGGAGAAGCCGGGCCTCGCCATAGGCCACGAAATATATAGCAAAAACCCCACCGAGATTCAGCTGGGCTATCTTGAGTTCGCCGATTCGTCCTTCTACGAAGATTGGGTAAAGGCCAACGTGGCTCTTCCTTATGGTTGGCTCAAAGAAGACCCGTTAGGAAGGCCGTTGGCGTATGGTAATGACGCCCTCCTTAAGTACCACATGTGGAATAGAACTACAATCCCTAAGCCGGGTGCGATTAACTTTGCCGAGAAGTATACCTGGGCCGCGGAGCCTAGGCTTATGCTTAAAGACGGCAGAATTACGCCCATAGAGACTGGGCCGATTTCGCAACTATGGCTTAATACGCTTCATGCAACAAAAGTCGAGGTGGATGGGCATAAGGCCTGGGAAAGCAATGGGAGCCAGCTGAAGGTTCATCTGCCAGGGGGTACGGTTAATCCCGACTTACCCGAGGGGACCTACGGCGAGTTGACAATAACTTGGAATTTGCCAAAGTACTCCACCACCATGGAAAGACTTTTGGCAAGAGCCGTCCACCTTGCGTTGGTGGTCTCGCTAGCCTGGGCCAACTTGCTCTACGGCTTGCGTCTCGTAAGCGCCGGGAAAGTCCAGACCTCAAGACCGTGGTCTTTCGGAAAGTGGCCTTCGTTTAGTTATTCGTTTGGGTGGTGGCAGGTGCCAAGAGGTAATTGTATGCACTGGTTGGTTCAGCAAAACGGGAGGATCGTCAACTACCAGTACGAGGCTCCCACTACGCCGAACGTCAGTCCACAGAACTCAAGATGCACCGACCCGTGGAAGGGCCAATGCAGAGGACCCTTCGAGATGTCGGTCATCAACAGTAAGGTCACTGAAGAGGTTCCGCCAGATCAGTGGACAGGACTCGATTTCGTTAGGGCGATCCGTAGCTTCGACCCATGTCTGGCCTGCGCTGTACACTTCGAGGCTAAGGGGGAGGGCGGACGCGTCTACAACGTCATTGAAAAAGTTATATGGAACGCTTGCTCGTTGTAGGGCTGGGTAACCCCATATACGGCGACGACGGTTTTGGCTCTTGTCTTGCTCAGTATCTTTCTCTTTCCAACTCATTTATCCTTGATGGCGACGCTCACGGGATAGGGATACTCGGCAATCTGGTTGATTACGACGTCTTGGTGTTTCTCGACGTTGATGTGAAACTGCCGCCTGGCGCCGTGGCGGTAGAGAGGATAGAAGGTTCTCTTACGGTATCCGAGACGAGGCTGGTAGATGCGCACAGAATGCCGCCTTCTCTCTTGGTGGGTTATCTGAGGGCTATGGGTAAAAACCCTAAAGCCTATCTAATAGCTGTAGGTCCCAAAAGTCTTGAGCCTTTGGCCCCGGTGTCGCGTGAGGTCGTAGAGGCGGCCCCTCTGGTTGTCGCAGAGCTGAGGAGGAAACTGGCCGAGTTTAGATATGAGCTGGTGGTGGAGGGTGATGTTAAAAAAGGAATAGAAGAGTGCTATAAACGTGTCCTCCGTACGTGATTTAACAGAGCTTTTGAAAGCTCTAAGAGAGGTGAGGTCAGCTATAGATCAGCTCTTAAGACCTGTTGAAGAGTTAAGAAGCTCTCTGGTGGAGCCTGTGGCTAAGCCTATCGAAGACGAATTCAAAAAGACCTTGGGCTCAATTCTCTACAATCGCTTAATAGACCTTGGAAGAGCTAGGGAGCTTTCCAATGTAGATCCCGAGGAGCTTAAAGAAAGGATAAAGAGACATTTCTCATGATATACGGCATTTCTTACGTCTATTGGCTGATCTACGGCTCTAGTCTAGATCTTCCTGCGATCTTGGGGAGGCTTGTGGGACTTGGGTATGAGGTTGGACGCGTCGGTTATAGGGAGGGCGTCGTCTACTTAGATCCTCTCCCCGGCGGCTATGCCGCACGGAGGGTTTATGAGGATGGCGTCGTCTATCTTCTTGCAGATCTCCAAAGAGGCGCTCTTGGCGTCTTCAGCGAGAGCTACAACTTACTCAATAGAGGAGTTGCCGACGTATCTCGGGCGTTGATAGAGTCGTCTATGCCGGAGCCTCCAAGAGCGGAGTTGCACATATCTTTTGGCCTTAGAGGTAGCGACTGTAGGAAAGAAAAGATCTCTTTTTCTGGTATCGAATTTGTGAAGACAGGTCTCGTCTTGATACACGGGGAACCTCAAGGAGGCGAGGGCATGTTCGTCTCGGTAACGCCTATGGGGAAGGATCGGTATATGACCTATTTGATGGTAGGCGGCGGCTGGCAGTATGTGGTATCTCACATGAAAAGGATAGGAGATATTTTGAACTCCTTGGTAAACTACTTCATCTGCGGCTCACAGACGGTATAGACTCAAACTAGTTGAGACGTTAGGCTAACTGTGATAGCTAATCTCGAAGTAGGTATTATAACATATATCAAGTTTAATACTGCTTTTGAAAAGAAAGAGTAACGCTGGAAGGGCGTTTAAGACAGGCGATGTCTGGTCCTTTTCGCCTCACGACGTACTGTGGACAGCAGGTCTTTTGAGTATTGCATGTTTTCAGGTATATGGAATAAATGTATTTATTTGGGAGTCAGGGGTATGGCATGACGTGTCTGTCTACGTCGGCGTTTCCGCCGCCTACTTTAGACTGCTGGAATTGCACTGTTATGAGGAGGGAGATGGAGGCCATAGAGATGGCGTTTCGTCGCAAGACCGTTGTTACCACGACGCTCCTCCGTAGCATAGAGAAGTACTCGCGGGAGTTGAGGGAGAGGGATGGAGATTACGTCTATAAGATTATGGACTTCTGCGGGACGCACGAGTGGACCATAGTGCACTTCGGCTTGAGGAGCCTCCTTGAGAAGATAGGGGCTCAGAACGTGGAGCTGATCGCGGGGCCCGGCTGCCCCGTATGCGTCACTCCATCGTACTACATAGAGCAGTCCATAAAACTGGCCCTCGAAGGCGTCGTGGTCTACACCTACGGCGACGTCTTTAAGGTCCCGGCGATTAGGCCCGTCAAGGGCGCTCGGTCGCTGGCCGAGGCTAAGGCGCTCGGCAGTGATGTGCGCGTAGTCCATTCCTTCCTCCACGCAGTGATAGACGCGAGGAGGCACAATAAGGACTCCCTCTTCGTGGGCATAGGCTTTGAGACTGTAGCGCCGGGCTATTCCGAGGCGATACTCAAGGGCCTTGTGCCGAACAACCTAAAGCTGATGTCCCTCGTCAAGTTGACCCCGCCGGCCATGTTCTACACCCTCGAGGTGGTGAGGGAGAAGCCAACCGACTACCCCATCTCGGGCGTCATAGCGCCGGGCCACGTCTCGACGATAGTGGGCGGGAAGGCTTGGCGGCCTGTGGCGGAGCAGTTCCAGATACCGGTCGTGGTGGCGGGCTTCGAACCCAACGACGTGTTGATGGCCATAGCCGAGATATTGAGACAGAGGGCGAGAGGCGAGCATAAGGTAGTGATAGAGTACACAAGGGCGGTCACTTGGGAGGGGGATTTAAAAGCCCAGTCCTCCATAAGGACCGTGTTCGAGACCGTAGACTCCGCCTGGAGAGGCATAGGCTATATCCCCAAGAGCGGCTTGGCCCTTAGGGAGGAGTTCAGGAAACACGATGCCCTCACCTATTTCGGAGTGCCCGACCTAACCCCCGAGACTTGGCGCTACGACCTCCCCGCCAATTGTAAATGCGCAGAGGTTAATCTAGGCAAGGCGAAGCCCACCGACTGCCCCCTGTTCATGAAGGCTTGCACCCCCGATAGGCCCATAGGGCCGTGTATGGTGTCCGTGGAGGGGACGTGCGCCATCTGGGCGCGCTTCGGCGGAGGCGGGCTCGCCGAAGAGATAGCGAAGGCCGTCGGCGTGTTTTAGCCATGTGCTGGGCAGTCCCTTCGGTGGTCACCAAGATCGAGGGCGGCATAGCCTGGGTCGATCCAGGCGACGGCGTAGAGAGGCCCGCGATACTTGGCATTGAGGAGTCCGCGCTACAGCCAGGAGATCTCGTGATGGTCCACGCCGGAGTCATCATAGCCAAGGTGGACCTCTCCGCGTTGAGGGAAAGCATGGAGATGTGGAAACAGATGGCGAGGGAGCTCGCTGCTTCGACGGGGGAGGACCCGGAGGCCGCCGCCAAGATGATAGAGGAGGAAATGTGGCGCGTCTTGAAGATAGCCGAGGAGGCCAAGGCGGGCAGGAGGCAAGCCGTCAGGGAGCTCGCGTAGTGTTTACTCCATCGACGCGGCGTAGTAGATCTGCCCGAGGGCTATCCCGCCGTCCCCCGGCGGCGCCCTTCTTTGTTGCTTTAAGACGAAGCCGCAACCTTCGACCTCCTCGGCCACGGCAGACATGATTATGTCGTTGACGGCGGCTCCGCCGGATACCGCCACGGCCTTTGTCCCCCTTCTCTCGGCAACTTCGCAAGCCCATCTGCCGAGGATCGATCCGAGCTTGTACTGGGCTGTGTAGGCCAAATCTCTCGTCGGGGCGGATCCAATCCTCTCAACTATCTCGGTGAAGAGCTCCACTTGATCCTCAGCGTCTAGGGAGAGGAGTCTCCCGCCCCTCGCGGCGGCTTCCAGCTTTATGGCGGGCTCCCCCTCGTACGTCCTCTCCTGTGCGATGCCCAACGCCACGGCTACGGCGTCGAGGAACCTCCCGGCGCTTGAGGTGTATATCCTGGGATTTTTCAACTCCCTCTCCACAATGGCGAGCTCGGCGACGCCGCCGGGCAACGCCTCGGCGAGGCCGTCGGGGATCTTTCCGAGGGCTACGTGGAAATATGCAACGGCCATTCTGCCGGGCCTCAGCGCAGCCAAGTCGCCTCCCGGCATGGGGACGTAGGTTAGATGTCTCTCCCTGACGAAGCGGGCCCCCTCCACGAACAAGACCTCCCCGCCCCAAGCCATCCCGTCGGTCCCGTACCCCACGCCGTCTATGGCGATGGCCACAAAGGGCTCGTTGAGTCCCGCGTCTGCCGCGGCCGACAGGGCGTGGGCGTGGTGGTGTTGTACCGTATATATCTCTGCACCGAACTCCTCTTCCCAGCTTCGGCATAGTTTCGTACTGTTGTAGGCTGGGTTTAAGTCGCAGATAAGTACGAAGTCTTTGAGTTTATAGGCTTCTATAAACCACCGTAGTTCTCTATCTAGGTCTTGCAAGGCGTCGAAGCTGTCTAAGTCGCCTATGTATTGCGTCAAGACGGCCTTGTCCTCAAAGGCCACGCCCCCCGCCGTCTGTAGATCTGCACCGAAAGCCACGGCCGGCTTTTTCAGCCTCCTTGGGATTCTTATCCAGGCGGGGGCGTAGCCCCTGGATCTTCTGAGAAAGACCGGGGCTCCCCTAGTGAATCTGACCACGCTGTCGTCGACTCTATGGACTATCTCTAGGTCGTGGTCAAGGACGTAATCCACCACCTTCCCCAGCCTCGAGAAGACGCAACTCAGCTCTGTACACATGGGCCCTCCGTGTACGTTGCCGCTTGTGGCTATGGCGAATTTACCCCTAGTATGCGACAAGAGAAGGTATTGAAGAGCTGTGTAGGGGAGGAAGACGCCCTCTTTGTCTAGGCCTGGAGAGACCAGGGGAGAGACCGGGCTGTCTTCTCTCTTTGGCAAAAGGACTATGGGTCTCTGGGGCGAGGTCAAAAGCTCGGCGGCTTTTTCGTCGAGCTCTACTAAGGCCTTAGCCACGTCTAAGTCAAGGGCCATGACTGCGAAGGGCTGATTCGGCCTCTTTTTCCTACGTCTCAACTCAGCCACTACGTCGTCTCTCTGCGCATCTGCAAAGATGTGGTAGCCCCCCACTCCCTTCACCGCCACTATATGACCCGTATCTATCAACCGCGCCGCCTCTACTATCGGGTCCTCAACCGCGATCTCTCTGCCGTCTATACGTAATAGCCTTATCTTAGGCCCGTCGTGTCTACAGGATATGCCTTGGTAGAAAAACCTCTTAACGCCGCCGATGCGTGGGTTGGAGTACTCCTCTCTGCACTTGTCACACATGGGGTACTTAGACCAGCTGGTGTTTTCTCTGTCGTATGGTAGCTTGTGCATCACTGCGAAGCGGGGGCCGCAGAAGCTACAGCTGTTGAAGGGGTAGAGCCTCCTCCTCTCATCGCCGTGGAGCACCTCAGCCAGGCAGTCATCACATATGGCGAGGTCGGGCGGTATGTTGGAAGGGGCGGAGGACCTCTCCTCGCTCTTCAAGATCTCGAAGGTCTTGTACCCCCTTGGCTGGGCCTCCTCCACCAGAAGCTCCTCGAGCACTATGGCCCTGGGCCTCTCCCGCCTCAACGCCTCTACGAAAACGTCGGCGCCTTCTCCCTCGACAAATATCTCCACCTCGCCGCCGCCTAGATTCCTCACGTAGCCCCTCACGCCGACCCTATCAGCAAGCAACTTTACATATGGCCTAAAACCAACACCCTGAACAACCCCCACAGCGTAGATTCTATAAGCCTTCATGGGCCCCGCGGAGAGATAAGGCGGTTATTTAACTTGGCTAAGTCTATACTGATGGAAGTCTTTGTAGTTACATGATCATGCGTGTTAACAACCCGAGGTCTCTGTGTAAATCTTCTAATTGAGTCATTTTCCACATCTCTACAGTGTCAACCCCCTTTTATACGCTCCAGTTGCAACTCTAGATGCGGTTACGGTGTTGACTTGTCGTAGGGCTTGAGCTCGACAGTTCTATTATCTACGTCCTTAGATCTATGGTGTATGGAATTCCCAGGTTTTTATGAATTGCCAATGAGATATAGTTGCCTAGTTTTAAGTGCTTTATAGTCTCTTCTATGTTGAATTTCATTGATGCTAGGATGTGTATATTTGTTCCTCTTACGAAATCTGGATGTACGCCAGCTGTAGGGCCTGTTAAGATATTTAGACCATTAGAGAGTTGGAGGACTCGATCTAGTGTGAAGTTAAGCAACGTCACGCCGGTAATTATCAGCGTTTTACATAGAGGGAGAAGAATCTCCTCCTCTACGTCAGACATAGCCTTCATCCTTAGATGAGGCGATCTTTCAAAAACCCAGACCTTCCTCCCTTGGGCTCTCAGCCTCTCGGCTAAGGGGTACATATTGCCGATGAGGCATATGGGTTCTTCCTTTAGATATGAGTCTATTGAGGTTGGTTTTACCTCATTGAGGTGGTATTGCGATACGGCGTTTAACATAGCAACGCCAAGTACTCTGTTCAATGGATTTATGTCTATTACAAACTCCGGCATGTCTTCAAGTTTAGGTATCTTCACATCTCCTACATCGTGAAGATCCTCATGAGGGATGTGGGCGAACCCCATAGCCCTCCCTCTGGTGCCTTCCACCACCACGTAGCCCCCGCTGAGACAGAGACAGTAGTCGATGATTCTTAGTCCTTCTACGCGTTCCACCGCCCGTTCTGCAAATAGTCTAATAAGCGGCTTCCGCGTCGGGGCAATATTGAGGAGGTCGTCGGAGATATCCATACTATGTCGGGAGACTCTCTTGATCAAAGATGACTATTCTGTGTTCTCTAAGTAGCTTCACCGGCACATCGTAAATCTTCTCTATTACCTCTTCTGTAAAGACTTCCTCTGTGGGACCTGCGACATGTATGACGCCTTTTTTCATAAAGATGACGTAGTCTGCGTATCTGTAAGCCATGTTGATATCGTGCAACACAGCTACGACTGACGCCTCAGCCGAGAGCCTACGCATAAGCCGCAGAATTGCAAGTTGATTTTTCACGTCTAGGTTGTTAAGCGGCTCATCGAGTAACAGGACTTTAGGCTTTAAAGCCAAGGCCTTGGCTATGAGGACCAGCTGAAGCTCGCCGCTACTGAGCTCCTCGAGCACGCGATCTTTTAGATGCCACGCACCTACCGTCCTTAACGCCTCCTCAACGGCTTTGTAATCCTCTGCACTGGGAAGAAAACCCATATGCGGCTTTCTCCCGCTTAGTACAAAGTCGTAGACCCTAATTCTACCAGTGGGGGCTACTCTCTGCGGTACGTAACCTAATACTTTATACAAGGTGTTGCCCCATTTCCTTACTTCTCTTCCCTCAACGTAGACGGCGCCTTCGTGAGGCTTAAGTATTTTTGCCATAACCCTCAGCAACGTGGTTTTGCCAGAGCCGTTGGGACCTAGAACCGCCGTGAACGTCCGCGGCGGGATTTCCACAGTCACGCCTCTTAACGCCGGCGTGGAGGAGTACGAAAACGTCACCCCCTCCACCTTAATATTCACCATATCTCCTCAGCCTAAGGAGCAACGCCAAGATGACCGCCACTCCTATGAAGGACATAGTGATGCCTACTGGAATTATTACGGGCGGCTTCACCAACCTGCCCACGATATCTGCGCCTAGCAGAAGCCATGCCCCTGTGAGTGCTGTGGCTGGTAGTAAGATGCGATAGTTGCCGCCTATAATAAGTCTGGCGATGTGAGGCGCGGCAAGACCGACGAAACCTATTACGCCAGTGAAGGAAACCAAGACGGCGGTGAAGAAACTGGAGGCTACCAGAGTGATAAACCTAAGCCTCTTAGGATCCACGCCAGAGCTCTTCGCCACCTCATCACCCACAGCCAAAAGGTTGTAACTAAAAGAAAGAAACCAAAAGAACGCTAAGGCGGCGGCGGCAACAACCAAAAGGACGTAACTCTCTACAAGCGTAGGCCTCCCCACGTCGCCAAAGGTCCAGAAGACGACTGCCGCTGTCTGTACGTCGTTTAGGAAGAGGTATTGGAGGAGGGCTAGAAGGGCTTGGTATAGCGACGAGACGGCTATCATGGCTAAAATAATTGACGCCAGAGAGAGCCCCGCCGCCGCGGCTAAGAACAACACCAAGAAGGCGTTGGAGAGAGCCGCTAGGAAGGCCATAGCGACGACGAAGTAGGGGTTGTGTATAGAGATGAAGGCGCGTTGTATCGTGCCCGCCCCCATTATCAACATAGCCACCGCCACTCCCACGGCCGCTGCCTGTGGAAGGCCGAGGGTGAAGGGGGAGGCCAGGGGATTTCTCAACGCTGATTGCAGTGCGGCCCCTGAGACTGCCAGGGCGGCGCCTACGGCTAACGCCGTTAAAGCCCGGGCAAGCCTAAGCTTAGCCGCCACACCCTCAGGACCTCCGCCACCCGCCTTAGAAAACACGTCAAGAGGATTCATAGAGAACATGCCAATGGATAAAGAGTAGAAAAACAAAACTAAGACGAGGAAAAAAGAAAGTATTAAGTATATCTTCGTCAACATTTACCCACATTTAAATTCTGTTAATTCTCTGAATCCTCCTTTGAAATCTTTTGCCATTTTTTGGTATATAGGCATTCCTAAGAATTTTGTGTATATCTCGTCGGCTTTCTCTACTGGATCTACGTCGGCGAAGCGGTCTGGGTACAACACCTTACCCATGTAGTAGGCGTCGACGAAGAGCGTAGCTACGTTAGTCCAGTAGTAATTAAACGGCAAGATGGCGTATACCCCTCCCTCTTTAAACGCAGTTAAGGAACAATAGAAATCTTTTGACTTGTTGAAGTCCTGCGCTACGTTGATGTAGTTGCCTAGATCTATGAAGATTATCTGCGGATCCTCTTTTAGTATAGCTTCTTTTTGTATCTGCATGCCGGGCTTTACGCCGTATCGATCTGCGATACTAGGTGTGTTGAGTAAAACAAGCGGCGGAAATTGTGCCTGGGTGCTAGTGAAGGGTTGACCACCTTTGAAAGAGACAGCGCCGACATAGACTGTTGGTCTGTTGGAGATCTCGGTGGTGCGTCTGTTTAAATCCTCTGCCAACCTCTTCATGTAGTCGATAAGTTCCCCGGCCCTCTGCTCACGGCCCAAAACCTCACCTAAAATTTTAATGGAGTAGAACAATTCGGTAAAGTTTACACCTCCCAAGGTTCCATAGCTGACTGTGATTACTGGTATGCCTGTTTTTGCCTGTATCTCGTCTGGCATGTTTGCGAGAGCGGGCGACATGATTATCACATCCGGTTCCGCCTTGAGTACGGCTTCGAAGTTAACTTGTGTATCTGGTCCTCCTTGCCCTACGATGGGTAGTTTTGTGAGGTTTTTTGCCCATAGTACGTAGGCGTAGTCTCGTCCTTGTGGAGGCCTTGTTTCCCAGCTTTCTATACCCACCAACTTATCCGTGGCGTTTAGATAAACCACAAGTCTCAAGGCACCGGGGCCTATAGCCACCACACGCCTTACCGGCACCTTAACTACAACCTCCCGCCCTAACACGTCGCGGATTTTTACCTCCTTCTGCGCGGGGGCGGTAGGTGTGGTCTGTGATGTTTGTGTGTATGTAGTTGCCGGTGTGATTTGTTTGACAGACGTGGTTACGGTGGGCGTAGTTGCAGCGTATAACGTCTCGGTTTTCTCGCTGGGAATTTGTAAAAGATAGATAGCGGCGACTACGGCGATAATTATAGTAGCCGCAATCACCCAAACCCAAATGCTCCGCATATTCGTAAGAACTACTTAGTATTTAAGTATTAAGTAAAACGTAATAGAGTTCGTTCTTGAACTTTGGCATCGACTATAACGTCGACGTTATTAACAACGTGCTCTTATTATTAAGCAAGACCGTTGATGTAGCTAAAGCGGCACAGAGCTGGACGTTATAGTTTTAGGCTGTAGAGTGTAGATAAAGATAAGTGATAAATTATACAATATATAACTATGAAATCTCAAGAAGTTTAAAATTTAACTGCCCAATACCTTGTCTTAGAGTTCATACCTCGGCCTATCTTTTAGCTGAGATACAAAGCACCTCAGGTGGGCTAGCTCTGGCCTCCTCCCCCGCTTTTAGGGCGGGGATTCTGAGTCGTGTGTTCATATAAGGTTGATGAGTCTCTTATCGCTGGACGTCGAGGTGGTGGGTTTTAGAAAGATTTAAATATGGCGTTGATGAGGGTTGGCGATGTCTACTGCTCAGAGGAGGTTGCCTGTGTATAAGAAGATCTTGGAGGAGAACAAGAAGAAGTGGATGATTAAGGAGTTTCTGGAGTATAGGCTGAGCAGATATGGATACATCGACTCCGAGATTTTGAAGACTCCCCTGGGCACGCGCATCGTGATATACGCGGAGAG
>Ga0272449_1001425_pt1 | contig 24583 bp, 27 predicted proteins | sample YNPCB0241_FD_198679 | JGI IMG/M metagenome (GOLD analysis project Ga0272449, IMG submission 198679) | Hot spring sediment microbial communities from Yellowstone National Park, WY, United States - YNP-CB-024-1 | ecosystem: Environmental > Aquatic > Thermal springs > Hot (42-90C) > Sediment... | reverse complement strand
TTCAAGAAGTCTCTTCTGCTCATATTGATTGATTTAGAATTTTTTGAGTAATTTAGATTACTCAATAACTTGAGTCACCACTTCCTGGTGCTATGGCTTTTAGTATATAATCTTTTCTTTAATCGAATTTTTTGGCAATTATCAGATCATATATATTCTACAGATCATTCTGAGTGGATATTTGATTGTCAAGAGTATGAAGATTAGTGCCACACATTCTTTATAATGCCGTAGTTTTTTCTAACTCTTGCCATAAATACGCTAAGAGAATTTTTCAAAGAAGAATAAGAAAAAATCAATTTTTGTTAAAACTGTGGTACTTCAGCAAGTGTTACTTCTACAACTCCTCTCTCATACCCTCTAATCAATTCTATCTTTACTTTATCTCCTACTTTTTTCTTCTGAATTGATTTCTGTAAGTCTTGTATCGTCTTTACAGACGTACTATTGATTCTAACTATCAAGTCTCCTTCTGATATGCCCACTTTATGAGCAGGGCTACCATGAATAACTCTGGCCACTATGACTCCAGCCTTGACAGGTAATTCATAATAAGATGCCGTCTCATCTGTAACACTCATGCCTATAACACCCAGCCAAGGCCTTATCACTCTTCCATAAGAAATCAACTCATCGACTATCCTCTTTACAAAATTGATAGGTATGGCAAAGCCTATGCCTTGAGCGAAGGGGACCATAGCAGTATTGATTCCAATAACTCTTCCATTGCTATCCAACAACGGTCCACCACTATTCCCTGGATTTATGGCTGCGTCTGTCTGGATCAAGTTCTCATAAACATGGTCCTCGACTTGTATGTTCCGGTTAAGAGCGCTTACAACGCCCGTTGTGACCGTAGGCCCACCCACAAGAGCGAAAGGATTGCCTATAGCGATGACGAATTGCCCTACTTTCAATTTATCAGAATCACCCAACTCTGCAGATGGCAAACCTTCTTCATCAACTTTTACTATGGCTATATCTGAGCTGGCATCAGCCCCCACAAGCTTTCCTGATAGTTTTCTTCCATCGGTTAGAGTTACATCAATTCTATCGCTGCCAGCTATAACATGATGATTGGTAACTATGTATCCTTTAGAGTTGATGATGACCCCTGAACCTATGCCCTTGACTGGATGCACATGAAGGAAATAATCTCTAAGAAGGCGAACAATACTGATGTTAACCACACTTGGGCTTATTTTCTCAACTGCAGACACGACCCATTCATCAGGCGGTTCTATTGGCATGATAATACCATGTGAGTTTAATTATTAAAACTTGTTGATTCAACAAAATATCTCAAGCTGATCTAAATTTCTCTTTTAAGCCAAAACGTCCAAAGAACCCATAGAACAAGATGATGGAGATAGCATAGAAGGTGCCACAGATCAAGAATGGTAAAGCATTATTCCCTGACGCTCCAACAGAGAGAGGCAGAAGACATGTTTTAGAGTTAATCAAAGCAAAGGAAGAAGGTTATAGAACTCGTATTTTATTCTTGATACAGAGACCAGATGCCAATTCTTTCTCTCCAAACGATGAACTCGATCCTAAGTTTGGAGAAGCGTTAAGAAAAGCATTAAATCATGGCGTAGAAATCCATGCTTATCGTTCTCACTTTGATGGGAAATCAATAAAATTGTTGGATAAAGCAGAGTTGATCATCAAATAGTCTGCTTAGGTAGTTTCACATAATTTCTTAGGCTCAAAAGGACAATTATTAAGGCTAAAACTTGTACTAAGGCTCCTATAAGATAGGGCATTTGTGGACCAACTGTCTCAAGAATCAATCCTGAAATAGGGGCTGCTGTAGCTACTCCAAGGATGTTCATCATCTGCTGAAAGCCTATAGAAGTCCCTCTGCTACTTTGATATGTAGAACTTGCTACTACAGTAGACAAAGTGAGTATGGCACTCATAGCAATTCCTAAGGCTATTGAGCTGAGTAAAAGATAGTTCCAAGCTAAGTTAAAGGCTAAGATAATCTGAGAGAGCATCAAACTGATGAACCCTACTATTGCAGGAATTCTAAGACCTTTTTTATCTGTGATTGCACCAAAGAGATAGAAGAGGATTATCGATATTATGGTAGAAAGACCTATGTAAAATCCGGTAATCTTCACAGCCTCCTCCTTCATAATTCCTAGCACATCTATCAGAGTAAGTGATAGTATTCCAGTAATAACTCCAAAGACGTAGTAAAGAGCATATATGGATACATAAGAGGACAAAAGCCAGCCTATTGACTTTTTCATTTCTATGAAGACTCTCTTCGGTTTAGAACTCTTTGTAAGGGTTTCAGGTATGGAAAAAGATAGAAAAAGTCCGATTACCATTATGATAGAAAGTACTTGGAACACTGCTTTGAAACCTAGTGTAGAGGTTATCGTTCCAGAAATCATGGAACCTATGGTTATAGATGAACCTACACCCATCCAATACAAGGCAAAACTCCTTCCCAGAGAATTCGTCTTAATATCGCCTACAAAGGCAATAATAGCTGGGAATGTTAACGATCCTCCTATTGCATGAAGAGCTCTAACGATGAAGAGCTGAGTTGGGTTTGTGACTAGAGAATAAGCATAGACTATAATGCTATCTGATAGAAAGGCAAGTAACAACGCTCTTCTCCTCCCAAGAATGTCCACAGAAACTCCCATCATGGGACTAGCTGGAATGGCAACTATTGAGTAGAGCCCCGCTATCAAGCCTGCTAAGGCTTCATCTGCTCCAAGAAATTTAGCATAAGCAGATATTACTGGAAGCATGAAAGCAGTATCCGCGATTCCGATAAAGCCCATCAATGTAGCTAGAGGAAGAAGCGATCTTTTACCCAAACTTAATTTCATCATACCTACCAAATTCTTTTTTCTCCTTATAACATCGATTCGTCTCTATAATTTCAATAAAGAGTTATTTGAACTTCGTTTCTGTTAAAGTGAGTCTATAACCTTCTAAAGTTTGGAGAATATTATTCTCTTATACATAAAATCTGGAGGCTTCCTCCTCTATGATCTCACCGACCTTCATAAAGTAAAGCCTTGTAGCATAGGGCATGGATGGTAGATTCTTTTCTATAGCCTGAATTAAGAATGGGACTGCTCGCTTTGATGCCTTAAGATGGAACTTCATCCAAAGAACAGGGTCTTGCTTTATAGATATGCTGTCACGTAAGTCTTCTGGGCATAAAGCTTTGGAATCAGCCTCTATTATCTTAAACCAATATGCTAGAACATCAGGATCAAGACCAAGCTTCTTCTCTTCTATCATCTTCAACAACTTATCTATTGCGCTAATCCCAAAGTCTTCTCCCATTGCATCATAAAGAATTAAACCATCAGTTTAAAAGGTTACTCTTATAATAAGTGATTAATCATGATAACCATTATCGCCCATAGAGGAGCATCAGCCTATGAACCGGAGAACACATTAAGAGCGATAAAGAGAGCTTTAGAGCTTAATGCTAAAATGATAGAAGTGGATGTTCGATTAAGCAAAGATAGGCAAATAGTAGTAATCCACGATGATAGTGTCGATAGAACAACTAATGGTAAAGGATACGTTAAGGATATGATGCTAGAAGAGCTAAAGAAGCTGGACGCTGGCAAAGGTGAAAGAATACCAACCCTTCAAGAAGTGATAAATACTGTAAAGAAAAGAGCGATACTAATAATTGAGATAAAAGTTCTAAACATCGAGGATTCTATAGTCAAAATCATCGAGAAAGAAGGTATAGAAAAAGAGGCTGTTATAACTTCATTCTACCATCCTATTCTAAGAAGAATAAAAGACCTTAATCCAATAATAAAAACAGGGGTTATTTTTAAGTGCCATCCAATAAAATCTGCAGACCTTGCATTGAATGCTAATGCAGACTTATTATTTCCTGAGCATAAATATTTGTCAAAAGAAATGGTTGAAGAAGCTCATGAAAACGATTTAGAAATATATCCCTGGACTATTGATGATCTTGATAGAGCAAATGAATTGATAAAAATGGGTGTCGATGGGATAGTTACGAATAAGCCCGATTTATTAAAAAATTAATAAAACTTTCACCTCTGGAATATGTTCATTTCATATATATTCCCAGCATGGAGCTTAAGACTTGGGAAGTTTCTTTGCTTTTTATTATTCTCATTAGCTTCTTTCCTATTTTAGTAGTAAGAAAGCCCTCATGAAGAAAGTAGCTCACCTTTGCAGGAAATGCGTCTATGAAATCGAATTCATGTTTTGCTGCAATACACAAAGGCAATAGCGCGATCATATTCCTTCTTTTTGAGATTAAATCTATTGCAGCACCGTATGACCATACCTCAATCAAATCAAAATTCTTCACCATACTCTTGATTTTATCTTCAGCGTAATTTCTCAATCCTGAACCAATTTTAGGCAAAATGAAAGTTGAACCTGAACTAATCCCATCACCATAAAAAGCCCAGACCATATCCATGGTGTAGCTTTTGATTTTTTTAATTTTAGGAGAAATTTCTGATTTATGTATGAATTCCTTGTTGTTCTTAGGCATACATGCTACCAATAAATCTGCAATCTCATCCCTCATCCATGCCAAGCCATGCTCAAGTCCTCTAAACTCCTCTCTAACCTTTGCTCCTGTTTTTCTCAATTCGCTTAATATGATTTGTGATATAGGACTCAAATCTCCAACAGCTATGAGATCAGATATTTTCGTACCTGGAAAGAGCTCTATGCTAATTCTCTCATCCTTCTCTATCAGCTCTAAGTTTTCTGGAATTTCTAAAATTCCATCAGCAGAACTTAAAGATGCTATTGCGCCAGAGCCTCCAAGGATAGGTATTGCCATCAAACCCTTTTTGCTATGCTTTAAGAATACTGGAAGATACTCTCTTCGGCCTCTCTCTGATACATACCTTATTGCCAAATTTGCCCTTATTTTTTTCTTAACTTCAGGCTTCTTCCCTGATAAAGCTCTTAAAAAAGGATCGACGATCAAATTGTAAATTATCAAAGCTGAAACTGGAAAGCCTGGTAACCCAAATATGGGCTTATCTTCTATTACTGCTATTATAGTAGGTTTTCCTGGTTTTGCCGTAATCCCATGAACGATAAGGCCTGGACTTCCAAGCCCTTCAAATACTTTATAGGCTAAATCACTAACTCCAGCTGAAGTGCTACCTGACATTATTATAGCATCAGCAATTTTTAATCCCTCTATTACAGCTCCACGAATTTCCTCAAGATTGTCCCTTTTAATGCCAAGATAAACTGGCGTGCAACCAGACTTTTGTACTAAAGCTCCTATGGAGTATTGATTTACATCGTATATCTTCGACGCTTTTAATTCCAAGCCTGGCTCTATGAGCTCATTTCCTGTAGAAAATATGGCAACTTTAGGCTTTAAGAATACTTTGACTTTATCATAGCCTAAACCTGCTAATACTCCTATCTTTTCTGCTGTAAGCTCCTCACCTTCACTCATAACAAGTTGACCGTGATAAACGTCTGAGCCTAAAGTCGTTAAACCTGAGCCTTTGCCTACAGAATTGTTAATTATGATATAATTCCCATCTATTAAGGTATCTTCAACACGGACTACAGCATCAGCACCTTTTGGAATGATGGCTCCTGTATCTATCTCAATACATTCCTTCTCATTGATTTCTAATGAAGAATCTTCGCCAGCAGATACTCTACCCACTACTTTAAGTCTTACAGGATTTACTTCAGATGCAAAAGATGTATCTACTGCCCTAACAGCATAGCCATCAACAATAGCCCGTGAAAAAGGTGGTAGATCGATTCTTGCTATTATGTCCTCACCTAATATTCTTCCATAAGCTTCGGTAATCTTCACTTCCTCGAATCCTAAACACTGAGGCTTTGCATGATCATATAAAGCCTTAAGAGCCTCTTCAACAGTAACTAATTTTTTAAATACTACTCTGCTCAATTCTATCCTTGCTCTTGTATTGAACTATAAAGAATTACTTCTACCTCTGAATTGCTATCAAATCCTTCTGACTCTGGTGGTATTACAAGAAAACCATTAGATTCTGTAAGTGAGGATAATGCACTAGAGCCTGTAACTCTGACTGGCTCAGCAAAGAGTTTTTCGCCTATCTTTTTCACCTTTACCCTTACATATTTGGCTACGCCAAGGCTAGAAGAAACTTTGGACTTAAGTACTGCTTTCACAACGGGTCTGGGAGGTTCTAAGGCGTTAACCATCTTATATAGCAAGGGTCTGACAACGGCTATAAATCCTGTAACACAGGCAACAGGAAAACCTGAAAGCATGAAGACAGGTTTACCACTTACAACCGCTACTCCAGTGGCTCTTCCAGGCTGAATTCCTATCCCTCTTATCATCAAATCAACCTTTCCAGCCTTTTGAACTGCTTCAGGAACAAGGTCTAACTCGCCTACCGAAGTGCCTCCTGTGATTATGAGGGCATGGTGATTTTCTATGGATGATTTAATTATTCTTGTAAGGGCTTCAAGATCATCTTTAACAATCTCTAGGCGATGAGGCTCCATCCACGGATCTTTACATAAAGCATATAATGTGTAGGAATTTGTATTAACGGTCTTGTAAGCATCTCCTGCTTCACTAGGCTCTATTACCTCGCTTCCTGTAGGGATTATAGCTATTCTCAACTTTTCAAGAACTTTGACCCTGATCTTTCTTAGCAAAGTAAGCATAGATATATCAAAAGGGTCTATTATCTTGCCTTTTCTTAGCATTATTTGACCTTCCCTAAAATCCTCTCCTCTTTTAATGACATTATCTCCTATAGGAAAGCTCTTCAATATCTCAATCTCATCATTTAAAACCTTTACATACTCTACTGGAACTACTGTGTCAAAGCCATCAGGTAAAGCTGCCCCCGTAGCTATCTTGACAGCCTTTCCTTGAGCCCCCTTCATTGTTGGAATTTCTCCTATCCTGACCTCTCCTATTACTTCCAATCTTACTGGAGAATACTGGGAAGCTAATAGAATATCTGCTCCTCTAATAGCATACCCCTCAAGAGCCGATTTATCTATTAAAGGTTCATCAAAATTTGAAATAATATCCTCTGCCAATACTCTGCCTAAGCTTTCATCAAAACTTATCTCTTCTATGCCCAGTTTTATCATCAATTTTTTTGAAACAAGAGCTATAGCATCTTCAACCCTTGTCAGCTTTTTCAGAAACCTATAGCCCATACTTATCTTGATCATTTTTTAATTAGTAAACTTTTCATTTAATCATATATAATATCAATAAAATTAGGCTTATCAATATCAGTAAAGGAGAAGTCACAAAGTAAAAGTTATCACTCCTATAAACATAGATGAGAATGGGTGGTAACTTCTCAAGCTTTTCTATTAATGAAAAATAATCTGCAATTATTGGTAGTAGAACTAAAGCAAGACCGATTATGATGAATAATATACCTAATATCATTAAGAATTGATAGATCTCAGGAGCAAGACTTAATGACAAATCGCTCGCCTTCTAAAGTATCTATTGCATGATCTTATTTAGATTTTTTCTGGTTCATCCAATTTTTATATCAATCAAGGCAAAAAAGAATAGCCAGAGTTACATCAAAATGAGTTGAAAAAGGCACATATAGGAATTCTGGCAATCTGAGAATTTTATTAATGTGAATATAACAAGAACAATTTTCAAGAATATTAGTAACAACTCATTTTGTAAGAATTAATAAAAGGATAAGAAAGCCTAATGTTTTAACGCGCTCTTACCAAATACTCTCATCACTGTCTGAACAATAGCATCATCCTCAATAACCTCAACAATAGATTTAGCCTCATTCAAATCTGAGCCTACGCCTATAACACCATGCCTTCTTAGTATCAAAGCATTTTTACCAACAATATTCTTGCCTACTAACTTACTTAGTTCTTCAGAACCAGGCCTTTTGAAAGGTAGTATGGCAACTCCTCTCAAAAGAATAGATGCTTCCGCTGTAACAGGCTTAAACTTTTTGCTAATCATAGTGACACCTATGGTGAAAGGGCTATGAGTGTGAACTATCGCGTGGACGTCTTTTCTTGCTTTAAAAATCTCTATATGCGTACGCCACTCTTTGGACGGTATGTTGCTACCTTCTAATATTTTGCCATTGAAGTCTATTTTGACAAGATCGCCTTCTTTTAGCTTAGGTTTTTTTGGACCTGTGGGAGTAATCCAAATAAATTCTGAATCAGGGATTCTTACACTTATATTGCCACTTGTACTCGTTACAAGTTTTCTTAAATAAAGATCTCTCATCCCTTCGATTATTTCCTTCTTTATTTGCTCTTCATAAAGACTTGCGATTTGATTTCACCCCTTTTAGAATAAAGCCTATCTTTTTCGAATCTTATTGAACAACTGTTACCATAAATATTTAAATAACAACTATGTTCATCATTAATCAGAGGAGATATTGGGAGTCTACTATAGAAATCAAGCCAAAATATCTATGAGAACAAAACAAGAAAAAAATAGACTAACACACAAAGATTGCCTCTTTAGCAGAGGATCATCCAAACATAAGAATTATCATGCACTAAAGAGTGATTTAGCGAATATTTCGGAGGCCGATACATGACAAACGTATGTAAAAGATGTGGTCTACCTCTCGATCTCTGCGTTTGTGAAGAGTTAGAAAAAGGCGATACAAGAATTGTAATTCGTCTTGAGATGAGAAGATTCTCCAAACCTACCACTATAATCGAGGGCTTAAACCCAAAGCGGACAGATTTGAACAAAATAGTGCAAAAGTTGAAAACGAAATTGGCTTGTGGCGGAACCGTAAAAAATGGTTACATACTCTTGCAAGGAGACCATAGAGATAATGTTAAAGAAGAGCTGGTTTGGTTAGGCTTTAACGAATCTTCGATAGAAGTTCAATGAAGTGAATGAGTTTCTTGCAAGAAGATAGCTTTGATAACGGTTTGAAGCTAAGATTGCATCATGCTCCAATAAAGAAAAGAAAGCTTTGCCCTAAATGTTTAAGTGATCTTGAGATAGCCTCACCTTTTGGTGGATGGCTTATTCCACAAGAGTATAAGTGCAAAGCCTGTGGTTATTATGGTCCAATAGCCTTAGAAACTACTGATTAAGTTTACAAAATTATTGATGTGCCAAGATGAAATAATGGCTTAAAAAATTTCAAGCTTATCTTAACATTATCATCCTACAATAGGTTTATATAGAAAGACAATATCTCAAGGTCTAAGTGATAAAAGTGGGGGATTCAGTTCATAAGGGATTGTCGCTGTACTCTAAAGTACTCTCCTATTAGGAATGATTCGCTCTTTATAAAAATCCCCAAGAATTCATATTTAAGAAGGATGATAAGGATTGAAAAAGGTTAGGTTTGCTCTTCCTAAAGGCTCCCTTGAAAGTGCTACTTATGAAATTCTTAGTAAAGCAGGGTACAAGTTATCAGGACAGGAGCGTACTTATCGCCCATCTATAAACGATCCTGGGATAGAGCCTAGAATACTTAGACCTCAAGAAATACCAATCTATGTTGCAGAAGGTCTTCAGGATATAGGTATAACTGGATTAGATTGGATAAAAGAGACAAATTCTGATGTGGAGGTTCTTTTAAATTTAGAGTATGGAGCGATCAAGCTTGTATTAGCGATTCCTAAGCCTTGGAATATAAATTCGCTTTCTCAACTCATAGAGAAATTCTGGGAGGAGAAGAAAGAATTAAGAATTTCAACAGAATACCTTAACACCACTGTCTCGTACTTAAAGTCGAATCCAAAATATAAAGACTGCTATGGCCATCTCGATCCTTTGGTCATAACTCCATGGTGGAGGATAGGAAATAACCCTAGCGTGAGCGTCTTTCTATCTTTTGGAGCAACAGAAGCCAAGCCGCCAGAAACTGCGGACGCTATAGTTGATGTAACAGAGACTGGTACGACTCTTGAACAAAACAATCTCAAAATCATCGAAACTATATCTGAATCTACAGCATATTTAATAGCAAATAAAGACGCTTTAAAAGATGTTGAGAAGAGGGAAAAGATTTACGATATACTCACATTATTAAAAGGGGTAGTTGATGGAAGAAAGAAATTACACATATTTGTCAATGTAAGCGAGACAAATTTACAAGAACTTTTGAGGCAATTGCCAGCTCTTAAAAGGCCTACAGTGTCTCCTCTTTCAGAGAAAGGTTGGTACTCTGTAAATACAGTTATAGAGAAAAACATCTTCATGGAGCTTTTGCCAAAGTTAAGAAAGTTAGCTCAAGGTCTTGTAGTTTATGAACCAAGACAAGTTCTATCTCTTGATGAAATTTTTGAAAAGAAGAAAGGTGATAGACCATAATAAGATCGTGGAAAGTTTCAGACGTGCCTCGCCAAATTCTTGAAGAGAGATCACATCATTCACTAAAGTGGTTTAGTGAGATAGAGGACTATGTCAAGGAGATAATGGATGAGGTTAGAAAGAACGGTGATAATGCCTTGGCAAATTTCGTAAAAAAGTATGATGGAGTAAAGGTTAACATTGAGAAATTTAAAGTTGAGAGAGAAGAGATAGATAAGGCTTATGAGAGCGTTAAAGAAGACGAAATTTCAGCTTTAAAATTCTCAAAAAGAAGAATTGAGGATTTTCAAAAAGCTATACTAAAAAGGTTAGAGTTCAAATGGCATGATGAAGGCGTTCAAGTAACTAATTTAGCGCTGCCTATTGAAAGTGTAGGTTGTTATGTTCCAGGAGGTTCTTTACCATACCCAAGTAGCCTCATTATGGCGGTAGTTCCGGCAAAAGTTGCAAAAGTGCCCCGAATAGCCGTTTGCTCACCTCCTATGAGTGATGGAAATCTGAATCCAATAATCCTTGTAGCTGCAGACATTTGTGGAGTAGATGAGATATACAAGATAGGAGGGGCTCATGCTATAGCAGCTTTAGCTTATGGGACTGAAAGTATAAAACCTGTTAAGAAGATAGTAGGGCCTGGAAATAAATATGTAACTGCTGCTAAGATATTAGCGTCTAAGGATGTAGCCATAGATATGCCAGCAGGTCCTAGTGAAATACTGATACTTGCTGATGATTCAGCAAATCCAAAATTCATTACCCTTGATCTTATTTCACAAGCTGAGCACTCCCCTGATAGCATTTGTGGACTGGTCACCACATCAAGGGATTTAGCAAGTAAAATTACATCAGAGTTAGAGAAGATTATGGCAAGTCTTGAAAGGGCAGATACAATTAAAAAGGCCCTCACTCAAAATGGCTTTATTGTAATTTGTGATAATATGAATGAGGCAATAGAGTTTGTGAACGGTTTTGCTCCTGAACATTTAGAAATAATAACAAAGGAATTTGATGAGATTGCTAAGCAGATAGTATCATCTGGGATGATATTTTTGGGTCATTATAGTCCTGTATCTGCTGGTGACTATTGCATCGGGACAAATCATATATTACCTACAGGAGGCTTTGCCAAGGTCTACTCAAACCTTTCTGTGATAGACTTTGTGAAGAGAGTAAGTGTAGTAAAATGCTCAAAGGAAGGTTTGCTTAAGATAGTTAAACCTATTAGCACTTTAGCCCGTAAAGAAGGATTGATAAACCATGCCATTGCTGTTGAGGAAAGAGTCAAAGATATTTCTTCAGAAATCTAATTTCGTTTAGCGTGATACCATGGACAAGGATTCGAAAGAATGGCTTCAAAGTAAATTAAGAGAAATCAAATCCTTTGCTAAATATGTAAAGCCAGAATCAGTTTTAGATGCAGCATTAGAAACAGGGATTGAAACTGAGAAGGTAATCAAATTGAACCAGAACGAGAACCTTTTTTTGTCAAAAGATTTTCTTCGTTCTATTTTGAATGATGTTATTGACGAGGTTGATTTAAGGCTTTATTCAAAGGAAGGAGAGGCAGAACTAAAGAATGCTCTAGGGAGGTATGTCGGTTTACCTCCTGATTATGTAATTTTAGGCAATGGGAGCGATCAGATAATAGATCTTATCATCAGGACCTTCTTAGGAAAAGATGGTATTGCTATATCGATCAAGCCTACCTATTCTATGTATAAATGGTCTGCAAATCATTTGAGGGTAAAATACTTTGAAATACCATTGAAAGAGGACTTTTCTCTAGATGTTAAGGGCATTTTAGAATCAGCAAAAGGCAATAAGGGAATATGTTTTATTTGTTCTCCAAATAATCCAACGGGCAATCAATTCGAATTGGAAGATGTAAAAGCTGTTATTGAGGGCTTTCCTGGTCTAGTCTTGGTAGACGAGGCTTATGTAGAATTTGCAAAAAATTCATTGGTAAAATTAGTAAAAGAGTATGAAAACCTTATTGTGACTAGGACCTTCTCAAAAGCTTTTGGTCTTGCTGGTCTAAGAATAGGATATGCTTTATCCAATAGTGAAACATCGACTGCTATCTTTGAATATGCCCAATTGCCTTACTCTTTAAATTGTATTGGGTTAAAATTAGCTTTAAAAGTCCTTGAGATGGTTGATATATTTAAGGAGAGTATAGAAAGATTAAAGGAAGAAAGAGAAAAATTGATAAAAAGGCTTAACAGTATAAAAGGTGTAAGGGCTTTCAAATCTGATGCTAATTTCATTCTCTTCCAAGTAATGAAGCCTTATGAAAAAGTCTTCAACGAACTTTTTAGCAAAGGCATATTGGTGAGAAAGATAGGCAAAGTATTGAACTTTGAGGGTTGCTTAAGAGTAACTGTAGGATTGCCATATATGAACGATCGTTTAATAGAGGCTCTTGTGTCAATAAGTGAATAATTTTATGTGGAAAGAAAATTATACAATAATACAATTGAATAATAATCACGCTTTTGTAAAAAAGGATAGTATCGAAAAGTTGGCAAAGGTAGATGCAATAATATTTGACTGTGACGGAGTGCTCATAGATGTAACAAAATCTTATTTGATGGCTATAAAAGAGACTGTCAACTACATATTCAATAGGTTAACAGGGTTGAGAATTGAAGAAAAGTTGTTGGACAATTTGATCTATCAACTTAAGAAAGGTGGAAGATTTAACAACGACTGGGCTGTATCTTACACTATATCTTTGCTTGCTCTTACAGCTATTCCGAAAGAAGCAAAAGAGGAATTAAAAAGAACCATTGATTCAGAGCTTTTTAAATTCACTAATGAACCTTTAGACAGGTTGATTATGGTTGAAAAGTGTCTAAAGGAGAAAATCAAAAATATTGGCTTTAAAATCTCAGAAGAATCTTCAAAGAGATTGATTGAACTGGCAGGGATAGTAAGCTCATCTAGCTTTAAATCCTTCGAAGAGTTGGCTACAAATTCTTTGGCAATGGAGGATGATCTTGAAATTTTACGTTATGGTAGAGATATTCTCTCCCCATATGGAAGTGTCGGAGAGAGCCTTGTAACAACCATCTTCGAGGAGAAATTCTTAGGGTGTAATCTCTTTAAAGAGATTTATGGCTTGGATTGTAAATTTCATAAAGGTAAGGGATTGATAGATAACGAGAGAATAATAATTGATAGAGAAAATCTAAAAGAGATTTCATCTCTGATTGGCAAATCAAACTTTGGAATAGCATCAGGAAGGCCCATTGCTGCCACAAAATACACTATGAAAGATTTGTTAAATGAGTTTAGACCAGAGGCTAAAGCATTCCTTGAGGATATAGATGAAGCTGAGAGAAGAGCAAGAGAGAAAGGGGAGATTATCGATTTGAGCAAGCCAAATCCTTACTCTTTAATAAAATGTGCAAGAGGTCTTATGCCTTTTAATTTTGCTTTGTATCTTGGCGATTCTATGGAGGATCTCATGATGGTAGAGCTTGCGAATAAAATTAAAGCATGTTATTTATTTGGAGGGGTATATGCCCACTCTCTTATGAAGAATGAACAAAAGACAGATTTCATTAAGAAAGGAGCAGATTTAATCCTGCCTTCAGTAAGAGAGTTACCATCTGTTCTAAAAATTATAAAGGAGGGGAGAAGCTTTGCGTGAAGCCGAATTCGAAAGAAAGACAAGTGAGACAGAAGTTAAAGTGAAAGTGAATTTAGATGGTATAGGGAAAAGTGATGTAAAGACTGGATTAAAGTTCCTTAACCATATGATAAAAACGTTATCCACTCATAGCCTAATTGATATTAGCATTACAGCTAAAGGAGATTTGAATCATCATTTAATAGAGGATGTGGCCATAGGTTTAGGAGAAGCTCTAAAGAAAGCTTTGGGGAATCGTGAAGGGATTAATCGCTTTGGATCAAGCATAGTACCTATGGACTGCTCTCTTGCAATTGCTGCTATAGACCTTGTAAAAAGACCTTATAGCGTGATTGATTTAAAAGTAGAAGGTAAGGTGATAGAGGATATTAAGACTGAGGATATATACCATTTTCTTAGATCACTATCCTCATCCCTAGAGGCAAACTTGCACTTACAAGTTCAATATGGATCAAATGATCACCATAAAGTTGAGGCGGTCTTTAAAGCTCTAGCTTTATCTCTTAGGCAAGCAGCATCTCTAGACCCGAGAAGAAAAAGCATCCCAAGTGCTAAAGGTGCCATATAATGGACATAGAAATCTTGGACTATGGTGTTGGAAACCTCTTCAGCTTAGAGTGTGCATTAAAAAGGATAGAAGCTAATCCAAAAATAGTGACGATAAATGAATTGAAAAAGAACGTAGATGGCTTGATCTTACCTGGTGTTGGGAGTTTCACAGAAGCGATGGAGAATATAGGAACATTTAGGGAAAAGATATTCGATATAATAGACTCAGGCACGCCTATCATGGGCATATGCTTAGGAATGCAGATCTTCTTCGAAGAGAGTGAGGAAGGAAAGGGAGAAGGCTTAGGCTTGATTCCAGGAAGAGTAATTAGGCTACCAAGGCAAGTTAAGATTCCTCATATGGGCTGGAATAACTTAAGAATAGTTAGGTATAACGAGATAATAGAAGGCTTAGCCAATAATTCTTATGTTTATTTCGTACATTCATACTATCCTTTGCCTTCAAGAAAAGATGTAATAATTACTGAGACAGATTATGGAGTAAAATTCCCATCTATATTAGCTTATAAGAATCTTTATGGTATGCAATTTCATCCTGAAAAATCTAGCGAAGCAGGTCAGATCATCTTAAAGAATTTTGTAAAACTGATAAAAAGGTAAACCTAGATTGGAAGTGATACCAGCCATCGATCTGAAAGATGGCCAAGTGGTAAGGCTAGTTAGAGGAGATCCAAGGCTATCAAAATCCTATTCATCCCTAGGTAACCCTTTAAACGTGGCTAAGATTTGGATGAATAATGGTGCAAAGATTATTCATATAGTAGACTTGGATGCAGCTTTAGGTTCTGGCAGTAATCTACCAATAATAGAAGAAATGGTCAAGAGCCTTGGTGTAAACTTTCAGGTTGGTGGGGGTATAAGAAGTATCGACATAGCAAGAAAGTTATTCAGCATAGGAGTAAAAAGAATAATAATTGGAACCATGGCTTTTGAGAATGAAGAAGCATTAACTAAGCTTTTAGAAGAATATAGCGATGAAAGGATTATAGTATCTCTAGATCATTATGGAAGAGAAGTTATGCTAAAGGGTTGGAAGGTTCCTTCAAAGTTTGATATTTTCGAAGCTATTACGAATTTCCTCAATCTTGGAGTAAAGTTCTTCTTGGTTACATCGATAAAAAGAGATGGAACTTTGACCAGTCCTGATTTTAAGATATTATCAAAGGTATGTGAGATTAAGAAAGCAAGAATAATAGCCGCTGGAGGCATTAGCAAGCTCGAGCATTTATCCGTATTAAAGAGTATAGGTGCTTATGGTGTTGTAATAGGGAAAGCGTTATATGAAAATAGATTCGCTTTAAAGGATGCGCTCCAGTTCTCTAATAAATAATTCTAGTTTATTTAAGCCACGATGCCAATCAGAAAATGAAGTGGGAACGTAACAACGATCAAGTGTTCAAAAGTCTGGCAATTCTTCATCAAAAATAAGTTCAAGATATCAATCGTATTCTTAATTTCTTTCTAAAATACCTAAAATCTTTAAGCTTAGTTAGCAAAGACTTCTTTTGACCATCCTCTCTTTTTCTTTAACTGATTAGCTCTTTTTGCTAAATCCTTCCAACCTTGTCCATCGTCTTATCTTCTCATCTAACTCCTCCCTGTTCTTAATCAGCTTTAGACCGTTTTTGTCCACCACATAAGAATTTTTATCTATTGCACCAGTATATTCTTACAACACTCGATTAGAATCATGAATATGTAAAAATAAAGTAAATGGCGCCTCGGCCGGGATTTGAACCCGGGTCAGAACGGTGACAGCGTCCTATGCTAGACCGGGCTACACCACCGAGGCTATCTAAACTTTATTTTTACTCGCTTTTAAAAAATTTATGCTTTATGGCTTAATTAAGATATTCACCATCGAGCAAAAATTTTAACATGAGAATAGCAAGCTCCGAGAATTAAGCCATAAATTTGCTCAATTACGCTTTTAACTATAAGGTCTTATAGTTATTTGAAGAAAAATCATAATGTAGATGAGGGTTATGTTTAAAGACCGTAAAGAAGCAGGAAGATTACTTGCTAAGGCTCTATCAGAATACAAGGATAAGAATCCTGTAATATTGGCAATTCCAAGAGGAGGGGTCGTAGTAGCATATGAGGTGGCTAAGTCATTAAATGCACCCCTTGATCTTATAATACCAAGAAAGATAAGTGCACCAGACCAGCCTGAACTTGCCATTGGTGCTGTTACAGAAGATGGTACAACCATTTTGAATCAGGATATACTTCAATACCTGAGAGTGCCAGATGATTATATAAAAGCTGAAGTAAAACGCCAAGAGGAAGAGATCAAAAGAAGGATTCAAAAGTATCTTGGGGATAAGCCCAGAGTTCCTATAAAGGGAAAAATCGTAATACTAATAGACGATGGTGTAGCTACTGGTGCTACTATAAGAGCGGCTATAGCATCTATTAGGAAAAGAAAGCCAGCTTTGATAGTTTTAGCCATACCTGTAGGACTAATAGACACTATAGAAGAGTTAAGAAAAGATGCCGACAGAGTAATTTGTTTAATGACTCCTGAGCCTTTCTTTGCCATTGGACAGTTCTATGAAAACTTTGAGCAGACAAGCGATGAAGAAGTTATTCAAATCTTGAATAAATTTGGGTAATATTTTACTCGAATTCCTTATACGCTTCCTTTAACTTCTCTGATATAACCTCAGCTTTCTTTCTAGTCTTGTCTGCATTGCAAGTTTCTAAATGCTTCTCATAATCAGCTATAGTAGAGAAACTTGCACCACATCGAACACATTTCTTTCTAGAACCTGCATTCATAAGCCTCTAATATTATCTAACATCATAGTATATATGAATTATTTTAAAAAATTATTCACCAATTATTTGCAATACTAGCTCTCTTGATCTACTACGAATATCTAGCTCTATAAAGACTATTTGTTGCCATGTGCCAAGAATTAGTTTTTTATCTTTAAAGGGTATTGTTAGACTCGGTCCTATTAAAGATGCTCTAACATGAGAATGGCCGTTGTGATCATGCCATCTTTTCTCATGCTCATAATCTATGTTCTTTGGAGCTATTCTTTCCAGCATGTTTTGGAAATCCTTTAACAGACCAGGCTCATATTCTATAGTTGTCAAAGCTCCTGTAGAGCCAGGGACAAATATTGTCACTATTCCGCTTTTAACATTAGCCTCGTTTATGATATTCGATATAGCCTCCGTTATATCTATCATGTCAAGTTCTCCCTTTGTTCTTAGGCTGAGGTATTTCGTTAAGATCATGCTAACACCCACTCCTTAGATCTTAAATATCTTGTTGAATCAATATAATTTTCCAATCAATTAAGTTGTTCATAAATGATAAATATGGCGATTTGGGATTTTAATTAACCTTTTTACAAAAATGAAGGCTAAAATTAAAGACAAGGAACTATTAAAATATAGATGCGTGAAAGAGAGCTCATTATACACAAAGAGAGGGGATAGGATTCGTTGTGATCTTTGTGAGAGAAGATGCCATATCCCTTTAGGAGGATTAGGCTTTTGCAGGACTAGAGCGAACATAGATGGTAAACTCTACACATTAGTTTATGGTGATATATCATCTATATCTTCAAACCCTATAGAGAAGAAGCCTTTCTTTCACTATTATCCTGGTAGTTACGCTTTAACTATTGGGACATGGAGTTGTAACTTTACATGTCCATGGTGTCAAAATTATGATATAAGCAAATACTATCCTGAACCACACAAAGCCAATTACATCAGCCCTGAGGATTTTGTAAATTTAGCAGTATCGGAGGGATGCCAAGGGGTTTCCTTCTCTTTCAACGAGCCTACTTTATTGTTTGATTATGCTATTGATGTATTTCCATTAGCAAGAAAATTAAATATGTATGCCAATTATGTCTCAAACGGTTACATGACACTAGAAGCTTTAAGAGCACTGAAAGGAGCTGGGATGGATGCCATAAAGTTTGATGTGAAGGGTAATGCTGACGCTGTAGGGAAACTTTGTGCAGCGAAAGTTGAGATAGTGTGGAGGAATGTAAGAGAGGCTAAAAGAATGGGCTTACACATAGAAGTTGTGAATTTGATAATACCGGGAGTTAATGATGATGAATTTAACATGAGAGAATTGGTTCAAAATCATATAAAAGAAGCAGGCGAAAGTACACCGTTACACTTTACTCGATTCTACCCAGCATATAAAATGGTGGATAGAGCATCAACACCTATAAGCACTTTAGAAAAGGCTCATGAAATTGCTAAAAAGGAAGGTTTACAATACGTCTACATAGGAAATGTCCCTGGTCATAGATTTGAGAATACTTATTGTCACAATTGTAATGAATTATTGATAAAGAGATACGGCTTCTCCATAATCAAGTATTCTATAACTTTCGATAAAAGATGCCCCAAGTGTAGAGAAAGAATACCCATAGTTGGTAATTATGTAAAATTATTACCATAAATGGTTGAATCAAAAGGCTCATAAAATCAAATCAGATAAATGCCCAAGGTAGCTGCCATCTAATAGGTAAATTTCTGCTTCATCCAATTTTACACATCTTGAATAGAGCAAAGGACCTAAAAGGCTTGCTTCATTTACATTTATAACATTCCCTCCTAACAAGGGGTTAAAATTGGGCATGATTATTATCTTCGGATCTCCGATGCTAAAGCCAAAATGTTTTTTGAATGATTTTATAGGATCGCCACTAATCTTTAACCCCAAGTACTTTAGAAAGGATCTAGCTACCTTTTTCCTATCTAATCTTGTCATGACCCAGACAGGCTCCACCATCCTAAAACCATGCTCTCTGAACTCAATTACAAGATGATTATGACCCATTATCAATACATCACAATTGAGAAGATTAGGATAAGGCCATGCATGACCATGCATAAGTGCATAGGATTCTTTACCATCGAAGATAGATATGCCCCTTGAGGAGTGGATTTTTATTCCCTTAGGCAATAATGCTTTCAAGCCTCCATCATGATTTCCCCTAACAATTTCTATAGACTTGACTAGATCCTTTAGTTTATAGAAGAATTGAGGTACATCGAACCATTCTTGAGGCACTATCTTCAAAGTTCCATGCTTTATATCACCTAGGATTATTATTTTATCTACCAAGAATTTTTCAACTATGGATTTTAACTTATCAAAGATTTTTTGAGTCTGAGATGGTATGTTTATCCCTTTTGATGATAACGATTTTTCAAAGCCTAGATGAAGATCAGATATTATGAGAATCTTATTCAAAGGGGTCTCCAATATGGCTGCAGGCTCGTCAGGGACTATCTTTAGCATAATTACAATACAAGAAACATAAGTAAAAAGTTTCTCAAGTTTAATGTAATTAATAAAAATTATTTGTATCGCTGAAATTTCTTCTTAGGCTTATTGTTCAGCTCCGCATCAGCAGAACTTAGCATCATAGTAGAGCTTTGTGACAAATTGTATGAAGATATTTGCCTCAGATTCCTTTAATATGAAATTTTTCGTAGAAGAATAACTCCTTGGGCTAAGATTATGAGTAGGGTTACTATCGAAGAGTTAAAAGAAACAGATAATTATAAGAGCCTTTTAGTGACCCTTTCAAAAGCCTCCCATTCTTTTGCTGATATTAGAAAATGGAGAATAGGATTTTAACCTCTTAAGAACTGCTTTGCTGCAAATGAGTAACCTAATAATTTATTTAAACTTTAACTATGTAATTTCTAAATTTTATTCTAAAATTTAGAAGATAACGTAAATGCGTAAAGCTATAAAGTTAGCCAAGAATTTTTCAACAAAGCGTTAAGAACAAAAAGCTTTTAAGTGCTTAAAGGAATGAATGTCCAGAGAAAGATATGAGTGAGATAACTTTTGAGGAGATAAGAAAAAAAGCAGAAGAGTTCAGAGAGACGGGTAATTTAATAATGAACCTTTTAGAGAATAAAGGCATAGACCCCTTTGAAGCTCTTTTTATCCTTTTGCCTATTGCAGTGAGCATAGAGAATAAGCTAGGATCCATAGGTTTAATTGAATTTCTCATTAAAAGGTTCAGAATAGCTTTGATTTATGATAGTTCCATAAGTAAGTAAAAACAATATCTATAAAAGTGGCAAAAAGGCCAACTATTTATTTGATACATAATTTAGAGCAAAAGCAGTCAACCTTAAAATTGAACTTTGATACGATTATAATAAGAAGATGAACGTTTTCACAAAAGATGGCAAGGTTCTCTTGAGCGTAGTGAGAGCAAAGGACAATCTTAAAGAAAGTATAAATAAGGCTGTAGATTTGATAGGTGGTTGGGATAGATTAAATTTAAATGGAAAGAGAGTTCTTCTAAAGCCTAACTACAATTCATCAGACCCTTATCCGGCATCATCCGATCCTGAGTTTGTCAAGGCAGTGATAAAGTTAGCGTATGAGAATGGAGCAGATAAAGTAATAGTAGGAGAATCATCAATGATGACCTTAAATACAATGAGCAATCTTAAGTCTAGAGGATTGTTAGAGGTTGCAAAGGAGGCTAAAGCTGAAGTATATTCTTTTGATGATCATGAATGGATAGAAGTTGATGTACCGAATGGTAAGTACTTGAAGAAAGCAAGCATACCAAAGATTATGAACGAAGTAGATAGAATAATCTTCCTGCCTTGCCTCAAGACTCATTCCTTAACAAAGTTTACTATGAGCATAAAGCTGACTATGGGTGCCATAAAAAAGGCTGAGCGTCCTTGGATACACCTAAGGAAAAGAGAGGAAAAGTTAGCAGAGCTTGCGAGCCTCTTTCATCCGGATTTGATAATAATGGATGCAAGAAAGTGCTTCATAATAGGAGGACCTTTCCATGGGGATGTTAAGGAGCCAGGATTGATCCTTGCTAGTGGTGATAGAATTGCAATAGATGTGGAGGGCATAAAGATCATAAAAAGCTTCAAGGGCAATAGTTTAGATAAAGAGCCTTGGGATTATGCACAGATAAGAAGAGCTATAGAGCTTGGTTTAGGGGTAAAAAGTGAGGAGGATTATGAAGTCTTATTTAGTTAGTAAGAAAAAATATGATTATAAAAGGCTGCATGTTAAAATCAAAGTTTAGAGAGTATAACAGGTAAAGATTTAAATGAAGGTAAAGCCTTTTTGATTAAGATGCATAAATCCAAAAATCTAAAACTTAATGAGGATGAAGAACTTTTTCTCTCCTTAAGACCTCATCCCCTTGCCTTCCTGGATTTCTATATGATATTTTCCTATGTGATAATCATAAGCTTCATATTCATTCTTTATAGAGAGCAGATACTATCATGGTTAGAAAGCATCTCTTTGCTAGGTCTATTAAAAGACCAACTTTTCATCTTATTTTGGGGCATCAGCATTATATTGCCTTTTCTTGCTATTGCAATTTTGAAGATCACGTGGAGATGGTTCTTTTTTGCTCTAATCTTGGTTGTTTTAGGAGTAATCTTGGTCTCGATTTATAACCTGCCATTGTATTATATGCAAATCCCATCCATCATTGCAAGTATTACTGGTTTGATTCTTACAGAATTCTATCGAAGAGGGCATGCCTTTTACATCACAAGTCAAAGAATAATCTCTGAACTGAGGTTCATATCATATAAGAGGCGCGAATTTACTTACGGAAAAATTAACGATATCGCTCTTACGAAAGGGATTCTCGGTCGTATTTTTAACTATGGTACAATATTCCCAATAACTGCATCAGGTTTTGGTTTAGGACAAGATTTAGCAGTTGTTACCACTGGTATGGGTGCTGCTTTAAAGAAAGGAGTTGGTGCAGGTGTTGCAGTAAGCGGGGGAAGAACGATTTCTGTCCCGAGAGGAAGAAGTTCTTATGTCCTGTTTGGAGTTCGTAAGCCAGATGAAGTTTACGAAACAATCTCAAAACACATTCATGGATATGAAGAGGCACCTTACTTGAAAAAGATATTAGATGAATTGAGATCACAGAAAGAAAAGAGTTAAGAGATCAAAGGATATATTTCATTTGTTACGTAATTTATGAAGTCATCTTTCTCTACTCTGCTGAATATGGTTACCACTCCGTCACGTGTTATTCCTACTATAAAACCATACTTCTTCGGTTTTATTACAATGTACCATACGTTACCATGGCTACAATAATCGTTGTATAATGTTGTATCTGCCAAACCTGAGCCATAAAGAGATAATTTATTAACATTAGGAATATCAACATCATCAAAGAATACTACCTTTGTATCCTCGAAATTCTGCTCATGAAATTTTCTCATTACGTCTGGAGCTATTCTTGCCTCTACTATGCGCCCAGTAGTCAAAAATAATATTTTGCTGATCTGATTTGCAATGCTATTTGCTTGCATCTTCTTCTCCAGTATAGTTAGTAACATTCTACCCTGATAATCAGAAAATATGAAGGGAGCTTCTATAGTTTTAACTGTTGGTATTCTTTCTCCTCTATGATATATGGTGATGACTTGATCTTGTGAATACTTTCCTTGAAGGGCATCTACAACTCTCTTTATATCACTTATCTCCGTTATCAGCTTTAGTTCACGTTCATCGAATTTTTGAATTTCTTCAGTCTTAAAGTCCTTAAGTTTTGATGCTATTGTATCAATATCAATTTCTTCCTTGACTACAAAGACTTTTCCTGCTGTTACCATGATCCTCGATAAATTAGTTTAAATGCATTTAAATTTTATAATTAAGAGAATGTTAGATGATCTTTGTCCAGATGCTTATTGGTGAAATGATAAACTTCACCTATTTAATAGGAGATGAAGATTCCGGTCTTGCTGCCGTTATAGACCCGGCAGATGATGCTGATAAAATATTAAAAGAAGCTGAGAAGCATAATCTAAAAATAGCATACATAATAAACACTCATGCCCATTTTGATCATATAAAGGCTAATGAAGAGTTGACATCAAAGACAAGGGCCAAGATAATAATGCATGAGAAAGCAAAAGCCAAGAAAGATATATCTGTAAAAGATAATGATATAATAGAGATAGGAAAGTTAAAGATTAGAGTTATTCATACGCCTGGCCATACCCCTGAGAGCATATGCCTTTTGATAGACAAAAAGCTGCTAACTGGAGATACTCTTTTCGTAGGAGGTTGTGGCAGGACCGATCTTCCAGGAGGTAATCCTGAAGAATTGTATTATAGCTTGTTAAAGTTGATGGAGTTAGACGATAATACTGAGATTTATCCTGGACATGATTATGGGGAGAAACCTTATTCAACCATAGGGTATGAAAAGAGTTATAACTATGCTTTGAGTTTTAGGACAAAAGAAGAGTTCATTAGATTTATGGGAGGCTCTTTTTAAGATTTAATTTATAAGTTTAACATCATTAAATCTACCTGATTTAAATTAATATGGTGAAATGGGATGAGCATGTTATCAGGAAAGAAGTCTAAAACGTTAGCGACTATAAATGAGATAATCTTAGAGAACTTTATGTCTTATGAACATGCAAGGATTCCTTTAAAGCCTGGGCTGAATATAATCTGTGGCCCGAATGGTGCTGGTAAATCCTCAATACTTATTGCTATATCTGTAGTTTTGGGTCAGGCTTATACTGAGAGAAGCAGAAAGCTAAGCGATCTGATAAGGCATGGAAAAGAAATAGCAAGGGCAACTTTAATCTTTGACAATAAGCCAAAAGATGGCAAGAGGCCTATACCGTTCTCTAAATCAGATACATTTATGCTCTCTCGTTACTTAAGAAGAGATGGCTCATACTGGTATGAGGCAGACTATCGTGAGATAGATAAGAGCCAAGTTACAAGGCTCTTTAGAGAATTTGGTATAAATCCTGATAACATGCTCATAATAATGCATCAGAATATGGTGGAAGAGTTTAGCATCATCTCACCACAAGAGAAGCTGAAGATGGTGGAAGAGGCTGTTGGCTTCCAAGATTACAGAAGAAGAATAATGGAAGCGGAAGATAAACTTTCAGGTTTGATAAGTGAAGAAGAATCTACACTAAAAGCTCTTGAAGCTGCAGAACAAACTCTAAATTATTGGAAAGATATCTATGAAAAGAGT
>Ga0272449_1001424_pt1 | contig 24591 bp, 19 predicted proteins | sample YNPCB0241_FD_198679 | JGI IMG/M metagenome (GOLD analysis project Ga0272449, IMG submission 198679) | Hot spring sediment microbial communities from Yellowstone National Park, WY, United States - YNP-CB-024-1 | ecosystem: Environmental > Aquatic > Thermal springs > Hot (42-90C) > Sediment... | reverse complement strand
CAGGGGTTACAGCAACGGCGACCACGACGAAGACGGTGACCGTGACGCCACCGGTGGCGGGCGGTCTCTCCGGCGAGGTAAAGATCGGCTGGGTGGACGGCCTCACCGGAGGCAACGCCTTCTGGGGTGAACAGGCCAAGACCACCGCAGACATCGCCCTTGAAGAAGTGAACAAACATCTCAAGGACACCAACGCCGGCTGGACGATGACCTTGGTTGTTGAGGACTCCGAAACCAAGCCAGACATTGCCTTAGAGAAACTGAAGAGCTTGCACGCGAGGGGCATCACGATAGTCAGTGGCTGGGGAACCAGCGGAGACCTCAGGGCATCCATGACATATGCTAACACCAACAAAATCCTTCTCCTGTCCTACGGGTCAACTGCCATCGACTTGGCTGTGGCTGGAGACTATGTGTACAGGCTCATGCCGACCAGCGCTCAGGAGGGTCAAATGCTAGTGAGCCTTGCCAAGCACCTGGGAGTCACCTACCTGATACCGCTCTGGAGGGGTGATTCCTGGGGAGACAGCGTGGTCAACGCCACCAGAACTTCTGCAGCTAAAGCGGGGATCTCTGTTGACGATGGAATAAGGTACAACCCCGACGCGGTGGAGTTCAGTGCTGAAGCCAGTGCTCTTAACTCCGCTGTTCTCAGCGCCAAGTCAAGGTACGGGGCTGACAAGGTAGCTTGGTTCATCGTTTGCTTCGAGGAGGGCAAGGCAATTTACGAAGCGCTGGCAGCCTACAACCCCACATCCTGGGGAATAAAGTGGCTGACCAACGACGGGGCTAGCCTCACCGACTGGGTAGTCGGCTCCAAAACCATTGCTGAGATGGTTTCCACAGCAGACTGCATCTTCCCGGCGAAGATGCCGACACCGAGCGGAAAAATGCAGCAGGTGCAAAACGAGGTAAAGGCTAGGCTGGGAAGAACCGCCGACCTGTATGGACTCAACGGCTACGACTGCGTGTGGACGCTGGCGCTGGCCCTCATGGCCGCTGACAAGTACGACCCGGACGCCGTCAGAGCTCAGTTACCGATGGTCTTCGACGTTTACCAGGGCGCGGGAGGCTGGTCACCGCTGAACGAGTATGGTGATAGGTCGGGACGCAACTTCGGACTCTACAAGGTAATGAAAATAGGCGGCGAATGGAAGTGGGTCCAGGTTGGCATGTGGGACTTCGGCACCGAAGAGATATCATGGCTGCCTGAGCCAGTAGTGGTCTATTGAAGAAAATCAATATCGGTGCTCAGAAGAGGAAGGGCACCCCAAGCTGAATTAATTCTTTTTTAATTTCTTCAAACAGCTGGACATATTCTTCTCTGGGCCTGACCTTCTTAACATCGTAACACTCCTGGAAGGTCTTGCCCAGCGGTGCGCTGGTGAGATTGGCCTCGTATTTTTTGACTATCTCTTTCACCAATTCGTTGGCGTCCTCCCTTTTCAACCCGACGTCCGCGGCCGCGCACCCAACCTCGCAGGCCATCCTCGCCTCCATCGGCGTCGCCCGGTTTTTGTGCTTATTTCTAGCAACGGCCATCTCCCAGAGGTTCCCTCCAGAAACTGAACTCGTCAGCCCATGCGCAGCCGCTTCATACAGCACCATCGGCGTGCAAGGGCCGGCGGCGGCGAAACCGTTGGAGGTCGAGATAAAGGGAGTGTGCTTCGCCAGCGTCTGATAGGTAACGCTTATCGCCCACAGCAGTTCACGGGAAGTGTTGAAGGAGTGCATCAGATGCATCGGGAAATAGTTCGAGTAGTGTGCCTGGGCGACCATCAGGGCTTGGATATGGGATGCCACGCCGACCACTGCGGTGCCCTCCGCCCCGCCGCAGTAACCGCCGAAAAGCGGGCCAAAAAGACAGCCGACGAAGCAACCGTACTCGTGGAAGTGGACCATCCGGTTGAGAGCGGAGTAATCTATCTTTAACTCCGTTATGGTCGGGACGAATCTACCATCGGTCAGCCTTTCGCCCCACTCCGGGTTGCTGACCGCAATTTGCGCGGTGTCGGCCTCGGCCGTCCCAACTCCCTGCAGAAAGATGCCCGGTCTTCCCACCCTTCTGGCCGCCTCGCGAAACATCAGCGCGTGGGCAACCGAGCCCCTGATATCTGAGGGAGCATTGGCCTTGATATCGGTGCCCTCGATCTCATCGAGCAGCGGGCCACAGACGCCGTCGGCCAGCGGCTCCTGAAGATAGGCCATTGCCACGGGCACGAAGAGCTCTTCGTCATAGGTTATGTCCGGGCTGAACAGGCAGAAGGGCCTTTTTCTATCCTCAACTTTCCGATGCGACATCTTCCTGGCGTCCTTCCCAAAACCAACTGTTATCTCGCCGGGGAAAGCATTCATGGCCTCCTTGATCTCCCTCTCCGTGAACAAGATCCTTCGGTGGGTGTTGATGCAAAGGGTGCCAACGGTCAAATACAGATCAAGTGCCGCTTCCCAGACGTCATCAGCAAGGGACCCATCAGAGGGGATGATCACCTCTGGGTCAAATTTAATGTCGTGTTCTTTTATCATTCTCTTCAGGTTGGGGAAAAGGATCTTGGTGTCAAAATCCCTTTCCATGCAGATCGGTCCTCTCTCAGACCTCTCCAGAACTTCATTTAGCCTCCATGGCGGAACGGGCATAATTTCCCTCCCCATATCACCACTACGACAGCTACATAAAAACTTAATTGTGTTTGGTTCTGCGGCAATTTTTGAGGCGTGGTTTTTACTGATTGATTACCGCTTTTGGACTGGCCGGGCTGGTGAAGCTGTTCCACATAACAATGGATCTTAAGACGTGGTTTTGCTCCAAAAGGTCAGAAAGGGAAAGGTGCTGCCTTACCAAAAAAATTTTGCCGCATAACTGCTTCAGAATCCAAAAATTCAAGCTATATAAAGGGTTATGAAAACTACTATACGGGAGGTAGATAAAATCAAGCCAGTAGTAATGGCCACTATTGCGCTCGTGGTGGGCCTAGTGATCGGGATTGGTGCCGGTTGGGTAGCCAAGCCTGCAGAGGTAATAACTGGTCCAGGGGTTACAGCAACGGCGACCACGACGAAGACGGTGACCGTGACGCCACCGGTGGCGGGCGGTCTCTCCGGCGAGGTAAAGATCGGCTGGGTGGACGGCCTCACCGGAGGCAACGCCTTCTGGGGCGAAGCGGCAAGAACAACTGCGGATATTGCACTAGAAGAGGTAAACCAATACCTCAACGAAACCAATGCCGGTTGGAAAATGACCATAGTTTATGAAGACTCAGAGACGAAGCCGGACGTGGCCCTAGAAAAGCTGAAGAGCTTGCACGCGCGGGGCATCACGATAGTCAGTGGCTGGGGAACCAGCGCCGACCTGAGGGGCTCCATACAATATGCAAACTCAAACAAGCTCCTGCTTTTAGCCTACGGTTCTAATGCGGCCGATTTGTCCATAGCCGGAGACCTCGTATACAGACTTATGCCTACCTCACGCGTGGAGAGCAAGGTCCCGGCGGCAATTGCCAAAGACTTGGGAGTGAAATACTTGGTACCTATGTGGCGTGGAGACACATATGGAGACTCAATGATCAAGTTGTTGAAGCAGTACTGCACGGAAAGGGGAATACAGGTGGACGAGGGTGTAAGATATGACCCCAACGCGACCGAGTTCAGCGCCGAGGCCGCTTCTTTCGCCTCCAGAGTTAACAACGCCATAGCAACTTACGGGGCGGATAAGGTAGGCGTTACCGTCCACTGCTTTGAGGAAGGCAAGGCCATCTTCTCAGCACTGGCTGCCTACAATCCGGTCAACTGGGGAGTGCACTGGGTCGGCGTCGGTGGTCTGGTCTTGACCGACTGGGCACTAGAAGGTGACACAGCCAAGATAATATCTGGGTCCAAAGCAGTCTACGGTTGCTTGGTTCCGACTCCAAACGCGAAACTAACCAAAGTTCAGGCAGAAACAAAGGCCAAGCTGGGAAGAGAGGCCGACATCTATGGACTCAACGGCTATGATGCCGTCTGGATGTTGGCCCTAGCACTGAACAGCGCCAAGAGCTACGATTCCAACGCTGTCGCGTCCCAGCTGCCTTGGGTTGCTCAAAACTACATGGGTGTCACTGGATGGTCTCCTTTCGACGAATACGGCGACAGAGAGGGACACGACTATGGACTCTTCCAAGTTGTCGAGTCGGGCGGAGTTTACAAGTGGGCCCAGGTTGGCATGTGGGACTTCAGCATAGATCAGATAAATTGGTGGCCCCAGCCCCAGATAATGGGGTAGCGGTATAGGGCTCCACGAGAACTAAAACTTTTTTTTCTTTTTTTAACCAAACTCAGTATTTTCCATAATCTCTGCTAAATCTTTGCTCAACCCAAACGCTGAATCGTGCACAGCAAGGACTTTAATGCCGGGAACCCTGATATCGGATCTCTATCGGCCTCATTTGTTAAAACATTGGCATTGGCCTCTTTCCACCCATGCTGGACGTGAACAATTCCGGGGAGGATATCTTCCGTTACTCTCGCCTTGATCTTGATGCTGCCCCTTTTTGTTTTTACCAGGATCATCTCCCCATCAGAAACTCCGTATCTTTTCGCTGTTTCCGGATGGATCTCCGCCAATGGATCCGGGACCTTTTCCCGCAACCTCGGTATATTCCGCAGCTGTGAATGGGTATACTCCAGAATCCTGGATCCCGTCGTCAGGACCAAGGGATATTCCTTGGCCAGCTCGGGATCGCTGATCGGGCTCTCCTGGGGCTCCACATATGTGGGCAATGGATCGTAGCCATACTTCTGAAGGGTCTCGGAATAAAGCTCCACTTTTCCTGATGGCGTTTGGAAACCGTTCTCCGTGTACTTCCGGTACCTGGCGTAGTCGTAGTAGAAGCCGCCCGGCAGTTCCTCAAGTATTTTGACCGAATACCCGGTTGGCTTTAACAGGACATCTATGGACTCCCTGACGTCATTCCAGGGGAAATACTCACCATAACCCATTCTCTTGCCCAGCTCGAACCAGAACTTCCAGTCGGGCCAACTTTCCCCGATAGGCTCCACGGCTTTCTTTCTCAGCATGACGTAGGGGATGCCCATCACCGCGCCAAAATCAAGCAGCTCCGTTTTCTCCAGAAAAGTAGCGGCGGGAAGGACGATGTCCGCAAACTCGGCCGTCGCTGTCATGAAGACATCCATAACAACGAGGAAATCAAGCTTCTCCAGAGCCGCCTTGACTTTATTGTAATTGGGCCACTGAACAGCGGGATTGCCGCCGGAGACTATCATGGCTTTGATCGGGCAATGGCTGTCATTTACCATTTTATCCAGCAGAACCATCGCCTGCCCTTCCCTAGTGCGCTCGTATTGTAGCGGGTGCTCGGCGGCGCCAAAGGGTTTTCCGCTCTGCATTTTGGGTAATCCCAAATTAGTCAGTTTCAACCTGGGGGAGTACGTGTTTCCACCGGGCACGTCAAGGTTTCCGGTTATTGCCTGCATAATGGCTATCGAGCGGGAAATTTGAACACCGTTTAATTGAAGGTCCAAAGAGTTGCCCTGATTGATGCACGCTGGTTTAATCGTGGCGTACATTCTAGCTGCCTTGGCTATGTCATCGGCTCTGACCCAAGTTATCTCCTCAACTTTTTCCGGTGGGTAATCTTTCACGCGCTCGGCCAATTTTTCAAAACCAACTGTCCATTTTTTCACAAATTCCTTGTCATAAAGTTCCTCGGAGATGATGACATTCAACATGGCCAGAGCCAGAGCGCCATCTGTTCCTGGTCTGGGTCTGAGATGAAGATCTGCCATCTTGGCGAAATAAGTCCGCACCGGATCAATAACAATCAGCTTGGCCCCGTTTTCAACGGCCTTAAGTATTTTCTTCGCACGAGGTAAAATGGCGTTGTACTCATTGCGACCCCACATCAAAATACATTTGGAATATTCCTGATCGGCCACCGACATGGCGCCGTAGGTCAGCGTGTGGGCAATCACCCTAGCCCGATAGCACATGCTGTCAACGGAGTAATAGTGGGGAGTGCCGTAAACGTCACAAAACCTGCGTGCATACCACTTATTCTCATAATAATCTATGCCCTGACCCAGATAAATTGCCAGGGCTTCGCTTCCATAATTTTTCTTAAGTCGGGTCAACTCACTGGCGATGGTGTCCAGCGCCTCGTCCCAGGAAATCCTCTTCCAAGAATCGCCTTCGCGCTTCAGAGGGTACTTGAGACGATCGGGTGCATAGACGTAGTTCACGGCTGCTTCCGCCTTGGGGCATATCTCGCCACGATTCAATGGATGTTCCGGCATCCCCTCGACTTTTGTGATCTTGCCTCCCTCAACGTAAACGTTCAAACCACATTCTCCCGAACAGAGCCTGCAAACGGTTTTAACAATCTTGGGACCATCGACCGCGTTCACGTAAAACACCGCCGGATATTATGGTGAAATATTACAAATCGAACATTAAAACATTACCTAACTGGTTGGTTCCTTTCAATCGGGATTTTGGTTTTGATTCTTCAATTAAATGCTGGATAAGGATGGGTGAGCAATGCATTTTGTTTTTCAAACGTTAGCCGTGAAAGTCGGGAAAGGGGTAGCTAGCGAGGAAGCTGATCAAAAAGACGACTTTAACCTCAACGGCACAAAATAATTCAAAATAAATAAAAGCCGCGCCTTATCAGTTATACACGCGGAAACTAAAACACAGGCCGAAGGTGTAAAATTGGATCTGAAAGAAGGACGGTTGCAGTTTCTCACCAAGGACGAGCTCTACGAAATTCACCTGGCCACTTCGGAAATCCTAGAAGAAGTCGGCGTGAAGTTCCTATCGCAAAAGGCCTTAGAAATACTGGATAAGGCCGGGGCTCATGTCGATTTCAAGAAGGAAACGGCCAGAATTCCAGAGTATCTCGTAAAGGAAGCGGTGAAAAGGGCGCCAAGCAGTTGTACTCTGTATGGGAGAAACTTTAATTATAAATTGAGATTGGGAGGCAAACGAGTTTATTTCTCTATGTCGGGCTGGCTACCCTACGTCTTAGATCTGGAATCCGGCAAATGCCGCGAGGGCAACTTAGCCGATGTGGAATCCTTCTTCAAGCTGGGCGATTACTTGGAGAACATCCATTTCATGGATTGGGCGGTTTGGCCGAGAGACATCCCCGAAGCACTGGTCCACGTCTATGGGTTATTTCTAGGATTCAAAAATACCACAAAACCACTTGATGGGTATATCTATGGTGAAAAACCAGCTGAAGATAACATAAGAATGGCCTCGGTCGTTGCCGGTGGTGAGGAGGAGCTCAGGAGAAGGCCCCTGCTCTTAACTATAGAAAATCCAACAAGCCCGTTACAACACTCCAAAGAAGCGATAGAAGGGCTTATGGTATACGCCAAATATAATCAGCCACTCGTCATTGCATCGGAGGCCCAATCAGGCACTACGGCGCCTGCGACGCTAGCCGGGCTTTTGGTGCAACAGAATGCTGAAGTGCTCAGCGGGATAGTTTTAGCTGAGCTGGTCAACCCAGGTACCCCGGTACTCTACGGAACCGTTTCAACGATCGCTAACATGAAAAGCGGCGACATCGCTTTAGGGGCCATGGAAACGGGACTAATCAACGCCGCAACGGCCCAATTGGCCAGGTACTATGGCCTTCCCAGCCGAGGAATAGGCGGCACTACAGACTCAATGATCCCTGACATTCAAGCGGGTCTGGAAAAAGCAGCGACACTGATGATGGCGGCTATGGCAGGAATAAATCTCATCTACTCATTTGCTGGCTCCCTTGAATCCACTCTCACCGTGAGCTATGAGCAACTTGTTATTGACAACGAACTGGCCGGAATGGTGTCTCGAGCCCTTAAGGGTATAAAAGTTAACGACGAAACGCTCGCGGTAGATGTAATAAAAAAGGTAGGGCCGGGAAACCATTATTTAACTCAAAGGCACACCTTGGAGAACTTCAGAAAGGAACACTACATTCCGAGGATTCTCAATAGAGAAAAAAGAAAAACGTGGGAAAATGCCGGTTCGAAGGATCTCCGGGAAATCGCCCGTGAGGAAGTCAAAAGGATTTTGAAAACACACCAGCCGGAACCGCTGGACCGGGATGTGGAAAAAGAGCTGAAGAGGATAATTGAAGAAGTGGAAAAGAGAGAAACGCAGAAAATGTGACTTAGAAATCCTGAGGCTCAGCAAGCGAGTTCTCGGATATCTGCTCGAATCTGCGGGCATTGAAAAAGTGACAATCTCAGCACGGCGGAGGCACCAGACCGGCAAACTTCGCTGATCTAACCGCCGCAGATCCCACCCAAACTTATCGTCGGCCGAAGTCACCCACATCAAGCCATGAAAGCAAGATCTCTGCCTGTGGAGAAGATCTGGCTGAAGCAGACCCTTTCTTGGCCAAGGACAGGCTTTTATGAGATAACTCCGAGTTGTAAAACGTGGTTTCAATGTTTGATAAAAAGGCAATGAAATTCATGAAGGACTTGATGGAGTCCTTTGGCCCTTCTGGTTTTGAGACGGAGACAGCAAAAATTGTCAAGGAATACCTGAAACCCTACTCAAATGAGATCATCTGCGACAAGCTTGGCTCAGTCATTTTCGTGAAGAAGGGCAGCTCCCAGCGCCCCCGAATCCTGATGGCAGGCCACCTTGATGAGGTCGGCTTTGTCGTCACCGGAATAGATGAAAAAACTGGCTTCTTGAAGTTTGGCCCACTGGGGGGCTGGTGGGACCAAGTGCTTCTCTCCCAGCGGGTCATCGTGAGGACCAAAAAGGGTGATCTGCCCGGTGTCATCGCATCCAAACCACCCCATGTCTTGACTGAGGAGGAGAGAAAAGTTGTCTTGAAGAAGGAAGACATGTACATCGACATCGGGGCCTGCTCCATGGAGGAAGCCGTCAAAATGGGGGTGAAAATAGGCGATCCGGTGACTCCCTGGTCCCCATTTTCAGTGTTTAAGGAGGGAAAATTTGCCTCGGGAAAGGGTTTCGACGACAGAATCGGCGTCTTTGTGATGGCCGAGGCGATCAGGAGGATAAGGGAAAACAACATCCGGCATCCCAACACCATTTACGCGGCAGCGACGGTGCAGGAGGAGGTCGGCCTGAGGGGTGCCAAGACCGCCGCTCACGTCGTTGACCCCGACGTGGGTCTGGTGTTGGAGGTGGACATCGCCGGAGATGTGCCGGGAATCCAACCACATCAGGCCCCAACCAAGCTGGGAAAGGGCCCCTCCTTGCTCACCTATGACCGGTCGATGATCCCCAACCAGCCACTGAAGAACTTCATCATAGATCTTGCGGAGAAAAAGAAAATACCCCTTCAGCTCTCACAGTCGACCGGAGGCGGCACCGACGCCGGCAGCATCCACTTGGACAGGGAGGGATGTCCCACCGCCGTCATCAGCGTTCCCACCAGGCACATCCACACCCACGTGGGTTACCTCTGCCTGGAAGATGTTGAAAACGCGGTCAAGTTGACCATTGAAATCATCAAAGAATTGAACGCCGAGAGAGTAAGAAGCTTCACCGCGCTTTAATCAACGGATGTAGCTGGGTTCCTCCTCAGCACCGATGTTTATCTCGGGAACCGGGGCCGGTGGGGTTAACTTGGCCAGCTTCTTTGCCTGCTGCTCCAGATCTTTGAGCTCCAGTCTGAAATTCAGCACCGTCGCCAGAGATCTCAGCACGGCAGCGGCCGCCCCCGCGTCCAGAACTCCGCCCTCGGTGACCCCTAACAAACAAAATCCCCGCATGCCGCGCCGAGAGGCCATCACGGGGATCATTCCATTCATGCCAACGATGACTCCATTGTTCAGCAGCCTGACCCCGCTCTGACTCAGAACTTTGATCAGGGAGGCATCCGAGGCCGCACCGACCACGCCGTAGACACGTCTTTCCTCAGCTGAAACCACATAGGCGGCCATTGACCCGACCACCTTGACACCGTGCCTGGCAGCAACATCCAGCAGATCATCGGTAAGCGCATATTGTCCCGTTGAGGTCGCGGCTTGGGCATCGGCCGTCACCAAAATCATGTCCTGCTTCAAGCCCTCGGGGCGGCAGTGGAAAAAATCCACCTTCAATGGACTCACCAGCCCCTCGTCCTGAATCACCCACTCGGGGAAGTAATCAGAGTAGAGCTCCAGAAACTTCTCCGCCGCCAATTTGTGCACCAAGTACTCAAGGGCAAGCTTGCCCACGTTGGCTATTCCGGGCAATCCCGCCACCAAAACCGGCTCCTTCAGCCTCGGCCTTCTGAGGTACCTCAACCGTGTGGGCATAGTAATTCCTTTGGTTTCACAAGATTTAAGTGTTAAATTTTTACTCGAGTCCTGAGATTAACTTTAGGAAAGGAAATGAGATTAAAATCGCAGGTGATCAGATAAGAGATCCTGTTCCCATCGGCAACGGCGACATCCGCGTGCTCCCGCTGGCCTTCGAGAGCTTCGGCGTGAGGAGCATGGCCACCTTCGTGGAAACTGACGATATAAAAATAGTCATCGACCCAGGCTCGGCACTCGGCCCGAGATTCCACCTGAGCCCCCACGAACGGGAATACATCGCGCTAGCGCGTTCGCGTCGCACCATACTGGAGGCGGCTAGAAGGGCCGAAATTCTCACCGTAAGCCACTATCATTTTGATCACTACGTCCCAAACTTTGAGGACTGGGTGTGGCTCTGGAGTTCACCTGAAATTGCGGAAGACCTCTACCGTGGCAAGACGATACTGGCAAAGGACATCAATTCCAACATCAACGCCAGCCAGCGCAAGCGCGGCTACATGTTCCAAAAGCTGAACTCACGGACGGCGAGAGAAATAAAAATCGCCGATGGCAGAAGTTTCACCTTCGGCCAGACGATACTCCAATTTTCTAAACCGGTGGCTCACGGCTCACCCGGCACGGAGCTGGGCTACCTGCTGATGTTAACGATAAGGACCCCCAGGTGCTGCCTGATTCATGCCTCCGATGTTCAGGGGCCAATTGACGACGAAACCCTACGAATGATCCTCATGGAAAAGCCGGACGCAGCAATCGTGGGCGGCCCCCCGATCTATCTCGCGGGCTACAAAATTGATGAAAGCAGCTTGACGGCCGCCAGAAACAACATGGTACGGCTCGTTGAAAGAGTTCCCCTGACCGTGGTGGATCACCATCTGCTGAGGTCACTTGAATACCGGGATTACCTGGAACCTGTGTTCAGGGAGGCTGAAAAAAGAAAGCATCGCCTTCTCACAGCCTCGGAGCTGGTGGGTCTGGAACCCCAGCTTCTGGAGGCGAGACGCAAAGAGCTCCATGAAAGGGAGCCGGTGGCAAAGGATTGGTACAACAGATTGAAAAAGGGTGAACTCAAGGAGGAACTCATCAAAAAATAGCTTTAAACGATCACATCCTCTCCGGGGCCGAAATTCCAATTAACTCTAGGGCATTTCTCAAAACGATGCGGACGCAGTTGACCAGGTGCAGGCGAGCAGAGCGAAGCTCCGGTGTTTCGGCATCAATTACTGGGGCCACCTCATAAAAGGCGTTGAAAGCCAGCGCAAGCTCGGCGGCATAAAGGGCGGGCAAATGAGGCTGCCATCTCTCTCCGGCCTCCTGGATCACCTCGGGAAATCTGGCCAGAAGTCGGATCAAGCGTTGCTCCTGCGGCAACTTGAAGACGGAGTAAACCGGTTCAGCTTTCAGGGGCCCGGCCTTGCGGAGGATGCTGCAGGCCCTGGCGTGGGAGTACTGCACCGCCGGGCCGCTGTTTCTCTCAAAGTTAAGCGCCTCCTCCCATTTGAAGGTTATGCGCTTTTCCGGAGAGGTGCTGATGAGTGAAAATCTCACCGCACCGACGCCGACCATCTCCGCGGCCCGGCTTTTGAAGCTCTCGCTGGAATCTGGTGAGTGCTCCTCGACCACCGCGCGAGACCTCGCCACCGCTTCCTCAATAACGTCATCCACGGTGTATCCGATCCAGGTCCCCTTTCTGCCCGAAAATCTGCCGCTCGGCAACCAAACATGTTCATAAGCCAGATGGTGGGAGTTCTCATACTCCTTTTCAAATCCCAGTGCCCTCAGCGAGTTGAAAACAACCTGCTGCGGGAAACGCTGTTCGGCACCGACCACATTGATAACCACATCCGCACGGCCGAATCTATTGTTGGCTCTGCCCCGCTGAGAGGTCGTGTAAGTCTTGGTCCCGTCCGGCCGCTTCGAGTGCAGCCTGAACTTCAGCTGTGCCTCGGTCTTCCCGAACTTCCAGAGCTGGTAGGCGATGTCCCTCATCGTGTACACTGCCGTGCCATCGGATCTGATCAGCACCTTGTCCTCGAGGCCAAAGTCCGATAGCTTCAGCACCAGAGCCCCTTGATATTCCCCGGTCCCCTCAACCAGATACTTGGTGCGTTTCAACTTCTCCAGAGTTTCCCCGAGAATTCCCGACCTTACCAGATCACTTTCCCAGACCAGCAGATCATAGCTGATGCCCAAGCGGTCGGTCGTCTCCAAGTTGGCCTTCACGCATTTTTCTGAAAGAAGCCTCGCTTGCCTTGGATCCCTGCCCTCGCCGCTCTCCAGCTTGGCCAGTATTTTGCGCACCTCCTCTTCAAGCTTGGGATCCTGCTCAATCCGGCTGTGAATTTCCGAGTAAATCAGCCCCAGCATGTGATCAAACTTGGCCCTGGGTTTATCTCTGATGAGGCGGTAGGCCAATAAGGTCTCAGCGACCTGCCTGCCCATGTCATCAATGTAGTTATGAACCTCGACCTGGTAACCCAAAGCCCGAAGCAACCTGGCCAGAGTGTCGCCCACTACGGCGTTCCTGCCGTGGCCTATGTGCAGCGGCTTGGTCGGGTTCACGCTGGTGTGCTCGATCAACACCTTTTTGCCCTTGCCCACTTCAGAGCAGCCGTAGTCGCGATCTTGCCTTTCAATGGTTTCCAGCGTCAGTTCCGCAAGCTTTGAAATATCGACAAAAAAATTAAGATAACTACCCGAAACCTCAACCCTGTCCACCAACCCACCAGGTCTGATCTCCTTACCCAGTTCGGTGGCCAGGATGGCCGGGGATTTGTGAAGTACCTTGGCCAGCTCAAAACACAGCCTTGTCGCGAGGTCTCCTAGCTTGAGGTCCGGTGGCTCTTCCAGCGTGGCCTCCAAGTTAACCGGCGCCTGCCAGCCCAGCTTGGAAAGTGCACCGCTCAAGGCTTGGACAACGTCCTCCTTGAATCGGCCCCAAGGACCTACCGACATGATATCAAAATTCCTTGTTGATGTTGACCATAAGGTTTTATGCCTTTGGTTAATTAAATTTCCACCCCCAATAAAACCGCTGAACTTTATGTCCCCTTTTGACCAAAGAGATAATTGAGGGTGGTAAAATGGTGCTCCTCCACGTCGGCATTGACGATACCGACTCCAAAGAGGGCATGTGCACGACCTACGTGGGGGCAGTTGCCATCAGACGCCTGAAGGAGATGGGATTCAAGATAAAGGGTTACCCCAAACTGATCCGGCTCAACCCCAACTGGAAAATGAAAACGAGGGGGAACTGCGCCGTCGCCTTCACCTTGTCGGTAAAAAAGGAACAGATCCCCCGTGTCAAGGAAACCGTCCTCAAAACCGTGGCGGAACTGGCTGAGCTCCACGTCGATACCACCAACCCCGGAGTCGTCTTTTACCAGGGCAGCCAGATCCCCGTGGAGATGAAAGATTTCTCAAAAAAGGTGGTTCAGGACATTGTCACCATTGAGGAAGCTGAGGACCTCGCGCGAAGGATTGGCGCGGAAATCCACAAATTCAAGCTGGGCCGCGGCATCATCGGGGCCCTGGCAGCCATAGGAAACCCACTCGAGGGCGACTGGACGTACGAGTTCATCGCCTACCGCACGCCGGAAAATCGAGGCACTCCGAGAAGAATCGACAGGGCCTCCGTTGAGGAAATGGACAAGAAAACTTATCCCCGGACCTTTGACAATCTGGATCCCAGCACCGGGGAGATTAGAATCACTCCTCACACGCCCTGCCCCGTGCTTTACGGGATTCGGGGAGAAACAGCCCGGGTGGTGAAGGCAGCCTCCAGAATGGTGAGGGCGATGGAGCCAATTGAGCAAACGATCGTCTACAAGACAAACCAGGGGACCGATGAACACCTGAGGAAAGTAAAAATTGCTGAAGCCAAGCCGAACTGGTCCGTGATCGTGGAGGGGGTGGTCTCCAAGCCTCCGCGCACCATCCCCGGCGGCCACGTGATCTTCAGCCTCAGGGACGAAACAGGTGAAATTGACTGCGCCGCCTATGAACCAACACGGCAGTTTCGCGAAAAAATAAAAAAATTGATCGTTGGAGACAGGCTGCAGGTCTGTGGCGGGATAAAGGAAAAACCGGAACTGCCGCTGACGATTAACCTGGAAAAGGTCGAAGTGCTTGAACTGGCCCCACTTCTCAAAAGGGAAAATCCCCGGTGCCCGAGCTGTGGCAGAAGGATGAAATCCGAGGGAAAAAACAAAGGGTACTCCTGCAAGGTGTGCAAGGAAAGAGCTCCCGCCGACTCGGCCAGAGTGGTGAGTCTGGTCAGGGATATCTCCATGGGAAAGTTTGAGGTCCCGCCCCGGGCCCGCAGGCACTTGGCAAAACCGCTGGTCAGGGAACTCGGCGAAGATATATAGGCCAAAGCTGAATTTAAAAAGGTGGGTCTGCTTGCAGGTTCGGGTGAACATCAGCTACATCTCGGCGGAGAGGTTCTGGGAACAGGACAAGCCAGCCCCAACCGGGGTGCACATTTCAACCAACGTCAACATCATCGGGCTGGACAGGAGAGAGGACAAGCTGGCTGCCCCCTTCGTGGTCACGATCGTCTACAACCCGCCACTGGCCCAGATCAACATAAAGGGCCAGGCACTCATTTTGGGAGATCCTGGGGAAATCGAAAAAATCTATGAGGGCTACAAAAAACAGTCACCGCCGCCACAGCTGTTGCTCCAAGCGATAACCAATACTTCGCTGGTCGAGGCCACCGTGGTCTCGAGGTCGCTGAACATTCCCCCACCGATCCCGATGCCAAGCCTGCAACCGCCACAGAAGGAAGACCGGGAAAGGCCAAGCTACGTGGGCTAGTTTAAAGCCAAAATATAAGCCTTACGAAAACTTTATATATGAGATAATTTGACTACTTAAAAGGCTTTTGAAGGGATAATTTTGAGAATAACAGCCAAGATACTGCACCTCAGACCTCGGGGTTTAGTGGCCCGGGCGGATCAAGCACCCAAAATGGGTCAAAGCGTGCTCGACCGCTCGGGGAAAAGGATCGGCAACGTAGCAGACATCTTCGGGCCCGTGAAAGCGCCCTACATCACGATAAAACCGGCCTCAGAGGTGAAATCGGAACTCGACAAACTGATCGGTACTGAAGTATATGTGGGGGAGCCGCATGGAAAAGGAAAAGGTGGAAAGCCAGAAAAAGTGTCCCGAATGCGGGAGCACTAAGCTGGTGCGGGACTACGAGCGGGCTGAGCTGGTCTGCGCTAGCTGTGGCTATATCATTCATGATAAGATAATGGACATGGGTCCGGAGTGGCGCGCCTTCGACCAGGAGCAGCGCGAGAGGAGGGGAAGGGTCGGGGCTCCCATGACGCTTAGCGTTGACTATGCCGAGCCAGTGATCATCGAAAGGGACGGACAGGTGCAGGTCGTGGAGATTGGAAAGTTCGTGGATGAAGTGATTGAGAGGAGCGGGGCCCGGAGGATGAAAAACGTGGAGATTGCGGAGGTGAGCGGCTACAGGACCGTTGCCTTCGACAAAGACCTCAGAATAGGGTTCAGGCCCATCAGCCATGTGGTGCGCCACGAGGTTGTTGAGGATCTATATGAGATAGAGCTCGAAACCGGCCGGAAGATCAGGGTAACAGGGGCGCACAGCCTCTTCACGGTCAGAAAGAATGAGGTATGCCCCATCCGCGTGGACAGCATAAAGAAGGGGGAATTCATAGTGGTGCCGAGGTATCTTCCCACCCTGGAAAGTTCAGACAGGCCCAACCTTCTGGAGAAATTCGCGTCCCTTCCTGAGGAGCCGAAGCTGGAGTTCATGCAGGCCCACGTGAGTGGAGATGGCTGCATCTGCGTGATGGATGAAGAAAACCCAGGATGGCAACCCGCAGGCCAAATTCACACGGTTTCTGCAAACGGTGCGCTGGGCAACGACATAATGTTTCTCTACCCGCAGCAGGGGGCACTGGCGGGATACAGAGAAGGGAAGATACCTGCCCATGAGATCAGGTCAACTGGCCAGTTCATCGGGGAGAGCAGGTTGACCGGAACACGAGTCACAGATCCCGATGTTGCAAAGGATCTCGGTTTCATAGAAGGTGTCGCGGAGCACAGGAGAAAGGCGGCGATCGAGGACACCGTCCCGGCCCCGCAGGAGTACAAAAAATTCTGGGGGCCGCGGACAAGGAAGCGAATAAGCAGGGAGCTTGCCATTTCAATCGCCAAAAAGGTCGGTGATGAGAAGCTCTTGGCGCTGGCGGAGAGCCCGCTAGCTTTTCTACGAGTAAGGAAAATCACTAAGGTTAAACCGACCTCCAGGTATGCCTACGACCTCTCGGTGCCGGGATGCGAGAACTTCGTGGCGGGGCTTGGGGGGGTTTTCGCCCATAACACGATCCATGATAAAGGTCTGTCAACCATGATCGACTGGAGGGACCGGGACTCACACGGAAAGGATCTGACGCCAAAGCGCCGGGCGCAGATCTACCGGCTGAGAAAGTGGCAGAGGAGGATCAGGGTATCAGACGCCACCGAGAGAAACCTGGCCTTCGCTCTCTCGGAAATCGACCGCATGGCCTCTCACCTCAATCTGCCTCGCAACGTGAGGGAGGCAGCGGCGCTTATTTACCGAAAAGCTGTCGAGGAAAGGCTGATCCGCGGACGCTCAATTGAGGGCGTCGCTGCAGCTGCGCTCTACGCGGCCTGCAGGGAGAGTAAGGTGCCGCGCACGCTTGATGAGATCGCGGAGGTCTCCCGGGTCAGCAAGAAGGAAATTGGGAGAAGCTATCGATTCATCGCTCGCGAGCTTCTCATTCACCTGCGACCGACTAGCCCCATCGACTACATCCCGAGGTTCGGGTCTGACCTGGGCCTGAGCGGTGCCGTGCAGTCGAAGGCAATTGAGCTTCTCAAAGAAGCGACGAAAAAGGGGCTGACGTCCGGGCGCGGCCCGACGGGAGTAGCGGCGGCGGCCATCTACATTGCGAGCGTGCTCTGCGGAGAGCGCAGGACCCAGAGGGACGTGGCGGACGTGGCGAGGGTCACCGAGGTCACCGTGAGGAATCGCTACAAGGAGCTCTGCGAGAAGTTGGGGCTCGATGTGGAACTCTAAATCTTCTTGAACTTCCGCTCGATCCTTCTGGGCATCCAAGCCTTTTACTGCACTTAATGGCGGAGAACAAGCTGGAGTGGAATAGAGGGAAACGCAGAATTACCGTTAACTTTTCTATCGATAGAATGAAGGAACATAGGCATGTGAAATTCTGATCCTCCAAACTTCAATTTTGTGTGGACAACGTGGGTTGGGGGAACTTCGCAAGGTTAGAACCATACTCCGATGCCCGAGACAAACTAAAACTTGTTGGCAAAAGGCGATCGTGGCTGTGGAGATTAACTAATGACCAACAGACGGCACCTGGGCAGGCAAATTTCAGGCAACCCTTTTATATCACGATGAGAAAGTGCCTTGATCATCATGCGCATCGATCACACGACGGAAAACGGCGTGCATCGCTATGAATGCTGGGACGATTACGGGTGCTCAGTTGTGGCCAGCGCGGTTGCCGTGGAGGAGAACGGCCACATCAACCTGAAGGAAATTAACGTGGGGCGATCCTATCGGGGGCGGGGGCTTGGGACATTGCTCCTCGAGCAGGTGATAGCTGATTTCAGCGATAGAGATCTCGTCGCCAGCGTCTTCGAAGAGCGCGTTCCGTGGTACAGGCGCCACGGTTTCGAACCGGTGGAAAGCAGGGGCGGGCTGATCGAGGTCAAGCGAAGGGGACAATCTCTTAAAATGATCCCGCGAATATGAAGCCGGGGTCGTGGGGTAGCCTGGTCTATCCTGCGAGCTTTGGGTCGTCCAGCGCAGAAAAGCTCGTGACCCGAGTTCAAATCTCGGCGACCCCACCAAAATTTCTTCCCGGAAGACGATTGAACTCAGCTGTTGTTCGTCTCTTCCCCCTGAGCACAGAGGGAATGATGGCAACGGTGTTCAGCACAGCGAGCCAGAGAAATGTCTTCTGCAACGCCTCGACAAAAAGCATCCTGTCCGCTTCATCGATGGCAATAGGGCTGAGCGAGGTAATTATCTGCGTCAGAGTCCCGTAGGGAACTGTTAGACTCATCAGCAGCACGGCCAAGCTGAGGCTGATCACGTAACCCACGTTAAACATCGTGTTCCTGAAAGCCGAACCAATCCCCTTTCTTTCTGGAGGAACACAGCCCATTATCGAGCTCACGTTGGGGGAGGCAAAAATACCCATTCCGACGCCAAAGAGGAGCGTGTAGACGAGCACTAGGGAATATGGTGTTTGGGCATCCATTGTTGAAAACAAAAGCAGCGACAGGCTGGTCACTGCCAGACCTGATGTCGTGAAAGGCAGGCAGCCGAAACGATCGGAGAGCCGGCCGCTGATCACCCCGACCACGAAGTAGGCCACCTCAAAGGGGATCAACCTCATCCCGGCATCAAAAGGGTCAAGGCCGACGACGAGCTGCAGGTAAAGGCTCAACATCAGCAGCACCGCTCCCCAGGCCGCCGCGTTTAAGAGTTGCGCAATGTTGCCTCCAGCAAACTCCCGTATCCCGAGCAAACTCAAATCAAAGAGGGGATACTTGGTCCTTCTTTCGTGCACAACAAACGCCACCAAGGAGACGGCAAAGATGACCAAGAGGAGACAAACGGTGCTCTGCTGCGCCACTCCATAGGCGGCAAAGGTGAGGGCGAGGAGAAACGCTGTGATCGCGGTGGTTATGGTTATGAACCCGCCCCAATCTATCGGGCTTCCCACCTCCACCTCGGCAACCTCCCTGAGCCTCTTGCTGGCCCAGAGAGCTCCAAAAATCCCTATGGGAACGTTGATGTAGAAGAGGGCCCTCCAATCCAAGACAGCGAGCAGCACTCCGCTCAGGGTCAGGCCGAGCATGGCGCCCAGCCGGAAAGCACTTTGATTTAGGCCGAGGAAGAAGCCAAGTTTTTGCGGTGGCGTTGCATCCACAATCATTGTCACACCAACCGTGGAAAGAATGCCGCCTCCGAAGCCCTGGAGGCCTCTGAACAGGATAACCTGAACAGGCTGTGAAGAAAGGCTCGTCATGGCTGCACCCAAGGTGAAGATCACGAAACCGGCCACGTAGATTTTCACCCGGCCAAAAATATCGGAAGCTCTGCCCACGAGGAACAAGGCCGCGGTGCTGGCAAGCATGTAGGCCTGGGTGAACCAGATCGCCTGCTCGGCATCGGCATTCAAAGCTGCGGCCACCTGCGGCAGGCCGACGATCACTATCCTGGAATTAATGCCGAACATCAGCATTCCGATGGTAGTTACCGTGAGAACCGTCCACTCATATCTCAAAAAATCGCCTCGTCAGTCTTAAGGGAGTAATCAAATCCTCCTTTTAAAACTGTTGTTTTTTTTGGGAAATTTTTCTGGTAACCGCCTAAATTGCCCTGTTCCGACTTTAAAACACGCCGGCACCAGCAAAATTTAAAAATAAAAAATCAGACTAAAACGTCAGGTGCCTTCCGTGAAAGCGAAACTCGTCTTGGCATCGGCATTAGGTGTGTTCCTGCTCAGCATTTTCTTCCTTCCACCAGTGGCCTCACAAACCTACCAGCAAGAACCAAGCCGGGTCAAGGTCGGCGTCTGGATAAATTCCATAGAGAAGGTTGACACCCCGGCGCAGACCTTTTCCGTGGACTTCTACCTGTGGTTCAAGTACCACGACATCAAGCCGGATATCGAGTTTCTCCGGGGAACACCCAGAATGGACCTTGTGACTGAAGAAGAACGACCGACTGAAAATTACATAGAGTACCGGGTAAGGGGGGCCTATGTTCAGCCCTTTGACTTCAGGGACTTCCCCTTGGATGAACACTTCCTCTCCATCTCACTTGAAGATAAAAATCACGACATTACTGAGCTGGTCTTTGAGCCCGATTTGGAGGAAAGCGGAATCGATCCCAGCCTGAGCGTTGCCGGCTGGGACGTGAAGGACTTCCGCATCTACGTCAGCGAGCATGCTTACCCTGATAAAACTTACTCCCAGTTCACTTTCGGCCTTACCGTCTATCGCTCCAAGATCTCGGCAGTTCTGAAGAACTTTCTGCCGATCATCATCATAACTTTGATCTCCCTCCTCACTTTCGCCATCTCGATAAAGAATTTTGGCCAGAGGGTGGGGATTTGTGTTTCAACTCTGATGTCAGCTGTTGCCTACCACATTGCCGCCCTAAGCGGGTTACCCGCCCTAGGCTATCTCACCCTTTTTGACAGGATAATGCTCGTAGTCTACACCGTTTTTCTCTACAACCTCCTCGTCTCGGTCCAGGGGATGAGGCTGGTGGAGGCCGGAAAAGTAGAAGAGGCAGAAAAGTTTGAATCAAGAATGCAGAACCTGCTGCCGGTGCTCGTCGTGGTATTGGGAATCATCTACATCTGGCTGTTCGGGATGATTTAATCCTTAATACCAGGCGGCTAGCCGCACCGACTAAGTTGGAGGTGACATATCAACGGCAAAATAGCGTTATTGCCTCATTCCCTTTCTTTCTTCATCGTCTCGACTAGCCGCCTGGTATTAGCGCGACTGTCGAAAGCGATTACGACAGATAATGTGTTAACACTGTTATTTAAAGTTGTCGATTTTAAACTATTTTCACCGGCGGATGTTTTATTTGGGGAACACACACAACCTCTTGGGGGAACTTTATGGTCTCCGGCGCGGAAAATGCGGCCAAAACAGAACCTAGAACTGAAGACGTCATCATCGAATCCGTGGAAAAATGGCTTGATAACCCAGTCGCTAGGACCATGTTAAAGCTCGTCTGCGGAAAGAGCAAGCACGGCGGTAATCGGTTGGATATAGCCATTCGAAAATATCTTGGGGAAAACATCAAATGTGACGTCCGAGATGCCCTGGCTTCAGTTGTGGTCAAATTCGTGCTGGATCATGGAGCCAGCGCCTTTGGCTACTCCAGCGCAAACCTGAAGGAAAACCTTTCCGATCCCCTGATCCGGCGCGGAATGGTGAACGTGCTTGAAGGCATCGCCAAGTACGGTACCCGTCGGCCCTTCACCTCGGTGGCGCCCTTCCTCGTCGTGTGGAACTACACCAAGGCCTGCAACCTGAGGTGTGAACACTGCTATGAAAGTGCCGGGCCGAGGGCGATGGAAGACGAGCTAACCACGGAGGAGGCCAAACGCGTCATCGACGAGTTTGAAGAAGCAGGTGTGGTGGCCATAGCCTTTTCCGGCGGTGAACCTCTGATGAGAAGGGACATCTTTGAAATAGCTGATTATGCCAAAAACAGGGGGTTTTACACCAGCATTGCCACCAACGGAACGTTGATAACACGAGAGGTGGCGAAGAAGATGAAGGAAGTGTTTGGCTATGTGGAAATCTCGCTGGATGGCTTTGAGGCCGAACATGACAGGTTCCGAGGCGTGCCCGGGGCTTGGAAACTCACCTGCGCGGGTATCAAAAACTGTGTGGCGGAGGGGATTGACACCTGCGTCGCCCTGACGGCCACACGCTACAACCTTCACGAAATCCCGAAGCTGATTGATTTTGCTGAAAAAGAGCTGGGTGTCAAAAGGGTGATAATATTTAATTACGTGCCTACGGGGAGGGGAAAGGAGATAATCGAACAGGACCTGAGTCCTGAGGAAAGGCAAGAGCTTCTGGAATACCTTTACAACAAAATGATGGGCAATAACTGCCGCCTGATCTGTTATTCCACCGCACCCCAGTATTCCATGGTCTCGTGGAACTATGCCTTCGGCAATGAATCGGCACCTTTGGTGGCCACCCACTTCACCAACGAGGGGGCGATTAAAGCTCTGCAAGGGAGGACCAAGAGCCTGGCAGAGTTTCTGGGCGGGTGTGGAGCGGGCAGGCTGTACTGCGGTCTGGAGCCCAACGGTGATATCACGCCATGTGTTTTCATGCCCATAAAGCTCGGCAACATCAGGAGGGATCGTCTCCGCGAAATCTGGCACTCCTCAGAGCTGCTCTGGAAACTGAGAAACCGGGAGGACTTGGAAGGATGCGGCCAATGCGAGTACAAATACATCTGCGGTGGATGCCGGGCCAGAGCCTACGGCTACTACGGTGATGTCCAGGCCCCAGACCCGGGCTGCGTCCACAACCTCCACTACTGGAACCTCCTCAAGCAGGAGAGAAAATCACCCACCTCAGAAAAATCCCCCGCCTAGGCCTGTGACTTAATTTTCCCTTCAGGAAGCAATCTTCTTAACTGTGGTTGGGTAGTTTAGAAAGGGAACACGATGGAAGCGGAAAATGTCGTCATAGAGGCTAAACTGTATCGGGGCAAAATAATCGTCTGGGACGAGGCGCAAGCAAACCAGCTCTACCAGCGTGGTTTTTTCGGTAAACCGCTGAGCGGGGGGAAGCTGCAACTGGCGCCGGTGGAGGCCCTTTACCTGATGGAGACGGGGAAGATAATTGTGACCAACAGCGAGGGGAAGAAGTTGAGCTTCAAAGCACTGGCGGAAAAATTCCTCGAAACCGATCCGGAGCTGATGCTCAAGTACGCGGCCTATGCCGACCTGCGCTCACGGGGTTACATCGTCAAAACGGGTTTAAAGTTCGGTGCCCACTTTCGCGTTTACGATCGCGGGGAGAAGCCGGGTGAGGCCCATTCAAAATTCTTGGTCCATGCCATCCCTGAGGGTGTAAAAATGACTCCAACGGAACTGGCCCGTGCGGTCAGGCTTGCTCACAGCGTGAGGAAAAAGATATTCTGGGCCGTGGTCGATGATGAGGGTGACATCACCTATTACTCAGTAACTAGGGAGAGACCCTGAATGACCATAAAGCTGGATCCGTGGGGAGCCGCCATCCCGGAAAACTACGCCCGGGTGATGGAAGAGTTTGGGATATCGCCGTTTGAGAACCTGCTTCAGGACATCCCCGACCCCCACCCCCTGATGAAGAGAAGGATAATTTTCGGACACCGGGATTTTGAGCGAGTTCTAAATGCTATAAAAAGGGGTGAAAATTTTGCGGTGATGACCGGCCTGATGCCCAGCGGAAAAATGCACCTTGGCCACAAGCTGGTCATTGACCAGCTGATCTGGTACCAGGGCCATAAATCTGACATCTTCCTCTGCGTGGCCGACCTGGAGGCATACTCCGCACGGGGGATCTCGCTGGAACAGTCCAGAAAATTTGCCGTTGAGGAATATCTGGCGAACTACCATGCCCTCGGTTTGAACCTCGATCGTTGCCACATTTACTTCCAGTCCACGAACGACGCCGTGCGCCAGCTCGCCTTTCTGCTGTCAAAGCGCGTGAACTTCAGCGAGATGAAGGCAATCTACGGCTTTGCAGGAGAGTCAAGCATATCTCAGATATTTTATCCGATGATCGATATCGCCGACATCCTGCATCCTCAGCTGAAGGAATTCGGCGGCCCCCGCCCAACTGTTGTTCCTGTGGGAATAGATCAAGATCCCCACCTCAGACTGGCCAGGGACGTGGCGTCCAGATTTCAGAAGGAGTTCAACTTCATCCTGCCCTCTTCCACTTACCACCGGTTGCTGCCGGGGCTCACCGGGGAAAAGATGTCGAGCAGTCGTCCTGAAACAGCCATTTTCCTCACCGACTCCGACGAAGAGGTGGAGAAAAAGATAAGGAATGCCTTTACCGGTGGTCTCCCCACGGCCGCGGAGCAACGCAGGCGGGGAGGGGATCCGACCAAGTGCCGGGTTTATGAACTCTACGTTTATCACCTGTTGCCCGATGATGAGAAGCTGTTGGAAGTAAATGAGCTCTGCCGATCTGGAAAGATGATCTGCGGCGAATGCAAAACCAAAGCAATAGAATTGATGAAAGATTACCTCAAGGAACACCGCGTTAAATACAGACGGGCGCTGCCCAAAGTTAGAAAAATTGTTGAGAAAGTTTAAAACAACCCTTCAGCCCCGCCAACCGCTTAGCATCTCCAACAGCGAAATCTTCCAAAAGGGCGATTTCTGCGAGCGGTGGATTTCAGAGATCTGGTCAAGAAGCTATCCGCTTTTTCAAATCGGTGAACCTTGGGCAGATGATTGAAAACTGACGATGTTTTTGATCTGTTTGATCTTACCACTTAAAAACAAGGACACCATCCATTACGCCGGCACAAACAATGTTAAGATTTTTGTCGGAAGCCCACGACTTGGTCAACGTTTGCGGGGGATATAAATTTTAAGACCAACTTCCCATATTTTACTGCGCGATGAAGACACAGGCTTCTGATTTAATGATGAAGATCTTGAGTCACGAGCGCATTTGACACCTACTTCGGTCTCAGATATTTGGCTATGAACTTGGGATCAACCCTCT
>Ga0272449_1001421_pt1 | contig 24618 bp, 34 predicted proteins | sample YNPCB0241_FD_198679 | JGI IMG/M metagenome (GOLD analysis project Ga0272449, IMG submission 198679) | Hot spring sediment microbial communities from Yellowstone National Park, WY, United States - YNP-CB-024-1 | ecosystem: Environmental > Aquatic > Thermal springs > Hot (42-90C) > Sediment... | reverse complement strand
GGGGACAGGTCAACTATCCATTTTACAAAAACCTCCCCCCTTTTCTTAAAGGGGGATTGAGGGGGATTTTACAATAATTTTCCATCACTTTTTGTAAATGCCACCCCGCATCCTTCCCCCTTTGAAAAAGGGGGACTAAGGGGGGATTTAACAAAAGGGGACAGGTCAATTATTTCATTTTAAATTCACGCTCTATTACATTAGGCATTTCTGAAAAAATCTCAAAAAAACTCGTTTGTTTTTCACAGATAATCTTAAAAAAGTTCTAAAACTTGTAAATTCATGTCTTTCTTTTTTAGTTTTAAAGAATTATTTTTTGCTATATTTTTAGAAGTCTTTGTATGTTGCTGTGAATTTTAAATATCTTTTTTGTGATTATGTTGGGCTTGCTTGAAATGTTGGTGCGTACAACTGCTGCTTGGACTATTGCAACGAATAATCCAATTACTATGTAAGCAACTTTCATATATAAATAGGGATACACCCTGTAAATCATGTAAGTTACAAAAGATACGATAAATAAGGTTACGAAAAACACAAATATTATTACAGCTGTGCCACTGTTTAACTTATACATAAGCATTCTTACAATAGGATTACTTTCAAAGTTAATGCCTTCGTTTTTTCTTATAATTCTCTCGTAAGTTGTGTAGCAATCAAAAAACTTTGTAACTACTATTAAAAGGCTTGTTAAAATAACGATAACATTAATTAGCATAGTTGCCTCCTCATATTTTTTTAATTTTTTTAAACCATGCCTATCAGGGAGTTCCCTGACAGACATGTTGGTATTGTATTTTGTTTATAATTTTTATCTTACAAACATGCACACTGAGCTTTCATCAATATTTTCAGCTGCTTCTTTAGCTATTACTTTGAAAATTCTTGGTTGTTGTTCTTCTTTGCAGTGTACTTTTACTTCTATTATCACTTTATCGGCTTCATCTATTCTCTTCAATATACTAATGAGAGATACGTTTAAGTTTAATTCTTTCGCTTTTGCATATACAGCATCATATAGCTTTGATCTTGTAAGTACATTTTCGTTTAGCTTGTTATAAGGAATTATCATTTTTTCACAGCTTTCTTTTTTAGTATGTATGCATGGTAAAATATGCTCATAAATTCTTCTTGCTAATTTTTTTAATCTCTTATCAGTAATTGAATTTTTTTCAAGTGGTGATTTTGGATGATAAAACCAATAATCAAATACTTTAAATAATAATTCATAAATTTCTTCTTCTGTTTTTACAATGCTTAAAGATGTCAAAATGTCATCAGTTTCTGGCTCATACTCATCAATATTATCATCTAAGTTGATTTCAACAGGATCAACATGGAATATGAGATTGCAAAGGCAATCGTAGCAAGCACGATATTCTATCTTTAGCATTCTTCTTCTCTCTAATCTCTTTTCATACTTATTTTTTTCATCAAAATTTTTTGTCATTGTTTACCCCCTTTTTTAATTTTTTTAAATTTAACTTTACCAGCGAAGAAATGGGCTTAAGAAATGGCTTCACTTTATCTTTATCTTTATCTTTCTCCATCATTTATTTTTATTTTATTATTGTAAATAAATTTTATATTGTCAAGTGTTTTTTTTATACAGTTAAAAATTTTACAAATACACATAGGTTAAAGTTGCTCAACATTATTAAAAATAGTTCAAGATTGTTCAACATAGTTCAAGAGTATTCCAAAAGCGGCAGTGTTCATAATTTCGTGTTATCTTAATACCTATCTTTTTCATAATTACCGCTTTTTATTTTGTTGCGGTTTATCAATGGAAACAGGGCAAGAACAGTCAGACTGTTTTTTTGTTTTTATATCTTTCATCTATTCAATTTTCTGTTTTCTTCTTTTATTATTAATAACTATCTCGTTTTTGTCTTTCATTTGCTTCATTTACATCTTTAACTATCTTATAAGTAGAATAAGCACCTGCTACTAATAATACAATAGTAAATGCTTTCAAAATAAAAGTAACTATTCTGAAAAATATTGCTACTGCAGTTACAAGTTTTTTATTACCTATATAAGGTTTAATATATTTTTTATATTTCTTTTCTGTTACTTCAAAAGGTTCACCCATTTGTCTATCATACAATACAAAAGTGGTGAAAATAATATCATTTATTTCACGCATTGTTTCCACTTTATCAATCAATACAAGTTTATCTTTACTGTTTATATTAGCATCTTTTGCATATTTTTGTATTACTTCTGGTGCTGCTTTTTCTATTTGTGTTTCTACTTTTTTTGCTTCTTTATACATATCAAATAAATATAATTTTGCTAACTCTACATTATCAGCTATATTAAGAAGATTGACTTTTTCCCTTTTCACTTTTTTGCCTTTGGAATTAATAACATACTTGCTATATTGATCTTCTGGTGGTACATTTTTGTCTATATCATTTATTATATCTACTGTTTTAAATTTTATATATTTTTCTACTACCATGTTTTTACCCTCCCTTCTTTAATAAGAAAAAGTTTCTTTGCTAATTCTTCATCTACTCCTTCTGTATAGTAAACCTCACTATACATCAATTCAAGATACATCCATGCTTTTGCTATTTTCCATTCTTTATAAGTTCTGAAACCAGCATAAAAAACCCACCAAGCAAATAATATATACATATGCAACATATAAGAAATAAAGTTATGAAATGAACCTGCAAGATAATAAAAAAAACTACCATATTCAAATGGTCCAAGACCACTTATAAAAAAACGACAAATTAAGAAGAAATAAATAGGAAGTAAATCTTTTTTATGGTTTTGTTTATATAGATATATACGCACCCATTTTTCAAAAAGTTTTTGTCTTATTTCTGATGGGGTCATTACATTTGATTTTACATCATCATTTTTAAAAATGTTAATAGACATAATTGCCCCCTATTTAGTTAGTTTTTGTTGCTCTTTTTAACAACTCTTCTAAATAGTATTTTACGGAACCAGATGAGTAGTCTATTCTTCTCTTTATTCCGTTTATTATTTCTTCATTATTTACAAATGCATCTTTGATGCTATCGAGGGGAATATTGCTTTCAAGAATATAGTCTGGCGTCGCATTAAACTTTTGCACCCATCTTTCTGGCGTATTTTCTGGTTTAATCTCATCAATCTTGTTTAAGATTATGAAATTGTTTTTTAAGCTCATATACACTGAAAAATGTTTTAAAATTTCTGTTCCCAAAACTATTTTTGCATTCAATGCTTCTAATAATTCTGTGTATAATTCAGGTAATACGCCAAATTTCATTTTTAACTCATGGTTAGCTATATTCACAGTAATCTCATACAAATCAGTTTTAAAATTACCCATTAATGGTGTAAAATCTAAAACATCTTTCTCTACTGGCTGTAAATCTTTCACAAATTCTCTGTCTATATAGCTCACAAAAGCACCTGTATCAATGATTGCGTCATAGTTATGTGAATTTATATTTATACTCAGCAAAGGCAAATTTAAAATTTTTTTGAGTTTTAACTTCACACCATTAAATAGCAAGCTGTTTGCTTCTTCAGGTGTTGAGAAATATAATGTTTCACTTGTCGGATCAATACTAACATCATAATTTGTAAAAAAATCTGTGCCTATTATACCTGCAACTTCTAAGCTGGTTAAAAAATTGATTTCTGATAATATTCTCTTTACTGGAAGAATGTTCAATTTCTTTTCTAATTTAAAAAAACTAAATGATACATCTTCGGTTAATAGGGTTTCAGGAGACCCTGTATCTAAAATAAAATTTCTACCATCTTTGCTGATGATAATATGCCCTTTTTTAAATTCAAAGGGCATCCATACTGATACATTTGCATTTAAGTTGTTTAGTTCAAAACCTTTAGACATAAAAGCCTCCTTTTAAAATTTTTCTAAAAAATGCTTTTAAAAAATTTTTCCGTCCTTTGCTTCATTCTCTCAATTTCATCATAAATCGCCTTCTCTTTTTTAAACATCTCTATCACCTCTTTTTTCTTATCCTCTGGCAGAATCGGAATTGCTAAATCTCTCAAAGCTCGAGTTGGTATCACCCCTACCCTGCTTCCCACATTTAAACTTTCCAGCAAAATCTGTCCAAACTCTGACCTCAATATCATAAACAAATATATCGCCTCCTCTTCTGAATTTGTCCTTATCACAGTAATAGTTTGTCCTGGAAGCCAAGTTTCATCTTCACTTTTTCCCAGAATTATTCCCACTCTTCCCGTTGTCACCCTTGATGTCAAAACAACATCATAATTTTTAAGAAACATCTCTTCGTTAATTTCACTTAAATCTACGTGTTTCTTTGATTTCACATTCTTAATAATACCCTCGTCATTTATATCTGATATCTGTAAAACGCATACCTCTTTATCGCCATTTTTCATATTCAAATGAACCGAACTCATAATCTCTGCCATCTCTCCCAGCGTTTTGCTACTGTATTTCTCTAACCTCTGAAGCATCTCATTACTGCCAAAAAGAATGTATCTATTTGGCGACAAGTTGTAGTCATTGTTTTTTATGCTTTCCACGTTTACAAGCTTTGAAAAACCCTTTTTTTCTTCTTTGTTTTTCAAGGTCAAAAAAATTTCATCAATATTACTCAACATATTAATAAAACTTTTATTGCCACTCTTATAACAATCCTTTGCGTCAACAAATAACACAGTTTCATTCTTCTTTGTTTTATCTATAATCAGCATGCTCATGTTAATAAGACTTTTCATAAATAACCTCTCTGGCAAAACAACTACTGCTTCTAAACCACGTCTATCGATAACATCCTTTCTTAAAAGTTTTTCCACACCTAACCCCCTGCCTAAAAACCCTGTCGGCACAAAAATGATTGCCTTCTTATCCGTCTGTGCAATAACGTGCTCTATCACTGTAACAATAAAGTTAGCACCTCTTTTATTAGCAACATTAAACCTGCCAAAAACATCTTCTTTTGCTTCAAAATTAAGATTTTGAAAAATCATAGTGACAGTAACATCAAACTTTTTTAACACATGACCTTCCCTATAAGCTGGGTTATTTATTGGGTTACTAAAAGCAGGGTTAATATTAGCATTATCAAGCATATTCATAATATACGGCAATGAACTATATTCTTCACTTTCTGTAAATACTGTGACATTAAGATTTTTACTTATCTCATAAGCAAACTGATAATACGCAGGAAAGGGATTATAAACATTTTCAAACTCAAAATCTAATGATTGCAGATATTTATTCACAAATTTTAATACTTCTTTAGGCACAACTAACTTTCCAGGCTGTGGATGAAAAGGCATTATCTCATAGATGTAGTCGTTCACGCTGTAAAAGGCAACGTTATTAATACTATTGATTAAAGAGATAAATATCTGCTCTGGCATCTCTTTTATAAGTTTTTTGTCATCTTCATCAAAAATCATAAAACCTGTCTTTTTATCTTCAAAATATTTCATAACCTCTAACAAATAATCCTTTCCCATCCCATTCTTTAAAAAAAACTCATAAGTGTAAGCTTCTTCAAAAGCATCCTTTTCACTTTCACAGAGTTTTTTCCAGGCAAAAATTTTAAGTGGAAATAAAAGTGCTACATCAGCACTATCAAACTTGTCAATCAAATCAGTTCTGAAATACTGTAAGTCTGAAAATCTTTTCTCGTAAATTAGCATTTTAACAACCTCCATCGTTTTTATTTTATTATTGCAGATAAATTTTATAGTGTCAAGTGTTTTTTTTATACAGTAAAAATTTTTACAAATACACAAAAACTTTTTTAAAAAGTTTTTTAAATGTGTGAAACAATTTTGGGAGAAAAGGGATATAAAATTAAGATTGTTCAAGAGGGGGCAAAACTTAGGGGCGTATAATCATACGCCCCTAAATAAGTGTGGCAATTCTTTTAATTCAACGTCTAAATTTCAACAATTTTTCTTGTAGGGGCAGTCCTCTGTGACTGCCCTTAACAATCCCTTCTATTTGAGGTCTAAATTCCTACGAAGGCATCATAGTCAATGCTCAAGTCACCAGTCGCAATCCCTTCTATTTGAGGTCTAAATTCCTACGTGATATCGTCAAATAGTAAGGCAATTTTTTCGAGTCGCAATCCCTTCTATTTGAGGTCTAAATTCCTACAGCCCCTATGTTTTTTGCTTTTATTTCAATATGTTAACAACAGGGTTGAGTAAAAAATGCGACTTTTGAAAAGGAACCTAATTGTTGTTTCACAATTTGTTTGTCAACGAGCATTATGTTAATAAAATTTAATTTTTGTTTTAAAAACTTCTCTAATATATTTTTACACCAGTGTTTCTTTGTTGTCAATTATTTTATACTTCCCTAATCCAAAACTCGTATTTTTACCTGCATGTAGTATCTCTCCAGCTTTTAATAGAGAAAGAAAAGGCTTTAAATCCCCCGTATACGTTATTTCTCCAAGTAAACCTCCCATCTTCATTCGGGTGTTTTGACGTGTTGAATAACGCTCCCAATCCCACCAATGTGTGTCTTCTTTGATTATTTTTACATTTGTTGCTAAACTTATTAATTTTTTGTAATCAAATTCCTCCATGTCTCCATTACAATGGTAAAAGTTTAACAAATTTAAACGAAGTAAAAGTGATTTTATTAGAATAAAAAATTCAAGTTTCGTAACAAGGTCTCTTTCATGCTTTATCCTTAATGGTGTTATTAGTTTTAATGTCAGCTCTTGAAGTTCAGGATTGCTTTCGGTTTCTGTCTCAATATTTATTTCTTGCACTGATGGTCTTTTTATTGTTTGTTCGTCTTTTCTATATAATTTTGTGCCTTCTTGATTAACCTCTATAAGTTCATATTTTCCCCTACCCTTTCCCAATCCTACTTTGCCACACTCTATAAAGGTGTATACAAAGTATGGTAGGTAATCTATCGCTCTACCGATAGCTATCACTGAGAATTGTAAAATGTCGTCTTTGGTAAACACTCTTCCGTTTGTCAAAGGTGGCTCTATTACAAAAGGATGTGGTATTGTTTTGTATTTTCCCATATTTAAAATGTATCTGTTAGTGGGTGGCGGAGTTTCGAACACATAGGCATAAACACAACTGTTTTTTAGCATGCAGTTTTCACAATCACTTCTTTTTAAAGCACAAGCTATTTTTTTAAAAATGTTACCAAACGCCCCCCTAAAGGCTGAACCTTTAAAATAGGGTAATCTTAATTCGTCTTCGGGCTTAATTAAAAAGTTTGTTTTTATATATGTTATTTTCATTTTATTATCACTGTAACTCCTTCTGGCACCCTTTCTCCCTGCCCCAAAACTATAACTTTTGGCTCGGAGGGCAATGGGTAAATCCTTACATCATCTACATTCTCATCAATTAACTCTCTTAAATCGTTTTTTACAGCCAAAAGTTCCTCCCAATCCAAAATACCATAAAATACGGAATACTGCAAATGCAAGGCTTTGCCTCGTAAATAATTGTATATTTTTGTAATACGCTTTTCGTCGTGTATATCATAACAAATTAAGTATTTTGCCTTCATATTTTACCCCACATTTTATAAATTTTTAGCAACAAGTCTAAGTATTCTGTCTAAAAGTTTTGATGTAACATCTTTTGATTTTTCGAAAAGTATTGCTACAATCTTTAAACCGCTATCTGACAGATTATGATTGTTTATCCATAATTTTTGTTGTTTATAATCAAAGAATTTTACTGCTAAAACATCACTTATCGGATCTATTACGGAACAAATGTCATGAGTAAAAGCCATTGGCTTGTTTTCATTAATAATGCCCTCGTTTATGTTAAATCCGTGTTGCAAACATTTTGAATTAGTTAGACCGAAAAAAAGCTGTCTAATGTTCTTTTTAACAATATAAAATTTTTTCAAGTTATTTTTGACAGGTTTTTGGATGTAGTATCTGTAATTGTCTATACTTAGAAATTTGTTTTTATATGCCTTTCCCAAGTTTTCGTCAATTGCACTCAGTGCTGCCAACTGCACTTCTTTATTTACCTGCTGTAATAGCATGTGAATCTTTTTTCTTGTTTCTGTGTTTTTTATCGCAAGCCTCTGTGAAATTTCGAAAAAATATCCTGAATCATGGTTAGGAATTATGTGTATAGAATCTCTGGTGTTTGGATTTGTTAATATTAAAGGCTTTTTTATTTGAATTAAGTTGTCTAACACTTCTTTTATTATTGGTTGTTTATAGTTGACGTAGACAAAATCTACATATTCAAAGGGTATTCTGTATGGGGCTTTTGATTTTTTTGTGACAAGTATTGACGCCCCATCCACCTTAATTATACATTCTTTCTGATCAAACAGATATAATGTCTTGTTCATGACAGATACTCCTTATAAAATTTCTTACGTAATTTTTAATTTCCCCTCTGAAACTACTTCTCCACTCTTCGCAAAGGGGATAAAATTTTGCTCTTCCAGTTTTTTTGAGATAACAGCCATGCCTTTCTTCCTCGTTAGTAAAATCATTCTCTGTGAAGGTGCGATCACGAAATAGTTCCCATACAAATCTGTCAGCTTTAACTCTGAAAGGCTCTACAAAATCACAAGCAAGAGACTCTCTTCCATACTCAAAGGCATGATAGAAACCAACTACTGGGTCTAAACCATTCATCTCTATTTCTCTTACCATCTCGTAATGAAGTATCGTATAGCATAGTGACAGCATCGCATTTACAGGGTCTTCTGGTGGCCTTTTGGTGCGTTTGACAAAGTTTAGAGAGGGTGGAAAGAGCTTAGTGTAAGCATTAAAATAGGCAGAGGCTGCCCCTCCCTCGTATCCACGAAGCGAATCGATATCTATATCTTTGCAATCTATTGATGCCAATGTATCATTCAAAATGTTTATTGTGTCTAATAACTCTTTTTTTAAATCTACCCTAATATTTACCAGTTCTGTTAAAAAATCTTTCTGTGAACAGATTTTGTTTTTCACAAGAGCTTTTGCAAACTCAAGGGGAAAGTCACTTTTGGTTTTTTCATACTGGCGAATCCTGATTATGGCGTTGTTATGAAGACTGCCATGCAACATTCCGCAGAAACGCATATTTTTGCCAGAAAGGAAAATAACGCTTATATTCTCAGAAGACAGTCTGCTTAATACATTTGCCTCTATTGTCACATTTCCAACGATGATTACTCTTTTTAAGGGTGCTATGGGTGCACTGCCTTCCTTTTTGCCATTTATGTAGAAGGCTATGGTGTTACCATCTAATTTTACGTGTAAATCTTTTCTGTCTATAAAGAGTGTTCCCATTTATTCCTCCTTTTATCCTATAAAGTAAAATTTTGGGTCTCTTGGCTGTATAGCTATTCCCAAAGTATGCGTTTTGCTTCTGCCATCAAGGGTAAATATGTGAATACGGTCCTCAAAGGGATTTATGAGTTTCTGTAAACCAGCAATAACTCTTTCCAGTTCTGCATCTGTTAAAAAACACTCGTAAACAGATTTTTGGCCTCCTGTGCTAAAGCTTTTTAAAAGGTAGTGTACTTTAGCAAGGCGGCGTTGATCAGAAGTAAATTGCATTTTTTGTGCAATAAAAATTGCATGTTTTTGCAAAAGGTATTTTTTCCCAAATGGGAAAAATTGCATGTTTTTGCAAAATGGGATGAGGGGGGATTAAACGGGATTTAAAGGGATTTTTGACATCCTCCCCCTACCTGAAGGCAGGGGCATTATGGCGATGAATGGTAGAAAAATTTAAATCCCCACAGTTCTAAAAAAACCCATATTTTCAATATAAATATCTCCAACAGAACCAGTAGTAGTGGGGATTATCTGTACCTCCGATAAGTTAATCGGATTTCCATCTTTATCTACTCCTACCACTTCTGGAATCTGATCTAAACTTTCTACTTCAATTACATTTACTACAATTCCATTTTTAACGCAAGCAATCCTCATTTATACCTCCTGTTTTAAAAATAAATAATTCTAACAAAGCCCGGGGCTCCAGATCCTCCCCTGCTGTTACCATTACCTGGACTGCCATTTGCTCCGACAGTAATTGATAAGGTTTCACCTGGAACCACTGGCAGCACCACCCCCAAAGCACACTGTCCGCTCCCACCACCAGCCGCTCTTATATTGTAGGCATCGCTAGATGCTGCACCGCTTCCACCTGAACCATATCCATTTGCATTATTACCCTGACCTTGAGCTCCTATTGTAGCACTACCTCCTCCCCCAAAAGGGGAACCAGAACCAAAATTGTATCTTAATGCACCTATTGAATTATCTGCATGCCCTGGTCCAGCTACCCCAGAATAAGACAACCCTGCATTACCTGCAATATTAGGAGTAGAAACTTCACCACCAATACCACCATTTAAAGTTAAAAGTACGCCTGAAATGTTTCCTGAAATGATTGTTTGTCCCCCATTACCGCCTCTTGACTGATAACCTCCGGCTCCCCCTCCACCACCACCGCCCGCAATAGCAAAAACAATAATACTTGTTACACCTTCGGGGACTTTCCATGATCCAGATGAATAAAACTCTTTAATTTTGGGTGCTCTGGCAGGAATCGATAGTTTTATTGGCATTATACCTCCATACCGTGAACAAATACATTAACAATTGAATTTGTTCCTACTTTTACTGTATCTCCTTCTGTTAATGCAAGTTTAATTGATACATATTTATCTTCCCCTGTCCAATATAAAAGATTGTTGATTTTAATGGTTATTGTTTGAATGCTTCCATTATAGGTAGATATATCCACATAGATAAAAGCTTTTTTGCCAACAGGACAGGTATAGACCAGTGTTTCTGTATTAATTTGCATATTTGCAAGCATTTAGTTACCTCCAAAAAGAAATGTAAAAATCCTGGCCTGTTGTAAAATCGAGTCAATCTGTGAAACTGCCTCTTGACGCTTTTGTTCTATGCTGTTTAGGGCATCGGTTTTGGCGGTGGAGATGTTGTTTAAAGCACCTGTTTTTAAGCTGTCTATAGCTGAAAGGGCATCGGTTTTGGCGGTGGAGATTGCTGAGAGGGTATTGGTTTTCTCTGTAGAGATTGATAGGATGGCATCATCCCTGCGTTCGTTGATCATAATATCTGCATTTTGTCTGAGGTTTTGTATTTCAGAAACAGCTTCAACCGCTTCGGTTTTCATATTTTCTACAACCTCATAGGCAGGTCGTAAAATCTCTTCCAGGCGAAGAAGTCCGTATTTGGTCACTTCATTTATAATATCCACCCAATCTTTTTTGAGGTCTTCAAGGGTTGCAAGTCGCAGGTCTATATCTTTGAATATAGCATTGAATACCTCATCAGAAAGTACAGTTCTTTTTGTAAATTTGTATTTGTCAAATCGGATTGGCATTATTTCACCTTCTCAACTTTGTCTTTGACTATTGTATAGACTTCTTCTGAAACTTCTATTATCAGCCCTGCATAGTATTTCCTTCCAAAAAGTTCAAAATCTTCTAAAACTTTTACTTTAATCATTTTTGCCTCCCTTAGTATGCTATGTCTATTCTTTCAACTACTGCAAAGGGCTCTGCATTGGATGCCCTTGACCCCGAGATCTTGATTTGGTAATTTTGTATACCAGTAGAAATATTGAATGAAAATGTTTTTCTTACTATGTCTGTATCTTCTTCTTGCGTTGTCACTATTGCTGGGTTATATGTGTTTGAGCCTGACAGAAGCTGACAGTTGATTGTGTGGTTTATGGCATTGAATTTGTGTAGCAGTAACTGGACATCAATATTTTGTCTTGCAGATGAGAGCGAACGCTGTGTAGATGTAGCATAGAATGTTGTTGCGGGTCTGCTGGCTGTGATGGCATTCTGTTCAAGCAGAATAGCAGGCTGGAGGTCTACTGTTCCTAAACATACTGCCCTAAGAGGCACAATATCAGGAGCGCTCGCCAGATGCCCTGCTTCTTTTATCGGATACCACTTCCCGCCAACATTCACTTCAAAAATTAGTTCTGTGCCTTCTGGGATTACTGCGCCGGCTCTAATTTCTATATCTGTGATACCCCCCGACAGGCTAACAGGCTGAAGCTGAACTTCGGTCCTTGCAGTCTTAAACTGGGCGGCGTATAATTTGAACATGATGTCTTTCGTGAGGTCGCCGGTAAAGTAATCTCCATCTGTGCCAAAGAAAAGAGTTCCCTGAAGATAATTTTGTCCGCTAACAGTTGCTACACGATAGTTTCCTTGTGTGATAAAGCACACTGCGTATCTTCCCGGTTTCAGAAAAACAGGGGTGAGATTTATCATTGTTTCATCTGGATATTTCTTAATATTTGCCGGTGAAATTGTGATCAGAGTCAGAGTTTTTTGAAGATTTGGCTTGCCGTTATCTGTTTCACAAATAACAACTTTGATGTCTGCTGAGCTGTCCTTTTGCGTGAAGAACAGCCCCAATGCACTGACCCACATTGGAGAAGAAGTCATAAATGTTTGCGCTACAATTGCTCCATTGATGCTTTGCGTAGTCTCTTCAAGTCTGTATTCTGTGGTTGGATATTTTACCCAATAGCCATTTTGTCCATACCACCACCAATCATAGCCATAATATCTTCTCCAACAGCAATAATACCAGTTCCAGTACCAGTTCCATCTCCAACCATATACCCAGTAGTATGGGTAATAGGTATATTTTTTAACCCTGTATGTCTGAAATTGATACTGAGAAATTGAAATATCTCCTGAATAGCCTTTTGTTTCAAGCTTGCATATGTTGTCATAATTAGGCAGTACAAGACTGTCAAATCTTTTTATGTTTGGGTCATAGGGGTTGAAAAGTGCTAAATTTACAACTGCCTCTCCAGCATTTGGGAAAAGAAGTCCATTAACCACTTTTGCAACCGTATTGTTTATGTCAATCTTCCCTGTGTCCCCGAAATAGTCTGCATCGTAGCTATGATAGGTGCTTGGAAGGTTGAGCTTTTCTTTTACCCGAGCCATGTCGGCCATGACCTCAAGGACTGCTTTGAGGTCAGCTTTCCCGTCTGTTTTCTTGGCAAGGCTTGAAAGATCGGTAACTATTGAAATTAAGCGAGGCTCGGTGAGAGATCGCCAGTTGTTTAGCTCTGCGACATCTGCTTTAGTTTCATAGAGACGGGGTAGGACATAGTCTTCACGGATAATTTTTTCGATGCCCGTTGTGGTGAGATAGATATAAGCGACAGGCACTACATTCTCTCGAGGGGCAGGAGGTTGAGGGTCAACGGATTCAACGCCCGGAACAAGGTTTACATTAGCCATATTAATATGGGTCATGGCTACCGCACGAGGCTCAGTTGTTCCCTGAACGACATCAATTAGAAAGTCTCTTGGTTCTACATCCGTCTCTGTCTCAGAACCCCAAATGCAGACAGCGACTACCTTTTTGGTATTTAGGGGCAGATATTGAAAGATGTTAAACTCGAGTGGTTGCTCGGAGATGTATACTTTGCCGTTGGCATATAGCCTGCCAGGAGCAACTACAATTTCAGTAGAAGAGTTTTGTGTAATCTCAAAGCCAGTGTAATGGTGGCGCTTTGAGATGGCATCGGTGATGAGACATTCTATGGCTTGAGCGGTAAAGTCTTGGGTGTTGTTTAGGTCTTTTGCTTGGAGCTCCTGTCTATCTCTGTAGATAATCTTTTTATACATTTATAACCTCCTCGATTTTTATCCCTTGCCCGGCAGTGATAGTACCGTCGGCTATTGGTATTCTCTTTGTTTTTGTATCAAGCAGGATTTTATCTCTCATACTCTTATAGTTGTTTATGAGATTTCGTGTTTCGTGCAGGAACTTATGAGGCATAGCGATCATAAATTTATTGAAAAACTTCGGGGTGACCTTGCCTTTTATGTCGAGAAGAATTTCAGCATTGTAGGGTGGGATTCGGATAGGTTTTTCATCTAAGAAGGTGTAGGCGTTGCGTCGCTGTGGTATAACTTCTGGGTCAAAGAGGCGGAAGCGTTTCCAGATGCGTTTTTCTGCGTCAAGGTCTGTGGTGTGTCCTTTTGTGCATGTGACAAAAGCAATCTTGTGATGAGCCTTGCCTTTTTCGTGTAGTATCTCATATTTGGATGAGATTGGTTCAGTTGAAGGTGTAATGGTTTCCGTGCGTGTTATTGGCTCATAATCGGTATAGATAACGGGTAGGCGAAGAGTATAAAGCCTTTCTTTGGCATTCTGGTCAGCAAGATATTTTAAACGATTTGAGCTTGCGAAAGAGCCGTAAGCTTTACCTTCTTTTCGGGCTTCTACTTTTTCTTCGGCTGTTTTTTCTTTTATGGCATATTGAATAGTATAGGTTTTGAGAGGTTGCAATGTGCGGTTTTTGAAGAGGAATGCTCTATATCCGTAGCGTTCAATTGCAAGACTGTCATAAGCATAAAGTTTTGCAGAAGGGAAAAACTTCTTATATTTCATATATCTTTTACCTGCCCATGCAAATTTAGTCAGCCTTAACTCAGGGAAAAGCTCATAAAACTTAGCCCTGTCTTCATCAGTAAGGGAAAGGGAAAGATATGTTCTAATGTCAGGAGTTCTTGCTCGGATAAACCTTGAGCCTGCTAAAGAGCAAGCGGTCTTGATGCCAAAAAGAGTGCCTTTGTAGCGGTGCAATTCTACCGCCCGCTTTATCAGGTTTCTTTTTTCCTGTTCTGTCCGGGCAAGTTCCCAGCCTTCGATGTGGAATTGCCATGCGAGGGCATCTAATACATCTTCTGACAAATCATTTATTCTGCTATAAATTAATACATTAATGGCATTGTCAAGGAGTTCCCTAAAGAGGGGATCTCCTGCCTCAATGAGAGAGCTGAGAGGTTTTATGGATGGCTGAAGAAGCTCTTTTAACATAGTTATAATGTAGAATTTAAGGTTTTATAGTTAAAGCAATATTTTCAATATGTCCGCCTTGCCTTTGCCAAAGCGATCTCATTAAGTGCCTTTTCTACTGCACGCCTTAAGTCTATTGTGATAGCCTCTTTCTCTTTTTCTGAAACAGCGCCATTGATGGTAATATTCTGCGTAACCTGGATATTGACAGGGCCTGCACCTGCTATAGCAGGTCTTACCGGCTCAAGTATCTGTTTTACAGGCTGAATCAGTGGCTGAGTAAATGTCTTTACGGGTTCGAGTGCTTTTGTCATGGCGGTTAAAAGAGGGGTGGGTTTTATCGCCTCTGCTATGGTTTCTATAAGCCTTATCCTGTGTAATTCCTTTAGGGGTCCTTCCTTAGCAGGGCTGAATGGCAGGAGATTGCGTATCTTTTGAACAATGCCCTTAACAGCCTCTACGGGCTTCATGGCAAAGGACCTTATCCCATTGTAGAGGCCTTCTATAATCTTTCTGCCAGCCTGGAAGAGGTCTATCCCAAAAACATATTGAACAAGTTTTCTTAAAGCCATAATTGGTGCTGTGATGGGAGTGACATATAAAAAGACCTGTAAAAGCCTTTTCCAGTTTTCCCTGAGCCAGTTCCAGACAGAGGCTATACCATCTTTGACCTTCTGCCAGTGCTTCACCAAAAGATATATGCTAAAAGAAGCAGCAATTATCCCTGCTACGATAAGGAAAACAGGATTTGTAAGGAGTGTTATGGTAAATGCCCTTACTGCTGTGAGTGCTTGAAGGAATGAGTATTTCAGTTTCAGTAGCCAGAAGTCTAATGCCTTTAGCCATGAGGTGGTTGCATTGCCCGTTACTGCCCATCTTATCAAGGCAATGATATTCTGGAATATAGCGGTTGTAAATCCCCTTATCATGGTGTTTCTCATAAGCCAGAGGAAGGGTGAGAAGGCAAAACTCATGAGCTTCATGAAGGATGCAATTACAAGCCCTCCTGCACCTAATACTGCAAGGAGACCTACAAATCCACCTGCAGTATAGGCAAGGACCTTAGAAAGGGTCTTGTGTCTTTCTATGAATCCGCCAATACTCCCAAACAGGTCATTTATGGTATTCATGAGCCACTTTAGTGAGGGTGCAAGGAGTGAGCCCATTACCGCAGCAACCTGCTGAATAGAGCCCTGAAGGGATTCCCATATATTTTGATAGGTGCCAAGAAGGGTGTTAATCCTATCCTGCAGGCCTGCCTGCTCCTCCATCCTTTTTGCCATGTCCTCAAGTCCTGAAAAACCACCTTCTTCTATCTGCCTTCTCAGTCTTTCAAATTCCTCTGCTGGCATTGTGTCTTTTATTGCATTAAGATATGCAAGGGCTTCTTCTTTGTTCTTTGCAAGGAGGGGTGCAATAGCCCGCATCCCTTCTGTATCAAAGAGTGTGGTGAGGGCCTTCATCCTCTGGATAGGGTCCTGAATATCTGAAATAGAATCCCTTAGTTTTATTAAAAATTCCTCCATCTTAAATGCGCCTTTTTCGTCAAAGAAGTCCTTTGGTGAGATGCTAAGGCTGATACCGATTTTGTTGAGTCTTGCCAGGTTTTCCTCAAGTTTAGGGATGTTATCCAGGACTGACCTAATAGATGTGCCTGCTGTCTCTCCCTTAAGTCCAAACTGCTTCAAGGTGCCTATCCAGGCACTCATGAGCCTGAAGCTCTCCCTACCAGTAACACCAAGCTGGTTAAGCTGGGCAGAGAAGTATTTTGTTGAATAGGCAATCTCGTTCAAGCTAAGGCCTGATGCAAATTTTAGCCTCTGGAGGTCATCTACAAACGCCTCAAACTGTGATGATGGAATCTTAAAAGCATTGGAAAACTCCTGCATATATTCTGCAACCTGCTCTGGCGATGCCTCGCTCTTAAAGAGCACCCAGGCATAGGAGGCAGCCTTAAGACCACCTCCTGCTACCTTCTCAACCTCCATACCTGTTGATTTGAGGGCTGTTGCCACCCTGTAGAAGTCTTCTGCACTTCCAGGAAGTTTTATGCCGAGTTCGTCGATCTGCTTGTTTATGGACTCTATCTCTTTCGGAAGTCCCGTCTTTGTCATGTATGCCACTTCCATCTCTACACGGGCATTCTCGAGGGATGAAAAGTCCTTGAGCATCTTTGTCATACCTGCAAGGGGAAGGGCGGTTGCCTGTGCAATCCGTGCTGAAAAGTTCTCCACCTTCTCAGAGGCCTCCCAGATTGCCTTAGGGTCAAAAGCCTTTTTCATTATCTCTGAGAGAGACTTAAGCCTGTTCTGGGATTCTCCGAGGCCTTTATTGAATCTGTCGAGGGATTCCTTTGCCTGGAAGAGTTGCCTTGAGAAGTTATCAAATAGTTGAAGTCCTATTGCAATCTCAAAATTCATCTGTTATAATTCCTTTATGCCCTTCGTTTTTGGCATTATCCTGAGTGTCTTTATTGGATACATCTTAGGACCTCTTGTCTTTTTGCTTGCCCCATTGATTATAGGACTCATATTTCTATATCTCCTTTTAAAATCATACCTCCCAGCCCGTATAGAGAGATGGAGAGAAAGGAGAAAGGTCAAAAAGCTCCTTAAAGAGAGGCTTAAGTATCTTCCATAAGCTTTTGTTTAAGCTCAATCAGTCTTTCTGCCCAGAATTTTATCTCTCTATAAGGCATCTCTTTGATGTCGCTGTAAGAAAATCCTGACTCTATGAGCATAATAACTACTTCTGCTGGGACAAAGGGCTATACACCTCCGTAAACTCCTTTATAAGAGCCATCACATCAGAAATAGGTAATTCATCAATGCCATCTTCTGTAAGTGGTTCATTATCTATCTCTATGAGGCGAACCATAAGGAGCCTGACTATCTCTGAAGGGTCTCCTGCATTCCTGTATGCCCAGAAGAGGTCTTTGCCTTTTCCTTCTTTAATGGCTGCCTTTTTTCCTGAAGGTAGGGTAATCTCTTTTATAATATCATTTTGTGTTTTGTTCGCCACCTTAGCCTCCTATTGCCTGGTTATAGTCAGCCAATTTGTCCTCGCCTCTAATCTTGTAGATATTGTTCAGGGTGTCTATCTCTATTATCTCACTTCCATCCACCTCGAGCTTGTAATAATGCACAGTCATGGTCGCCTCTGCCTCAGTGGAGTCTGCCTTTTTGAATTTCCCGGAATCCCACTCCTTAAAGAATCCCCTGAGCTCTGCCTTAAGTGGTGCGGTCTTTGAAACGCCCTGCTGGACCCATACCTGATAGGGTGCACGGATAATAACGGTTCTTGTTGTAAAGGGATCTGCTGCAAGGGCTATAAAGTCGGGATAGACAGAATTAAATTTTATCCTTGCCTCGAGCTTGTCAAGCCCGGTTGGAAGTTCACTATCTGCGTATATGCCCAGTGCCTTAGTGTCAGCAAATTTGAACTTTACCTTTGGAAGCTCAACCTCTTCTGCCCTTGCAATAAAATCTGTTCCATCAATATATACCCTTGCGTTAAATACCTTGCTTATCTCGATTGCCATAGTTTAACCTCCTATGAGTTTTTGTTTTAATTGTCTTTTTTCTTCCAGTAACTCCAGTATCCGTTGGCATATAATTGCCAATTCATTAGAAATAGTCTCTATCTCTTTGGCATAAGCAAGCTGGGTATGAAGAAAAAGGTCACCCCTCAAGGAATAGGCCTTTTCTTTTAGAAGAGTGATCTTTTTCCCCCTGTCTGAATTAAGTTCTTCGATCTCTGTCTCTATGTCATAGAGCCTTGCCTTAATCTCCTGCATTATTTGCCTCCTGTGAGTTTCTTGAGAAGTTCTATATTGAGGACCTGCTCAAAGGTTATCCTTTCTGCAGGGGTTGGAGGCATGATCTCGTATGTGAAATTCAGATGTCCCTGAGCAAGCTCAGACTCGGGGTTTTTGCTCTTTAGGAAGTAGCATTTGCCATCTATCAGTGCTCCCCTGCCTATGAGGGTCCTTATGAAGGCATTGACTGAAGAGAGGACATTGTCAATTGTTACTGTTATCGGCCTATCAAGGAACTGTCTTGTAGAATACTCAATGGATTCTGCGATTATATCAGCGGTACGTCTCACTGGAATAAAGTTCTTCGGGTCTGTCTGGGCAGGCCAGGCAGCACTCCTGTTGCCCCAGACCCTGTAACCTGTACCAAAGGAGTTAAAAACGGTTACTATACCGTTTTCATTAAGGATATTTGCCTCAGTATTTGGATCGTTTATAGAGCAGGTTATAGGCCTTTCGATGCCAGTAATGCCAAGTATCTCCCTGTTTGAAGGGCTGAACCAGTAGCCATCCTCATGGTCGGTCTTTGCAATCACACCCGCAAGCCTCTGGCTGAAAGGCTCAAGCCTTTCTGTATTGGTTGTAGTGTCATAAACCTTAAGATGGGGATAACATATAACAGCCCTGTATGCTGAGGTATTGAGCTGTCCACCTGTACCCCTTGCATTAATCACCTGTTGAGGAGTATATCCCGCTGGGGCATCGATAAGGGCAATAGCCCTATGTGTCTCGCAAAGGGCTATGAGTTCAGTCATTACAGCAGTGGATTCGCAATACACAGGTACAAGAATGATTTTTGCAGTAAAGCCAAACCTGCTATAAAGCTCATCAATAATCTTTAAGCCTGTCCTCTGACCTGTAGTGGCATTGTATGTGCCGATTATATCAGAAGCAGTTACCTTTGTTGGGTCGGGTTGGTTATTGGTATCTTTATGCACTCTCGGGTCAAAGACATTAACGACGATAATGGTTGAACCGCCATGATCAAATATGGCATCAAGGGCATAGGGGATGGTGTAGCCTAAGGTAGCATCGCCAAAGTATTTTATCCCGTCTTCCCTGCTTAAGACTAAGACAGGTGTATTGACTGTCTGGGCATACCAGTCTGTCTCTGATAGACCAGAGGGTTTAGTAAGATGCACGGGTGCTGTGCCAACAAGCATTATAACTGCAGACTTTACCTCCCTTACAGGGATTGGACCTTTTAAAACCTCTATGGTCTCTATACCGTGTAGATAGTTTGCAGGCATATTACACCTCCGTATCTGTTATAGGCTCTAAGTATCTTAAGCCTTTATAGGTTTCTACAATCTCTGCATCAGGCAATTCCACTACCTGACCTGGGAAAAGGATATACTCTTTGCCCTCAATCATAATGATTGTCGGATAGGTTAGTTTTACTTTGTATTTCATTTAGACACCTCCGTGATAAGTTTTCCACCTTCATAGGTTCTGATCCTTGATGTCAATGGCTCCTCTTCCTCATAGGGCACTACATATCTGCCAAGCCCTTCAAACTCCACCTGATAGGCAAAATCTACTCCCTCATGGAAGAGGAGCTCTACCTTTTTGACCCTTAATACATAGCCCTCTGCAATATATCCTGAAAGGGCATTGATAATATTTTCCAGTACTGGATAGGCACCCTGTGCCATGTCCTTGAGGCTTTTGAAGAAGAGGATTATTGAGCCTGTAATGCCTGTGGCATAGGCATAAGGGGACTGAAGCTCTTCAAAGATGAGCCTCTCAATAATAAGCCTTGCTGCAGGGTATGTTTTGGGCTTTATAAAAAGCTCTTCTGGCCTGCCTGACCAGGCTTGCGTATTGCTTATACCCTTTGCCTTGAGCCTACTGACTATGGCATCTTCAAACTCTATGAGCATTGCTTAAACTCCAGTTTTATCTCTCTGGTATCAGATTTTGTAATTTCTATTAAGACCTCGAGATAAAAACTTGTTCTCTTATCTATCCTCTCTTTGCATACAGGGCAGTATTTAAAACGAATTACAGGGGTATCTACTGGAATGGAGAGCCTTCCCTTACAATAGGGGCATTGATAAACAATATAAGTCATATCTCTAAACCAAATATTAAAGCACCTCTCTGAGCCTTTTTTGGAATATCTCTGAAAGCCTCTTTGTCATGGTCTTAAATACAGGCTCCATAAAGGGTCTTCTCGGGACCTTCTCTGTGCCTGTCTCATGGTAAACAGCATATTTAACAGGAGTGCCAACAAGAGCGGAGCTTTTCTTAACCTCTGAGTAAAAGCTCTGGGCTAATGTTGCAGTTTTATGCAATTTTTTCTCTGAATAGCCCTTTTTGAGCTTCCACATAAGGTATTTCTCCTTCAATGAGGGCCATTCTACACCTTCACTCCTTCCTTCTGTCTTAAAGAGCCTCGAAAGCCTTGATTCGGTTTCAGAGGCTGCCTCTTTAAGGGACTCCTGAACAGCCCTGTCAAGCATCTGTGGCATCTTCTTGATATAACTTTCTAATGTCTTTATATCCATTTTACAGGCTCCTCTTTTGGCAATAGACCAAGAAGCCTTTCAGCCTCTGTTATTACATCCTTTGTGCGTAGCACTACTACATTCTCCTTCCCCCTGTAGTAGAGGTTTATCTCTACTGCAAGTTCTGCTACTGTAAGGAGTATCAATGCCTGCCTGACCTCCTCTGTCTCAGGGAGGACATCTACGCCAAGAAGCCTCTTCGCCCTCTGGGTTGCCCTCTCTATTGCTGGGGCTATTCTTGCATCATTGAAATCAGCCCCTGCGGACTGGAGAAAGACCTTTACATCATCTATAGTTATCATTGACATGGTTCAACATTGTTCAATTAGTTACCTTTTGGCTTTGGTTTCCTTCCCATCGCTTGCCTCCTTTTCAGCATTCTCTGATTCAATCAGCACTATTGCGATATTGTCATCTACTTCTTGAACACCTTTTTTCACCTCAATGGGTTTTCCGTTTATCCAGACTGTTGTATCCTGTTTAACTATTATCTTCATATCTCACCTCGCTTAGTTGCTTTCAATTCTAACAATTGCTGGCTCATAGAGCCTCTTTGCTGTAAAGTAAGCCTTCCAGCCAATGGTCTTAATCCTGCCGAGCTTGTCAAGGTTTGTATAGGTCATCTGAAGGGTTGTGCCATCCAAATCAACTACACCATAGGCATTCATTCCAAGAACTATTGTCTGGTAGACATCTGAACTATTCCCACCTGCACCTGCAAGAACAGGGGCTGTTGTTGAGACGACAAACTTCACTCCACCATACTGCCCTACAACGCCTTTCTCGAGGATATCCTTTGATGCAATGGCAAGCTGTATTAGCTCTGTATCTGAAAAGAGGTCAAGGAGCTTGTCGGGATGGAGTATGGCGATATAGTAGCCATCCTGAAATGGCTGGATATTCTGCCTCTGAAGGAGTGCGGAGGCCTTTCTTATATCAGCCTTTGAAAGCTTCTTTGTTCCGTCAAGGGCTGACCTTCCAGAGACACCAACTGCATACAGGACATTTGTCCCCTGAGAAAGCTCTGAAAGGGCAACCCTGTCAAGGGTCTGCTGGGCATTGTAGCTCAAGAGGTCTGTTGCTGCGTCTACAAGAGGAGTAAAGCTTGTGATATCTGTAAATTCATCAAGGTCTATGTAGTTTCCATATTCCTGTATCTGAGCCTGTATCTGCTGTGTTGACATACTCGCACCAGAAGATGGGGTTGGCTGGTCTGTAAGGGGTGTTGTAGAGACAGAAAGGGGCTGGAATCGGGTAAATACTGCTGTTCTGCCTGAATTTGGTGGAAGGGTGAATCTCTGACCGTATTTTGTTGCTACAAGGTTCTCCCTGACATATTCAAGGAGTTTCCTTTCATAATATAATGGGAAAAGCTCTGGATTTGTCTGTCCTGTTACGGGCATGTTATCTTACCTCCTTAAGTCTTCTGTTTAAATATTCAGACCTCTCTTCTAAGGCCTGTATCTCACCTTTTATTCTTACTATCTCATTTATCAGCATAAAGAGACCTTCTATATCCTGAGGGTAGGTCTTTACCCTTATATCAGAAAGCTCAAAAAGCCTCTGATAAGCAGATTGAGCCTTCAACTTAAGGTCGTAATAAAGACCAGAAAGCCTCTCTTTTATCTCTTCATATTCACCTCTTAAGCAGTATCTCTCCTCACTCATCCCCTAATCTCCTTAAAGGTCCTTGAAAGCTTCATAAGCTCCTGATAATTCATCTTCTCAAGTTTTTCCTTTGTTAGGACCTCTGGCTCTGGCTCATTATCTGAACTTGAAGATGGCTTATAGAGCTCCTTTGCCTTTCTGGAAAACTCCTCGATTATCTGGCTTAGGGTGTCTGCATCCGCAGTGTCAATAAGCTTGAGCACAGGGGATTCCTTATGGACAAGGTTTATGAGTCTCTTTGCCTCTGCCTTAAGATGCTCATAGTATTTCTTCCCTACCTCTGCAAGGGCCTTTAGCTCCTCTATCTCTTTCAGGGATGTCTCAAGTTTAAGCTGGAGGGTCTCTACCGCCTCCTTAAGCTCATCCTTTGACATAACCTCAAGGGTCTCTTTAGAAAACCTTTCCATGATGCTATTCCTCCTTCTTACAATGTTTGTTATAAAGGGCCTTTGCCCTCTCATAGACCTGTCTATGTCCATGAAGACTGCTGAGTTGCATAGCAGCTAAAAGCCTGTCGCAGGAGACCTCACCCTCCCATGTCTTGTAGGGGTATCTCCTTGAGGAAGGGTCAAGGAAATAGTCTGTTGGAGCTTTTTTCCTTAGCTCAGGGTCATCCCACCATGATGAATAATTTGCAGAAAGAAGCCTTGCATTAGGGTCAGCTCCCTCCATAACCAGAGAGAGCTCTTTGAATGCTGCATTTTTTACCCTGTATATTCCATCCTTTTTTTCTGTATCCACCACCACACCAACACTGACACTCTTAATAGGCGAGGGGTCCATTTTTAAAAGGGAAATAAGCTTTTCATGCCCTGCTTTGGGGATCCTTACTGTAGCCATTATCCCTTTTAGCTCTTCAGAGTAATGGGCATTCACTACAGTGCCGATTATGTTTTCTACGCTGTATTTATGGTCAATAAGAAGGGGTATGCCAATGAGAGTAGGAGCTGATGCCCTTAATACCTCTTCTGGAAATATTATTGTGCCTGCTGGTCTCTGTATCGCAGTTGTGGATAGGGCAAGACAGTCGAATTCTACATATTCTTCTGTCTCTTTAAATGACCTGTACGGAGATGATAATGTTAAATCCATCATGCTTTCAGCTTATGATGTGTAAAGGATATAAACAAGCAATATTTTCAATCTTCAACTATGCCCCCATAGGTAATAGAAACAACTCTTTGATGGGCAACTTCATTGTGCATGCATTGGCGATAGGAGGGAGAAGAAAGGCTCAACCTGTAGGCACCTGCATTTTTAAGCCTTTTTATCAGTTCTTCAGGGGTTATATCTCTGCCAATCTTTGTCTTTGTCCAGAGGATAAAATCATCTACTGCCTTTTGAACCTCCCTCTGTATTAATCCGACCTTAGCCTCATCTTTCCTGTTTATATAGTATGTAAAGGCTATGTCGTAATAAATTACCAGAGGCGGGGATACTTTAACCTGGTCTGTAAGGAGTCTAATCTTTTCTCCTGAGAGCATTTCCTGAACAAGGCTTACCATCTGGCTATCTGGTAAGCTTCCGTCTTTAAGGATAAAACATATATTTACCTGTCCAGGGGTTTCTGAATAGACACTCACATCTTCTATATCCTGGTGGACTGTCTTTGTCCAGAACTCATATGCCTGTTTTGAGCCAGCATTTGTAAACCTCTCTATGGAAAGCCTTATCCTTTCTCTGAACCTTTCGTCATCTTCAATATCAGCACCATACATACTCATTGTTGTATTTGTAACACTCAAGACATATGGGATAGGGTCAATGAGTTTATTTATCTGTCCTATTTGGTAGCCATTGCCAGCAATGCCAGGTGTTTCAC
>Ga0272449_1001420_pt1 | contig 24623 bp, 22 predicted proteins | sample YNPCB0241_FD_198679 | JGI IMG/M metagenome (GOLD analysis project Ga0272449, IMG submission 198679) | Hot spring sediment microbial communities from Yellowstone National Park, WY, United States - YNP-CB-024-1 | ecosystem: Environmental > Aquatic > Thermal springs > Hot (42-90C) > Sediment... | reverse complement strand
AATCCATCTTCGAATTGGCCTCGGCCATCGCGAGGGGAGATGTCAAGACCCAGGTGTTGGATGGAAGGCAGGTCAGGATCTCGCTCTCACAGCGTAAGAGGTGGGCCCGGGCCGCTGCCCAAATAGCCAAGATAATCCACAGCATCGCGGAGAGATTCGACGAAAGGGAGATCGACGAGATGCTTGAGGAGGCGAGAAGGCTGATCGAGGAGGCGAGGGGAAGAGCTGGGGAACCTGGTGGAGAGGCTGAGGAGGAGGATGAAGGCCCCACAAAGAGCAGAAGAGATCGATCCATTAGAGCTCAAACGAACCGTGGTCAACGCGGTCCAGGAATGTAAAGAACATGTCAATAGTATGGTTTTCCATAGAGACGGAGAGTTTACAAGTAAGGAAATTCAAGGAGTGGAGCTTGTGCGAACAGAGCTTATTAAAAACGGCTTAATGAATGAAAATTCCAATATTACTTGTGTGAATGTTAAGAAAGGAGTTCCATACAGACTATATGAGGTTCTAAAGAACCAGCAAAGGGGATGTAGAATCGGCTCTTATTTGATTCTAGACGCTCATACTGGCATCATCACAACCTCAGGCGCTCCATTATTAAGACAGGGAATGGCTCAACCCCTACTAATAGAACTTGTTTCACCATTTGATAAGGCGGATATCAAAACAGTTATACAGGACATTTATCACCTTTCCTTTATACACTGGGGCTCGATGCTATCGAAAATGAAGCTCCCCGCTACATTAAAATACGCAGATGCATTAACCCCCTTCGCACTAAGGAATATAAGAATTACTGGCGTACCTCTTTAGCAGTGTTTCATACAATGATGAATAGTCGAGGTTCGGCTCTGAGATAGCCAATGCCGATATAATGGATATGAGGTCTTGATTGGGTATTGATGCGAGAGAAAGAGCTTCCTTGGCCTCTAAAACTTCATCCCACTTTTTCTCTATTGGCTTCTCATTCACGATCAAGTCTATACCTTCCAGAGCGGCCTCCACCACATCATCGTGAACAATAAACAGGGATCCTGGCCTCGATATCGTATGAGCATATGACCGCCACATTTTTCGATAGGAATTGACATTGATATCTGAGAGGCATAAAGAATCTAAAATCTTCATCATAAACCTCATGCGCAGATTCGGCGGAGGATGAGTCGCCTCTATGCGGTCGGGTTGACTATCGAGCGCGGCAACCATGAACTGAGCAACGAAAGCTGGCCCAAGGGTCTTCACGGCAAAGCAGTCTGCCACAAATTCTGGTATCCAATGTTGAGCCCATGTGTAAACTATGGATTCAAAATCTCTCGGATCCAATGCTGGCGGCCTGTTCTCAACGAGTCTTCTTATAACCTGAGGAGTTACATATGAATTAATTTTCTCATAATTTTGATCATAATATGCGTGTCCAAGTTCATGTGCCAATAAAACCCATTTTCGTAAATTCTGTATTTCTGAATAAATGCCAAAAACAATATGTTTCCTAACCTTTCCCCACTCTAAAGGCAGACACGCATAATCTTCTCCTATTATGGCCATCATGGATTCAGAGAGGCGACAAAGCTGCAGGAGATCGAGAATGAAGCACATAAGAAGCTTGTGTTGTCGCTTTGTTTCCCCTCTACTTTTCTGGCTATTCCAAAAAAGTATAAGTGGAAGGAATGTATCGACTGATATATAGATACGCCTTTCAATATCTTCAAAATCTCTTAAAATAACTGTTAACAATCTCCGCTGAGACTCTTCGCGAAGATAACTCCCTTCTACAAAACCTGTATCGCGCAGAAATTCCTCAAAATTCAATTTTGCCCGTTCCACACGTTTTCTTAAAATGTCGAGCCAGCTCATGAAGGGTTCTATATATGTCTGAAGAACATTATCTGGGGATTCCACCTTCATAACAATTTCCTTAGCAAACTCTATTTTCGACATAATATCATTAGCTTTTTTGTCCAAGAGAAACATGGCTATTTTGTCTCCGCCATAAAAACGCGGACTTTAGACGCAGCCCTCAATGCTTCTTCTGAGGCGGACCTGGCAATTATTTCGAGAAGCTCCTCGGCCTCTTCAGAAGCTTCAATTTCTCCCTTTTTTAAATCCTGCAATTCTAATATAGAGTTTTTAAGCATCTTCCTCAACGAATTCGGTCCTCCAACCATTCGACCCTGCAAAAGCACATACAGAATAGATAGTGCCTCCGGGGAGATGGCCTCCTGCTTTTCTCTCGCCTCTAACGCCAGCAAGATCATCTCTAGAAGTTCAATCCCTCTATCTATCTTCTCGATACATAACGGATCCGCCGATCCACCCCGATCTCTCGCGATCCGTAGGAAATACATCCCCATCAAAGCATCATTCGCCACTCTAGATGCCTCGAGAAAGGTTTGCGCGTCACGCATCAGTTGCCACTGGCGTGTCACTCATATCCCCAAATAGAGCATGACCAACCCCCCTAAAAAGGCTTATTAACCCTCACGAATCCAGAGCCTCAGCTAAGGAAGAAGAAAAAAGGAACCCTCCATCTATATTGATAGAGCACCTGATTCTCAATGTTTCATCGGAGACGGGCCCGGTCTTCTCATCATTGAAAGTGACATTGTAATCGCAAATGGGATGATCTGGCTCTATAAATCCATATTTAGCGCTCAGGATGAGCCACCTTCTTTTCTGATGAGAGAGGATTGGCAAGCCAGCTTCGAACCGTCTCTCCCGTGTAGGCATCCTTAGCCGGCACATACCTATCAGCATTAGGATTCTCTCGCCAGATCTTATCTCCGGTGCAGGAAACAATAAAAAGCACGCCATCATCGACCGATGCCCTATGCTCCAGCCTCCTCTCTATTTCCATCCACCTCTCCCTAGCCAAGTTTTTATATCTTTCCCGAGGAAATCTCTCTTCAGCCTCCTTGAAATATCTCAATGCATCCTCTAGGTTCCCCGACTTCTCATACTCTTCGGCGAGAGCGAAAGCAACCATCCCATCACGAGTTTCCTCAAACAACCTACACAGGCAAATTATCGGATCAGAACCCCTCCTACATTCCTCAATCCTTCGATTTATCTCCCTCCATGACACTCCAAAAATCATCACAGGGTTCCTCACAATACAGTTTCCCTATGAAGCAGATAAAGGAATCTCATATATGGGGGGAAGGGTGGAACCAGAACGAAGCTGATGATTTCGATGCAAGCTTCTGGAAAGAAGTAGAAAATACTCTAGAACAACTGGTCAAAAAACTTGAAGTTCATATAGAAAAATAAAGATCCGCCGAGGAGCCATTTTATTATGGAGATTGAATCCTACCTAGCCGAGGGCTGGGGGTTCCAGTCGATATGTGCTAAACGACATGGAAGCGGCTCTATTACTTATACAGAGATTTCGGTACCGGTTTTTCTATCCGAAAATGCCTTAAGAAATTTTAAGAAAAATCTCTTAAGTGGTTCATGAATTGCAAAAAATGCTAAACATGATGAAATTATTGATTTACTAGATTTAAGCTAATGAGAGAATAATGAGACTTGAAGAAAAAGAATTGTTGCTAATTGGAGTACTTCTTGGTATATTCGCTAATTCTGTTCCCTGAATATGGGCCACGATGTTCTTGTAGTTCTCATCATCTAGGTGTAGTCAGCCCCTTTTAGGAAGGGGGAGTAAGGAGGCTTTAACGAATCCAAATGGAATAAAATTTTAGGCAAATTTCATCGGGCCCACTAAAACTCAGAGTTCAAGAGGTATTATAAAATTAAAGAGGAGAAAATGAATAATTTTTATTCAATGAATTTACTTAATTTTTCCAAAGCGTCTTCCAAGCCGTCTTGTAAGAGCCGTAGCGTATAGGCATATCCATCTACCTACAGCCGGTGATGAGGACGTACAAAACTCCGTTTATGACACACCTGCCTTTAGCCCTAGGCCTACCGGTTCTAGCCTTAGGGGGAAGAAGGGCCTGATAATCCCCAATTCACCACCATCAAGCTCACGAAACTCCCTACAAACCCATTGTCAAAAAAGGCTTAAATAGTTTAGAGACGAGTTCCTGAATAAACTTATCGCTGAACTACTTTTTAGGATTGCTCCTGGTAGAGGAGAGTGGCAGAAATACAGAAAAATCCCTCAAAGCTTATCCCCCCCACAGTTCAAGCATAGTATGTAAGACATAAGTAGAATTGGTGAATTTGAGCATAGGTTTAACAAGCGTACAATCCTTCAGTAATTTCGCTTTACTGACTTGAAGGGCTAATATTTAAGAGAATGCACGTTTAATTATAAGTTGTGAAAGAATGTCTAGGGCGATTGAGGATTTTGAATGGTTGAACACCCACTACTCGGAACTCCAGAAAGCCTACCCAAACATGTACATAGCTGTCAGGGACGGCAAAGTCATAGCTTATGGTAAAGAGTTCGGCAAGGTTTACGATGAGGCTAAAGGTAAGGTCGGCGGGGATTTCACGATAGACTACATACTATCCGGTGAGCCATTTGTCCTTATGGCTGAAGTATAGGATAACCGAAGTTAGCTTTAGACCTGAAATAGCCGATTCTGTGAGGAAGGTTTACGGCGTAGAGATAGGTAGGAGTTATCTTTACAGGGTCCTCGCCCTATTTAAGTCGAGAGATTTTTGGATAGGACCGCCTCCAATGGTCTACGATACTGGTGCGGCCGTCTCACTTCTACCCTTTAGATTCTTCGAAATCCTTCACGTAGAAAAGTTTGCTCCCGTAAAACTGACTGGAGTAGTATCAGAAATGGAGATTCCGGCTAGACTAACTAGGTTAACTTTAAAGTTTATGGATGTGAATGGTGTAGAATCTCCAGAGGTGGAGGCTTGGATAGCTATAGCTGAGAGAGAAGACGTACCTCTAATAGTAGGGTTGAAGAGTATTGCAGAGACACATAATTTTAAGGTTAATTTTCGAAATAAAACTTTCACCTTAGACTTCTATTAATCACCTAACGCTTCTAGGATAGACTTGCAGGAGTCGCACATCTTCTTAAAGCATAGCTTCCATTAATTCAAACCTCCCTAGTTTAAATGCAACTCTGGCAAACAATCTTTAAACACTCATCGAAAATTCTAGAGCATGCTACGCGTGTCTTTTTATCGCATACCCTACAGCTACCCCTAACCTCCACCCTTCTAACTCCTGAGCCGCACGATTCGCATATTACGAAACCCTCATCCATCCCCATCGCCTTTTAAACGCTTAAAGCATGTTTTAGGCTTAACTGGCGACGGGGAGTAGAAGTTTAGTTGAACCAACATTATAATGGGTTAGTATCTCATCGGGCCCACTAGCAAATGCAATTTTCGTTGATGTTAGTTGCATGCGTGCTCAAAAACAGTGGCTATTAAACGGTCTCCAACTAACTGAGGTAAAACAATCGAGAAGAGATGCACGATATTATTGATCATTCAAAATGGAAGTCAAGATCAGATAAATTTCTGGTGTGATTAATGATATTTCTCAGATCACAATTCAAATAGAATTGATGATAGATAAAAATTATTGAATGTGGCTTGTGTTGTTATGGTCTTATCTTTGTAAGCTCCACGTCGGTTGTATATCTTCCCATGGTCCTGGTTGGGATGAAGGTCATCCGCCCCCTCATCCTGTCGTTCTCCGTCGCATATAGTTCGAGCTCCACTCTGAACTCCCCTGCCCCCCAGAGGGCATACTCCTCCGGAGGCTTGAATCTGTAACTGCCCCTTACCTCCCCCCTCTCGGCCCTGAATTCGTCTATGGGGTGCCAGCCTCCGGCCATATCGGTAGCCGATCCTCTAAGCTCGTCCGATATCTTGAGTTCGAGGGTGTAGAAGCCATATGTATGGACGTACTCCCCCCTCCAATGGCCCCTCAGGTCAGCGTCCGATTTCGCCGCCCGCCTCTCCTCAACGAGGCGGTGGAGAACCATGTTCTCGATCTCGAACCCCTCGGCCTTCCCCGTCTCATCGAGCTCGAAGGTCAACTCGTATCCGTCGTACCTAGTCCCATGGACAATGTATCTGGGGCCTTCCACCTCCTCCAGAAATGCCCTCTCACCCATCATATCAAGGAGGAGGTAGCCGTTCACAGCCCTGACCTCAGCCCTCTGCCCTGCCTCACCATAGGCTCCAATGAGGCCAGCCCATCCCTCCGGGATCCTTTGGAATCTATTTGGGTTGACGGGTGCAGGCTCCCCAGCGATGATCCTGAGGGCCGTGGGGGCCGGGGGCCTCCAACCCGAGCCGTCGTTTAGGTTGCTCAGCCAGCTGATACCTATACCGAGGTCTTTGTAGAATGCCACGTGGTTTGTGAAGCCCGGCAGGCCTCCGGTGTGGGAGAGCATAACATGGCCGGCGTGGATGCTCCTGAACCATGTGAGGGCCATGCCGCTCCTTGAGCCCCCGGCCCACCTCTGCAGCCTGTGCATCTCCTCGACCGTCTCCTCCCCCAGCACGCGGCGCCCCTTGTATAGGCCCCCATCGAGATTACATATGAGGAATTTGGAGAGGTCGATAACCGTTGAGTATAGGCTCCCGGCGGGGTCCTGAGGCCTCGTCCCAATGATATAGTGCTCCACGCGTTCCAAAGGCCTCTCCGGACCGCCATCCCGTGAATACCCGGTCGCCAATGATGCCTTCATCTCGGGCGTCGGTTCGAAGCCACTCATATCCATCTCCAGTGGGCGGAGGACATGGTCCCTCACGTAGACATCGTAGGGCTCGCCGGAGAAGAGTTCGATCAGGTATCCGACGATGGCGTAGGCCGTATTACAGTATGCCCAGCCTTCTCCTGGAGGCCTCACGACCCTAGCCGCCCCGGCTATGTAGTCCCTAAGGCTCGGGGCCTCATCGATCCTCCTGAATAGTGGAGGGACCCTGGTCGGCATGCCAGAGTAGTGGGTCAGGAGATCCCTGATGGTCGGTCTCCTCTCGAAGGGGTTCCTCAGCTCCTCAAGATACCTGTCCACGGGGTCGTCGAGGCTGAAGCTGCCCCCCTCCATCAACTGGAGGAGGCCGAAGGTGACGACGGGCTTGGTGACAGAGGCACAGCGATATACGGTCCCCGGGGTCGCCTGGATCCCCCTCTCCACATCCGCGTGCCCAAACCCCTTCGACCATACGGCCTCCCCCTCCATCACGACAGCGACAGATGAGCCGGGGTGGCCCCTGCAAGCCAGTTCGGCATTTATAAACCTCTCGAGCTCCTCGAAGACCTCAGCCCCTCTCTCCATTCCAATAAACATAATGCCGCATAAAATATTTAAATTTCTCTAGAATTATGAGATCATAACTGGTTAACAAGAAAACAACTTCTAAAGGTATTAGAATGATGATAAACTTTTGAGATCTCGTATAATGAAATTATCGAAATCGGATATCGTGAAGATTGTTATTCAGGGCGTTTAAGTTGCTCTCTCCTCGGCCGCGGCCTTCATTATGAACCTCAGCGTACCCCGGCTAATGGGTATCTCCTCAAGCTTATCCAGAGGGAACCACCTGGCCTCTAAGGCGTCGGAGGAGGGCTTTAGGCTCCCTCCAACAACCCTGCAGAGAAACTCTGATAGGATGTAGTGAAACCTTACCCTCCCCTCCCCATTCCTCACGATGGAGTCGTGTACGTCCAGCAGCCTTATCGGCTCGACATCGATGCCGCACTCCTCCTTCACCTCCCTGACTATGGCCTCCCTAACGGTCTCCCCAAGCTCGACGACACCTCCAGGCAACCCCCACAACCCCTCCCCCGGGGGGTTCATCCTCTTGGTCAGGAGGACCTCATTCCCCTTGAATATCACTGCGGCTACCCCAGCTATGGGCCTATCAGGATACTCGCGCCCCATATCCCACCCACGCATAGGGGGGTCGGGTTCAAATGCAAGTCTAGGAGGTATATTCCCACTTAAAAGGTGTATGCTCCTCGATGAGCAGGAGGCCCAATTGATAGATGGGGCACATATCTTGTCTAGATGTAAAATAAAAAGGGAGGTTAGGTCTCCTTCCCCTTTCTCCTCGTTGCGAAGTAGGCGATGGCCGCGCCTATGACGAGCCCCACCACGACTCCTCCTCCTAGGCCCATGTAGAGGTTGTTCGTCCTCTCGACCTCGAGGGAGCTCACCTTCGCCTCAAGGGACTTCGCCTTATCCTCCTGGGTCTTCAACTTGGCGCTGAGCTCGTCTATCCTGCTCTTTGACGCTGTTAACTCGGCATTCAACCTTGAAATGCTGTTCTGGAGCTCCATTATCCTATAATAGGTCTCGAACTTCAATGCGAAGTTGATCATGTTGGTGACGAAGGTTGGGCCGTCTAGGGCCACGCCGTAGTAGACCGAGGACCATGTGGGCTCATAATCCCCATATGGGCTCTCACCGCTCGCTATGACGAGCCCAAGCTTATCTCCAACCTTGACGAACTCGGCGGCGTTTAGAACTAGGGAGCCTGACTGCCCGGCGGTGTGCGCCTTCGCAGCGGGTGGGCTATTCTCCACCACCTTCCCGTTCGTGGAGGTCCTGACTATCCTCACCACATTTTCAGGCTTCTCGGCTTCCAGGCCTCCCCAAGACCCATCGGGCTTCACGTAGGCCAATACCCCTGGGCCGTGATATAGGACCGGCTTCGAGATGCCGACTAGGATGTCGCTTCTCACGGGCTCATCCGGGTCGACGTTAGCCACCACCCTGTAGGCGGCCCCAGCGTTCTGGACAGGGTCCTCTGCGGAGCATAGGTCTAATCTGAGCCTAGAGCCTAAAGCCTCCAGCAGGGCATTTGCGGTGTCCTGGTAGCCCACGCCCGGCCCATAGTCGCTATCAGCCGCGATCCAGACGGCCTTTCCCCCTTCCATGAACCAGGACTTGAGAGCAGATATCTCATCCGGCGTAAAGGCTACCGTCGGCTGGCCTATGAGGAGGAGCTTAACGCCCGAGAGGGAGGCAGAGTTGAACTCCTTGATGGTTCTCCACTCGACGAAGGTGATGTTTCCCATTATGAAGCCGAGATACTTGTCGCTCTCCCCATGGGACAGGTCGACCGCAACAACGACGCGCTCGCCCCCTACCGGAGTCAGTGCCAACGAAGCTACCATTACCAGCGGGAGAAAGAAGATCAGTGCAATCTTCCTAGACGTCATCAAGACCATCTCTTTAAAGGTAATATTTATAATTTTATATAATTCGGGTTTGGAATTTGGGCAAAACCCCGAGGGCAAAGGGATTATTAAAACAAGAGAGTGCGCAGCAGCTCGGGTATTTGAAGCCTGTAGGCCTCTGGAGATTCCCCGGGCACCACCTCTCCTATATGCGCATGGTATGCATCATTTTTCCTGCATGTATCGATGGTACTCTTTCATGACGTTTCGGAAATGTATCAAAGGTTCTAGGAGCCCAAAACAAACTGTTGAGGATGGAAGGGCCTCCTAAGGTTCATTAGAACGTCAAAAACAAGTTTGCTCACCAAAATAAGCTGTATCCAAAAAATTAACCTTAATAAAATTTTACGCCAAAATCAGAGGTTCAACCTTGAAAAGCTTAAAATAAACGCCTACCCCATAAAGGGGATGGGCATGGGCTCCAAGGTTGATAAGAGTAACTCTAAGAGGATTATTATCGCCCTTGGATTAATCCTGATCGCCATCTCCATAGTTGCCTTTTACATTCTAAGGCCAAGGGAGGAGATCCCCGAGAAGAAATATCTCTTCTCCGGTAGGGTGATCGACTCGGCCACCGGCTCTCCCCTTAAAGACGCCACCGTTAAGGTGGCTGGGCTGTCCGTCAAAACCGACGAGGATGGGAGATACCGCATCGAGCTAAAGCCCGGAAACTACTCCATGACCGTCGAGAGGGAAGGCTACACCTCCAGGTCGGAGGTCCTGGAGATAAGGGATAGGGATGTCTCCATGACGATAACCCTGGTCAAGGTGAGGAAGCCCATCACACTCGTCATCCTCACCAGGCATGACACGACGATACAGGAGAAGGCCAAGGCCTCATTCCTAGCTAGCAACATCTCGAAGGAGTTGAACATAGTTGACCTGAGGTTCATGCCCTCAGCGGGGCCGCTCTGGGAGGACTACCTAAAAAGGGAGGGGGAGGTGGATGTCGCCTGGGGAGGGGGGCCGACCCTCTTCGACTCCCTCCTCAAATACTGGGCTCAGCCGACTTCAAAGATTGCCCTGGAGATCATAGGGGAGATACCTGACAAGATTGGGGGAGCGCCGATTAAGAGGTTCGGGGGCGACGGTAGCCTCCTATGGGTCGCGTCGGCCATCTCCAGCTTCGGCTACACCGTGAATAATAGGGGGTTGAGTTCATGGCGTCTTGATAAGCCCCTCTCGTGGAGGGATCTGGCCTCTCCAGGCCTAGCCCTCCTCCCCTACCCACAGCTGGGGATAGCCGATCCCCTCAGGAGCACGAGCCACACTCGAATATATGAGATAATCCTCCAGGCCTACGGTTGGGAGGAGGGGTGGAGGGTGCTCGCCCTGATGGCGGCGAACTCCAAGATCTACGACAGCAGCGACGCCGTGAGGGAGGGAGTTATAACGGGCGATCTGGCCATAGGGATCACGATAGACTTCTACGGGTATCAGGCTATGAAGGTCAACCCCGACACGGAGTATATCATACCGGAGGGGGAGTCCATAATCAACGGGGATCCCATAGCCCTCGTCGCCTCGAGCAGGAACAGGGAGGCCGCCGAGGCCTTCATAGCGTGGGTGCTATCCCCAGAAGGGCAAAAGCTATGGCTGGACCCGAGCATAAACAGGATGCCGGTGAACGAGCGGGTATTCGAGACCCCCGAGGGGAGAGCCCGAGAGGACTTGAGGAAGCTTTATGAACGGACCCTCAAGACGAGGGGGATAGAGTTCGACGATGATAGGGCCCTAAGGACTGAGATGGCCATGCAGCAGTACTTCAAAGCGGTCCTGATAGACCAGAACCTAGAGCTAAAGAGGGCGTGGAGGGAGGTTGCGAAGCTGAGAGAATCAGACCCCAAGAGGTATGAGGAGCTGAGGAGGAGGCTTACCGACCTCATCTCCTTCAAGGACCCCACGACCGGAAAGGTCGAGAGCTTCACGGAGGAGTATGCCGCCGCGATAAACCCGAGGCTCGCTGACCCAGCATTCTCCGACTCCATGATGAAGGCCTGGAGGGACGCGGCCAGGGAGAGGTTCACGGAGATATACAACTTGGCCTCAAGATAGGTCGGGGCGATGATGGGCTGGGTGAGGGGGAGGATCTCGAGGCTCCTCTTCGAGCTGGATCCCACATCGATAGCATTCATCTCCATTCCCCTGTTCGTCTTCTCCTTCTTCCTCATATACCCCCTATCAGAGATGCTGGTGATAGCCTTCACTAGAGATGGGGCTCCCTCCCTCTCCTGGTTCATGGACATCCTCTCTTCGAGGTTCTACATCGACCCCATGGGACAGGGGTCCTTCCTCGAGTACAGCCCCGAATACAACCTCCTGTACATACAGGGGAGGGACCATGGGGTTATCCTGAACTCGCTGATGGTCGCCGCCTCCGTCTCCGGAATCGCGGGCCTCTTCGGGCTGCTCGTGGCCTTCACACTAGCAAGATACGAATTTCCCGGAAAGTCCATCTTCAGGGTTCTCTCCATGACCCCACTCCTCCTATCCCCCTTCGTCAACGTCTTCGTCATAAAGAAGCTCTTCGAGCCATTCGGCCTGCTGAACTGGCTCCTCCACGATGTGCTCAGGGTCCTCCCATTCAGGGTTTACTTCGACGGCCTCGCAGCCGTGGTCCTGGTCCAGAGCCTAACCTTCTATCCCATCGTCGTCCTGAACACCTACTCCGCCCTAGTCAACATGGATCCCACGATGGAGGAGCAGGGGGAGAACCTCGGGGCCAGGGGCCTCGGCCTCTTCCTAAGGGTGACCCTGCCCCTCTCCTTTCCCGGGCTTCTGGCCGGGGCTCTCCTCGTCTTCATATTCAGCCTCGAGGATCTGGGGGCCCCCATAGTCTTCCACGGAAACCCCCTCACGAGGAAGCTAATATCCTTCCAGGTCTACTCCCGCTTCATCAGTGAGACCGGAGCCAGGTCCCCGGAGATAGCCGCCCTATCCCTCATCCTCCTGGCCTGCGCCATCGCAGTCTTCATCGTCATAAGGAACTATGTTTCCCTTAGGCCCTATGCGACCGTGAGCAGGGGCGTGAGGTGGAAGCCTAGGGAGAGGAGGCTGGGCCCCATTGGGCTTGCTGCTGCATATCTAATGCTCCCTCCCCTAGTCTTCTCATCCCTTCCACAGATAGGCGTCGTCGCCTTGGCCCTCTCGGAGAGGTGGGCTGGGTTGCTGCCTGAGGGCCTCACCCTCTGGAACCTAGTCCAGATCTTCGTGAACCCAAGGGTCTCGAGGTTCCTCGTCAACAGCCTCGCCTATGCCGTGATCTCCATAGCCATCATCATCTCCCTATCCCTGATGTCCTCCTATGCCGCGAGCAGGCTGAGGTTCAGGTGGATCTCGCTTCTAGACGCCCTGGTCACATCTCCGATAGCCATCCCTGGAATCGCCATCGCCATAGCCTACTTCTACTTCTTCTCCAACCACTTCAGGGGCTCTCCCCTAGACCCCATAAACGTCCTCCAGTTCAATCCCGCCCCGATACTGGTTTTGGGCTACTCCCTGAGGAGGCTCCCATTCGCTGCGAGGTCTATATTCGCCGGCCTTCAACAGGTCCATGTAAACCTGGAGGAGGCTGCCATGAATCTCGGGGCCGGCAGGCTTAGGACGATAGTAAAGGTCACAGCCCCCCTCATCTCCCTCAACATCCTCAGCGGGGCCCTAACGAGCTTCGTATACGTGGTTGGGGAGGTGAGCCTAAGCATAATAATAGGGGTCTTGAACATGGAGTATGCCCCCATGACTGCCTACATGAGGGATGTCTGGCTCTCGGCCGTGGGCTCCCTCCAGATAGCCGCCGCCCTAGGCCTCCTCCTCATGCTCATGCAGCTCTCCGTGATCCTGATAACCACGGTCGGGCTGAAGCAGAGGTACGCATTTCTGGGTGTGTGATATGGTCGAGGTTAGGCTTGAAGGGGTGACGAAGAGCTTCGGGAAGGTCGTGGCGGTCGACGGCGCGACGCTAACTGTAAGGGACGGGGAGCTCTTCACCCTCCTAGGCCCCAGTGGGTGTGGGAAGACCACCCTCCTCAGGATAATAGCGGGCCTAGAGCATCCCGACGCCGGGAGGGTCTACTTCGGGGATAGGGATGTGACCTCCATGAAGGCGTATGAGAGGAGGGCCGTGATGGTCTTCCAGAACTACGCCCTCTGGCCCCACATGAAGATCTACGACAATGTCGCCTTCGGCCTCAGGCTGATGAGGCTGAAGAGGGAGGAGATCTCGAAGAGGGTGAGGAGGGCCCTCGAGATGGTGAGGCTGGAGGGGTTTGAGGACAGGTACCCGAACCAGCTCAGCGGCGGCGAGCAGCAGAGGGTGGCCCTCGCCAGGGCCATCGTCGTGGAGCCGGAGGTCCTCCTCCTAGACGAGCCCCTCAGCAACCTGGACGCGAAGCTGAGGGTGGAGATGAGGGAGGAGCTGAAGAGGATCCAGAGGGAGCTGAAGACCACCACGATCTACGTGACCCATGACCAGGAGGAGGCCCTAAGCATCTCGGACAGGGTAGCCGTCATGAACAGGGGCAGGATCCACCAGGTTGGAACACCTCACGAGGTCTACGACGAGCCGGTCGACCCCTTCGTCGCCTCCTTCATCGGTAGGGCCTCAACCGTAGAAGGGGTCCTGATCGGGGTTGAGGAGGGCCTGGCATTAGTGGATTCAGGAGGTATGAGGTTCAAGGGGAGGCTCCTTGAGAAGGCTCAAGCGGGCTCGAGGGTCGTAGCCATCTTCAGACCCGAGGATTTAAGGCTCGGCTCGGGGGGAGAGGGACTTAATGAGTTCGAGGGGATCGTCGACACGGTGATGTTCCTGGGGGCCCACTTCCACGTCAGAGTCCTGGTCGATGGCACGGAACTCCTTGCCAGGGTTGAGCCCAGGATGGTTCCCGATAAGGGCTCCTCGATCAGGCTGAGCATAGACCCGAAGCTTGTAAAGGTCCTACCCGCTCCACATCACAATCCTTAGAGGCCCCCTGAGGGTTCTAAAAATTTCAGCTATGTCCCCCCGTCGTCGAGGAGCATTTTCCCGAGTATACCTTAAAGGCTTCGGTAGGATCCTGGCTGACCATCTCCTGTCGAATAGGCTGGACGATGATCTATGCGGCTTGGAGAGGTCATCCCTGAAGAGAATCTTCTCTGGGTCTAAAACTCCCCGGGCTCTTATTATCTCCTTCAGCATCTCAAGTCATAAAGGCCATTTATGAGCTGGAAGAAAGCCAAATCAGACCAGCCTTAATGAGGGCTATAAAAGAGGCGACGGAAAATGTCAAAGAATTAGAAATGTAATAACTCGAGATATAGGCTGACGCGGGGCTTATCGATGTTTGTTAGAGCCCTCAATTTTTACTTGGTTATGGAAGCATGTCCTTTGTCCCGTGTGGCAGGCATTTCCCCTCTGCTCCACCAGGAAAAGCAATGCGTCATAGTCGCAATCTGCCAAAATTTCTTTAACTCTTTGAACGTTTCCGGAGGTTTCACCCTTCATCCATAGCTTCTCTCTAGACCTGCTCCAGTAATGGGCGTAACCCGTCTCCATGGTCTTTCTTAAGGCCTCGAGATTTGTATAGGCGAGCATTAGAACCTCCTCAGTGTTTATGTCCTGAACTATCACCGGGATTAAGCCGCCGCCTTTTTGAAAATCCAGCTGTTGAATTTCAATCTTTTTAAAGTTCAAAGTCGAACTTCAACCCCCCTGTCTTTTAAAAACCTCTTGATAAACTTTATTGAATACTTGTTGTAGTGAAATATCGAGGCAGCTAAAGCGGCCTCGGCTTTTCCAATAGAAAATATTTCCAAAAAATGTTCAGGTCGGCCTGCCCCTCCGCTTGCGATGACAGGGATTTCCACATTCTCAGAGACGCTTCTTGTTAATTCTAAATCGAACCCTCTTTCAGTGCCATCCCTATCCATGGAGGTGAGAAGAATTTCGCCAGCGCCCAGTTTCTCAACTTTTGCTGCCCATTGGACTGCATCCAGCCCTGTTGGTTTGCGTCCCCCGTATGTGTATACTTCAAACCAGCACCTCCCATCTCTTGTTTCAGCGGTGAATTTTCCCCCTTTCTCCTCATAGCGCCTTTTAGCATCGATGGCGACGACAACGCATTGTCTCCCGAAGGTTTCCGCAAGCCTTGTGACCAGCCTAGGTCGTTCAACCGCTGCAGTATTAATTGACACTTTATCCGCGCCGCTGCGGAGAACCGCCCTCGCGTCGGAAGGGCTGTGGATCCCACCGCCGACGGTGAAGGGGATATCTATTCCCGCAGCAACCCTTTCGACGGTCTCCTTTAACATCTTCCGTTTCTCTGGCGAAGCCGTTATGTCTAAGAAAACCAGTTCGTCGGCGCCTTCCTCAGAGTATCTTTTAGCCAATTCCACGGGGTCTCCGGCATCTTTCAGGTTTAAGAAATGTACGCCCTTGACCACTCTTCCATGATCCACATCTAAGCACGGTATGATCCGTTTAGCTAGAGGCATCAGAGCCACACCCCCGGTTCCCTTGCAATCTTTAAAGCATCTTTTAACGAGAAAGCCCCTTCATACAGCGCCCTCCCAATAACCACACCATAAACACCTACATTTTTTAGAAGCATTAGATCCCTTAAGCTGCTTACTCCGCCCGCCGCTATCACATTTATATCTTCATAAGCGCATACCCTCTTCACAATGTCAACGCTGACCCCTTTAAGAGTTCCATCTCTATTAACAGAGGTCAACAGGAAGGTTTTAATCTTAAGTTTCAGAAACCTTTGTAGGGCATTCTCCACACTAAGTTGAATGGTTTTTCTCCATCCCTCAATCATAACTTTACCATTTTCTTCATAGTCCAAAGCTACAATGATACGGTCGCCGAATTTTTCCACCAACTTTGCCAAGTTCTTCGGCCTTTTAAAAGCAAGTGTTCCAATCATAATTTTGTTCACTCCCATACCGAGAAATTTTTCGGCTATTTCCTCGCTTCTTATTCCCCCTCCAACATGCACCGGTATTTTCAAAGCTTGAACTATCATAAAAATTGTGGCAGAGTTGTCCCCCCTACAGAGAGCAGCATCCAAGTCTACAACGTGTAAGCCGTCGGCTCCTTCATCTTCCCATTTTTTAGCCACCGCTACTGGATCCCCCAAGCTTGTGTATTCTTTGGCTGTCTTCGGATAGCCTCTAAAAAGCCTTACAACCCTTCCACCCATAATGTCAACGGCTGGAAAAACTTTCATTCGGCACTCACCTCCTCACGAAGTTGAAGAAGTTCTCGAGAAATATTAAACCGGAGTATCCAGACTTTTCTGGGTGAAACTGTGTACCTAAAATATTCTGTTTTGCAACAATAGATGCGAACTTTACGCCGTATGCGGTTTCAGCATGAATAATGCTTTTATCGGTTGGAACCGGGTAGTATGAGTGGGCAAAATAACAGTAAAATGGATTTTCCATGTTGTTGAACAGCACGGTCGGCTTCACTATCGTGACAGTGTTCCAGCCCATGTGTGGAACCTTAACGGAATATGGTGGCAACCGAAGATTTTCGCCCTCGAGAAGCGCCAAACCTTCGCCAGGCCCCTCTTCACTTTTTTGAAATAAGAGTTGCATTCCTAGGCATATGCCCAAAAAGGGGACTCCACTTTTAGCCAAATCAACCAAGTACTCCCTTACGATGGCTAACCTTTTAGAAGCCGTTGAAAAGTTTCCAACACCAGGGAGAACCACCGCGTCAGCTTGTTTAAGAAGGATCTTGGAAAACCCGATTAAGGGGTCGAAACCAACCTTGCCCACTGCAATTTTGAGGCTATAGAGGTTTCCCACACCATAATCCACGATGACTGCTTTGGTCATTAAATCACCCCTTTAATGCTTGAGGTACTCTTCCTTCTGGGATCGATGGTTATTGCTTGCCTTAGCGAAAGGGCTAAGGCCTTGATGGAGGCCTCAGCTTTATGGTGATCATTGGCTCCATACCGTGTCCAGATATGAACATTAGCTTGCATGGACATAGCTAAAGTTTCTAGGAAATGGTGGATATCCTCACAAGGCATGTCCTCGATTTTCTCATTTCTAAGTTTTAAGTCAATTTTGGCATAGGGGCGTTTCGCTAAATCAACGGCGGAGAAAGCGAGAGAACAGTCCATTGGAACGGCTGCAAACCCAAACCGCGTTATTCCATCACCATCTCCCAGAGCTTTTCTTATCGCTTGCCCTAAACATATCGACACATCCTCGGCTATGTGGTGTTTTAGGTCTCCCTTAACAGAGAGTTCAATGTCCACTAAGCTGTGGAAGGCTAGTGTGGTTATCAGGTGATCGAGAAAGGCTATTCCAGTATGTACGTCAGCCTTTCCAACAGAATCCAAGTTCACTTTGACGTAAACTTCTGTTTCAAGTGTCTTCCTGTTAACTTCGGCGGTACGCATAATTACTCCTCCCGCTAAGAGCTTACCTCCCTAAGTGCATCAATAAGTTTCGCATTCATCCAAGGCAAGCCGACGGTGGCTCTGAAACAATTTTGAAAACCCAAAACGGTGCCTATCTTTCTAACGAGAACGCCTTTTTGCAGCAGGCTGTTGTAGACAAGGTCTAAAGGCTTTTCTGTTTTAAACAGCACAAAATTTGCCTTTGAATCGAAGGCTTCCACTTTATCAATGCCATTTAAAACTTTCACCAATTTTTCGCGTTCCGCTTGAACCTTTAGGACAGCCTCCTCAACAATTGCTATGTTTTCCAAAATTTTTGCACCAACTCTCAAGGAAACCGTATTGACAGAGAAAGGCGGACTAACCCTTTCAGAAAGCACCTTAGCAGTATCGGCGTCCGCCACGCAGTAGCCAAGCCTTAACCCCGCGAGGCCGAAGGCTTTAGAAAATGTTCTAACCACTACTAGGTTTCCATATTTCTTGGTTAGGGGCGTAACGGAGTAGTCGGCAAACTCTACATAAGCCTCATCGACGACAACGACTCCCGGAAAATCTTCGATCAAAGACTTAATCTCGTCGATTCCAAATTGGTTTGCGGTCGGATTGTTGGGCGAACACAAAAACAGCACTTTCGTCTTTGGCGTCACGGCGGATAACATGCGGTCGATGTCCAATGAAAAATCCTCTTTCAGCGGGACTTCGACAAGCATCGCTCTTTGAAGGTTAACAGCAAAACGGTACATAGAGAATGTGGGCGAAACTGTTATGGCCTGTTCTCTTTTTTCAAGGAATAGGTGGGCTATCCTCTCTAGTATTCCGTCTCCTCCATTGCCGATTACGATGTTATCGGCTGGAAGCCCTACGTATTCGCCAATTTTTTCTCGAAGCCTTTCCTCCTCGTCTTGTGGATAAAGTCGAGGGTCTAAATCCTCCAAAGCTTCAGTAATAAGTTTGAGGAGCTTTTCGCGTGGAATGAAGAAGTTCTCGTTCAAATTTAGCCTTGCTATTTTTTGATCTTCAAAATTAAGACATTGTTCAACGGATTTATAGGACTCTTTAGAGGTGTATCTTTGTTGCGTCATTTCCAGTTTTCGCTTAATCCCCCGTCTAGCCTGGCTTCTCAATGGTAAAACGCCCCTCCACAGCCTTAAAGTGACATGGCAAGTTCTCTGCTTCAGACAAAACTCTGATGTGTTCGCGGGCTTTAAACAGCTCCTCTCTGGAACATTTCAAAACAGCGACCCTTCTCACGAAGTCTAGGCAGGATAGAGCCGAGAAAAACTTACCATATCCTCCTGTTGGAAGTACATGATTCGTTCCACCATAATAGTCGCTTAAAGATGCTGGGCTGTAAGGACCCACTAAAATGATCCCCGCTGCAAATATTCTTTGGGCGACTTCTTCGGGATCTTTAAGCATCAACTCAACATGTTCAGGCGCGAAATCGTTGGTCAGTTCAACCATCTCGTCCAACGTTTTACATTCGACTACAAAGCCTTTCTCCCACATAGCCTTTGCAACAATTTCGCTTCTCGGAGATGATTTCAAAATTTCATCTATTTCTCTAAGAGTCTTTTGGGCTAGGCTTTTTGATGTTGTAATTAAGCCTACAACCGTGTCTGGTCCATGTTCGGCTTGGGCGCACATATCCAGGGCTATATACTTTGGATTGGCTGTTTCATCAGCCAGAACCAAGAGCTCGCTTGGACCCGCTGGGAAATCTATTGCAACGTCACGGGAAACCAGCATTTTCGCCACGGTTACGTAAATGTTCCCGGGCCCAACGATCTTATCTACGGGCTTTATAGTCTGGGTGCCATAGGCCATGGCAGCTATGGCCTGAGGGCCTCCCACCCGGTATATCTCGTGGACTCCACAGATGTCTGCGGCAACCAGAGTCAGAAGGTTGGGCAGACCATTCCTATTCGGGGGAGAGCAAATCACGATATCTGGCACGCCGGCAACTAGCGCCGGAACAACGGTCATCAGCAGCGTGCTGGGGTATGCTGCTCTTCCTCCTGGGATGTAACAACCAACTCTCCGCAAAGGGCGTATACAGAAGTCGATGCGAACTCCGTTAACTTTCACCGTCGTGCTCACTCTCTCTAGGAGATTCTTTTCAACGGTTTCAAGGTGCTCCTTCATGGACTCCAAGGCGCGGATCTGGTCTTCGGTGACTCTTGCATAGGCCTCGCTTATTTCTTCCCGGCTGACTCTAAGGCTTCCAGTGTCCAATGAAATTTTGTCAAATTTTTTCGTTAACTCTATTAGGGCGGCATCACCGTCCGCTTGAACTTTCCCGATTATTTCCTTCACATGAGCTTCTAACACGCCATTTCCCTTTTTGAGTCTGTTATGTAGTAATTCTTGCTTTACGGACGCGATGTTGGATGCATCTATTACCTTCATCAATGTTAACCCCCTTCTAGGGCTAAGACTTGCCTCGGTTCGTGGACAACCAGCCCTTGTGCCAGCCTCCGTATGATCGGTAAAATTTTGAAAAGGGAGTCTCGATCGATGACCGTGTTGACTGCATACCAGCCCCCATCGGCCAGTGGAGATATTGTAGGTCTTTTCAATGCTGGAAGCTCTTTTAGAAGTGGCTCTAAATTCTCCATCTTAACGTTTACAAATATGTGGAGCCTCTTTGATCCGTCAACAACCCCCTTCAACATTGCTCTTACATCGAAGATTTTTTCCCCTTTTTCAGACCGTAGGGATTCTTTGTTCGCTATTAGGAAAGCGGTGGATTCCAGCAAAACCTCAATAACTTTCAAGTTGTTTTGTTCAAGGCTTGTCCCAGTCTCGGTGACGTCGACTATTGCATCAGTAACCTCTGGAGGCTTAGCCTCGGTAGCTCCAAACGATAAGAATATGGCAACCTGGGGGTTTTGGCCCTTCCGCCACCATGGTGTAACGGTTAGCGGTTCCAGTTCGCCGAAAAATCGGCGGTAAACGGGGTTATTTTGAATGTGGCGCGCTGTAATGTTCAAGTATTCCGTGGATATTCTGATATTCCTCCCGTCGACCAGAAACTTTTCCAGTAGGCTGGAGAGCGAGGTTATGTCCGCCCAGCTCTTTGGCACAGCTGCTACAAGCCTTACTCTCCCATACTCGAGGTTTTGGAGCAGCTCAACATCTGCGCTGGTTTCTTGGACCCAATCACAACCTGAAATTCCAATGTCGTACAACCCCTCGCTGACAAGTATCGGAATCTCCTGGGGCCTCAAAATCCTCAATTCTATCTCAGGATCGTTGATCATGGGTCTATAGCATCTATCTTGCCCAGACACATGATATCCGGCTTTCTCTAGGACTTCGAAGGTTGCTTTCTGTAGAGAGCCAGCTGGAATAGCGAACTTCACTTTCAAAATATAACAAACCTCCCAACTTTTGATGATCGGATGGAGAATGTTGTACCTACTAACCCTGGAACTAATAAACTGAAGCTTAACGGTTGGCTAGGGCGCTTAGAAGTGAAGGTAATCGCCCTTTATGAACGCAGTCCCCCACTTGTACCACTCCCCCACAGGGGAGATCCTATTTGCTATATATAACTTTTGTTATTTCATTTAGGGATACTGCCAAGTTATTGGTGTTGCTGCGGCCTTTTAGGGGCTTTGAGGAGCCACCCAGCGAAGACACCTCCTCCATAAGCGGCTCTAGGTACCCCAACAAATAACTTGGCAGTGTCGGGCTAATAATAATCCTTAAATCAGAAACGTAATGATGGCTTACATGTGAGAGTTACTCGAATCCTTGCGATAATAATTCTCATCGCACTCTCCCCCCTCCCAGCCCCAAACTCGGGTGAGGAGCAGCGTCCAAGGTTTATATATCCAAGGCTGGGAAATCCATGTCCAGCCCTCCCCGGGATGAGCCTCAACCTAACCCTAACAGCCCCCTCTGAAGCCTCGGGATGGGTGATAGAGGCCCACTCCGTGGCCGTGGAGGGGGGATCCCTAGCCCTCCTGAACTATAGCCTCCCCCTGGAGGGAATCTGGTCGGAGGGGTTGAGGTGGAGGATCCAGGTTAGGGTCCCCCAGGATATGAGACCCGCCCTCTACTGGATCAGGGCCATATACAGGCTGGGTGGGGGATTAAACTTCCTGGAGGAGCCCGAGTCCCTCTGGATCCTGAACGGTTGGCCTGAGGAGCTGACAATCCTCCAGCTGACGGACACCCACATAGGATACCAGGCCGAGTCCTCCATGAGAACACTGACCGGTCTGCTTATGGCAAAGCTGCTTAACGCCTCCATCATCATGCACACGGGGGATGTCACCGATACGGCGACAGACTCCCAGGCCATGGAGTTCAGATCATTGCTGCTCAACTATTCCCTCGGCACTCCTAAGTTCATAATTCCTGGAAACCATGACCGGAAGACCGAGGCATATGAGAATTACATAGGGGATAGAAACTACGCCGTTGATGTCGGGAGCTTCTCCATAATCGGCCTCGACACGGGGGATGAGGGCTACATAGGCCTCGGGCTGATAGAGTGGGCGAACAGTACTTTGAGTTCCATGAGGGGGAGGGTAAAGATAGTCATGTTCCACCACCCCCTTTTCGACGGATCTATATATGGAACACTGGACTTCAATGGAACATTAAACAGATCCTGGCTCTACTCAAGCTGGAGGGGTGTTTATGATTATGCGTCGGCGCTTCTAAAGGTCCTCATGGATAACAATGTCTCCGTCGTCCTCTCAGGCCACATCCACACCGACAGGGTTCTACGGTTCAGATATCTGAACAGGACGATATACTTCGTGACGACATCGACGACTGGGGCTGGGAGACCAGAGTATAACGGAGTTAGACTCCTAAGAGTCGGGAGAGATGGCTCCGTTGAGATATTAACTCCCCCCTGGAGAGGGCTCGAGGGTTACCCCAACTCCATCCCCGTTGAGCCGGTGGCCTCCATAACCTCCGCAGGAGAGGTGAGGCTGGCGGGTGAGAGAGCCCTGTTCAGGTCATTCTACTCCACAGACGGCTCCTCCCTCACCCTTTCCCTCAGCCTCCCCTTCGACTGGCTGGTTCTAGGTGGGAGGATAATACTCCCTATAAGTGGGAGGATCTCCAAGGATGCCTATGCCCTCTACCCATCGAGGGTTGAAAATCAGAGCTCGGCGCGCCTCTTAGACTCCCTCTCAGCATTGGGCTCGAACTACTTCCTGGTTGACCTGGGGCTTAAGGGCCCTTCAAGCCTACTCTTCACACTGTCAAGCTTTAAGGATGTCACTCCCCCCTCAGCCTCCATAGCCTACTTAACCCCCTCTACACCCCCAGCCGGAACCCCAATAACCGTTTATCTCCAGTCCAGGGACGATGGGTGGGGGGTTCTCTCAGTCACCCTCGTCGAGGAGTTGAGGGTTGGGGATAAAGTTGAGCTGAAGGATTACCCCGCAAACAAGGAGAGGGGGGACCTATACTCTGTGAGGCTGCCCGGCTATCCCCCGGGCTCCAACGTCACCCTGATCTGCGTAGCCCTTGATGCAGCTCTACTCGAGGGGAGGAGCCCGCCACTAGCCATATCATTCCCCCCTCCGCCGGCACCATCATTCGCCTTAAAGGCGCTTAACATCTCGAAGGAGATTGTAGAGCCCGGAGAGGAGATAACCATTGGGGCAACCCTGGCCAATGTGGGTAATGCCCAGGGTTCCCATAGGGTTTCCCTGAAGGTTAATGGAACTGAGCTACAGAGCCGCGATGTCGAGTTACCTCCCGGCTCGGAGAAGCCATTGGAGTTCAGGCTTAAGCTCAAGGAGGTGGGAACCTACATTATAGAGCTGGACGGCATAACCAGGACTGTAAAGGTCATACCTCCCCCGGAGCAGCCCACCGGATTCCCAGCTCATTACATAGTTATCGCGGTGATTCTGGTCTCATTGACCGCCTTCCTAGCTTTATATATGGTGAGGAGAAAAAGATAGGATATTCCGCGGTTCCCAAATCTTCCAAGCCGATCAAAGCTTTAACATCATCGGAGATGATTTTTCTATGACCCCCTTAAACATCTCCATTCTCCCTTATCTTGACATCCTCGTATGGAGCTACAACCCTCCTGTAGAACTCCTGCTTGATGCATTCTAGAACCCCCATAGCCCTGTTCAAATGGAAGTACCTGAGGGGGTAGACCTCCTTCAATATCCTTGTCACAACATAGTTAAGCTCTCCGTCGACCTCCTCCACCGGCAATGCCTTCAAGATACCTATGAGTTCCCCCAGAACTTTCTCATATTTAGCCCTCTTATCCCTGCTTATGTAAGGCATGTCAGGTCTCCCGAGATAGGTCTTTGGTCCTGCCGGTATTTAACGGGTTCTTGGGGAAGGACCCATCACTATTGAGCCCGCTGGAAGATCCCCCTCAAAAACTCGATGAGGCTCTCCTTCTCCTGGAATATCTTCGTCGAGTACCACTCGAAGAAGGGGCTCGGCTCGTAAGGATAGTAGGCGTATACGAACTTCGCGAAGCTCCTCGCCTCGACCATCTCGCACATCACACCCGCAGAGAGCTGCTCCCTGGGATGATAGGCCACAACCGCATAGCAGCTCTCTATGATCTTGTAGTCTATGTCTATTATCTGGGCTCTGATGTTCTTTATGGCTGCCTCCACCTCCCATGAGTCGAGCTCATACTCCCTTGAGCCCTCAGCATATCCTATGTTAACCCTTATCTTACTCGGCACATTCATCCCCCTCTCCCTCGCCTCGTTCCTGACCCTCCTCCAGGCATCCACGATGTTCCAGTCCTTTATCATGGATGGGATGAAGACCGTGCAGTATGGCTGTATCTCGGAGGCGAATTCCCTAACCTCCTCTAGAAACTCGCCGGTCTCACCGGTTATGGGATGGCTAAGGTAGACCTTCTTCTTATCCCTCTCGAATATGAGGTCTCTTAGGAGCCCTATGCCGTGTTCCCTCGCCACTATATAGAACTCCCTGTGGGGGGAGAAGCCCCTGGAGAGGCCATATATCCCCTTTATCTCCTCCCTCCTCCACTGGGCCAGCTCTCCGATGGTGAAGTGGTGCTCCATCCACTGGGGGTCCCTCTTAAGCCGCTCCCTCACCCTTATGAGGTCATCTAT
>Ga0272449_1001417_pt1 | contig 24670 bp, 26 predicted proteins | sample YNPCB0241_FD_198679 | JGI IMG/M metagenome (GOLD analysis project Ga0272449, IMG submission 198679) | Hot spring sediment microbial communities from Yellowstone National Park, WY, United States - YNP-CB-024-1 | ecosystem: Environmental > Aquatic > Thermal springs > Hot (42-90C) > Sediment... | reverse complement strand
GGTCGAATGCTCAGCATGGGGAGTTGGTCAGGGCATTCGAAGCACGGGATGCGGAATGGGCGGAACGAGTTATTCACGAGCACTTGGAGCTAGCGCGTGTGGCTTTGTTAGAGCGGATTCGTTCCGTTGGGCAAGAGCTGGAGTCGGTATGAAGGGCTCATTTTGAAAGGGCCCTTCGGCATGCAAGGATTGTGCAGGGCGAGGTTTGAAAGAGGGAGCGTCTCAGGGTAGCTCTCTCACGTATAAAAGGATCGGCCCCACTTGGCCGAAGAGGCGGTAGCGTTATTATCCGAGTGTACAAGGAGGTCACTATGTCTAAAGTTAGTATCCCACTCTCAGTTGTTTTCCTTGTACTACTTGTTGCTTCGTGGATCTGGCCTACCTCAAGCGTGACCGCGTGGGGTCAAGAATTCACAGCCAACATTGAAGGCGTGGTCACGGATCCGGCTGGCGCGGCGATCGTGGGCGCAGACCTGACAGTGGAAAACGAAGCAACAGGTCTTCGGAGAAGAACGCAAACCGACAATACCGGGTTCTACACTTTCCGACTGCTCCCAATCGGGCGATATCGGCTGACGGTAGAAGCCAAAGGCTTTGCTCGTAAGGTCTTGACGGGTATCAAACTGGAGGTTGACCAGACCGCTCGTGTGGATGTACGGTTGGCGGTCGCCGAAATCGAAGAGCAAGTCACCATTACTCAGGCTCCGTTGATTGAGTCGACCTCAGCGACTATCGGCGATGTGATTGACAACCGCCGCGTCGTCGAGCTACCTCTCAATGGGCGCAACTTCACCCAGTTAGTGTTGCTCGTGGCGGGGGTCACGATCCCCCCCCAAAATGGTACGACCGAACAGTGGAACACGGCCGGTGGCCGACTGGGCTTCACCTCAAATGGAATGAGGGATGACCGCAACGTGTTCATCTTAGACGGCGTGACGATACAGGAGCCTGCGATGAATGTCGTTTCCCTCAATCTGAGCCCCGATGCCATTCAGGAGTTCAAGGTGCTGCAGAATAGCTACTCGGCCGAGGCAGGATTTTACGGTGGGGGGCAGGTCATAATCACGACCAAATCCGGAACCAATGAGTTCCACGGCACCGTCTACGAGTTCCTGCGCAATGAGAAGTTGGATGCGAAGAACTTCTTCGATGATCCGAAACGCCCCAAACCACCTTACAAACATAATCAATTCGGCGCATCAGTGGGTGGGCCCGTCATCAAGAACCGTACCTTCTTCTTTGGCAACTATGAAGGTCTGCGCATCGCTTTTTCACCAACGACTGTCACGCGGCTGCCGACGCTTCAGGAACGCAGGGGTGATTTTTCGGGCATCAATCCGGTGACCGGGAAACCCTACCCGACGATCTTTGATCCAGACACATGCCCGTTCAATTGCACGCCATTCCCCAACAATCGGATCCCGCCGGAGCGGATTCACCCACTGGCGCGGGCGGTCCTGGATCGGATGCCATTGCCGAACTTCGGGACCACTCAACCAGGATTCAATCACCTCAATATAGGCCGAGAGCCGACCACGGTCGATCAATTCACCATTCGTGGAGATCATCGCTTGACCGAGAAACACCAACTCTTCGGTCGTTTCACCCTCTTTGAATCCAAGTGGACGAAAGATTTTACTGGCAACTTGTTCCAATCAAACCCGCCACCGCCGTCTGGCTTCGGCTCAATGAGGAACGATTCGGGGCGTAACCTGGCCGTGGGACTCACTTCGGTCTTGACACCAGCGTTGGTCAATGAGTTCCGCTTCGGCTACAATCGCTTTCGCGGCGTGCGGATGCACGTGAATTATAACTCTGGATTCCTTGACCAGTTCGTCCCTTACCGCGCGCCAGGCAGCTTTGTCACGTCTATGCCGTCGTTCGCGATCGGAGCGGGCTTTGCTGACCTAGGAGACTCTGACGTCTTCCAGCCGGATATCCGACGAAGTGACATCTTCCAGTTCGTTGACAATGTGGTCTGGACCAGAGGACGTCACACGCTGAAGATCGGCGCAGATTGGCGCTATCTAAAGACGAGCCGCACGGTTGAGATCTTCTCCACCGGAGTCTTCATTTTCAATGATGGCCCAACTGCTGCGACAGGGAATCTCTTCACCGGGCAGGGTGGATTCGCTTTCGCCGATTTCTTGCTGGGCCGGCCCTTCCTGTCGTTTTATATGGCTGGGAACGCAACGGACAATATGCGACTTCAGTATCTTGGGGTCTACTATAGCGGTGAGTTCCGCATCCACCCCCGACTGACACTTACTTATGGCCTCCGGGAGGAATTCTATACCGGTCCGACTGATCAAGATGGTGAGGCAGCTATTCTCGATCCGGCCCATGCCAATCGGTTTATCGTCAGTGCCCCAGGAGGGCGGATTAAGCCATCGCTGCTCAATAATCCACTGACACAGCTCTTCATCCGGCGCTACGGTGAGCAATTCGTAACCAATCAACAAGCAGGGCTGCCGCTCTCACTGTGGCGACCCGATTATAAGAACTGGCAGCCGCGCTTTGGCTTGGCCTGGGACCTCTTCGGGACGGGTAAGACAGTGCTACGCGCTGGGGCAGGGATTTACAATGGGTTAATTAATCTTGGCGTGACCTCGGACATTCAAGCCCCACCGGTCACGTTTAACCTTTTCGGGCTGGATTTGGCACGCTTCGCGGTACCCGGCTTCACACCGCTGACCTATGAGCAGGCGTTCACCACAGGAAACCACCCCCCGTTCCCTGTCGTTTACGATCCGAATATACGAAACGCCACCATCTACCAGTATTCGCTTGACATTCAACGAGAGATCACGCCTGACCTCGTCATTTCCGTGGCTTATTCGGGGTCGCACGGGCTTAAGCTCCTGCGCCGCGCCGAATTCAATCAGGGTGTCCCGCATGTTCCTTGCCCGGGCACACCCGACCCAAATATCCCGCGTCGAATCAACTGCTACCCTGGTCAGAGCGGACGGAGGGGTCAACAGCTCAAGCCGCCACCAGGGTTTTCGGCGTTTTATCGCGTTGCCAATGGGACGTCGGACTATCACGGCGTGATCTTCCGTGTGGAAAAGCGCTTCAGCCAAGGCCTCGCCTTTACAGCGGGTTACACGTTTTCGAAATCCCTGGACATCGCCTCTTCGCTTAATGAGACGAAGAGCGGCCCAACCCAGGCAGTGGATAACTTCCGACTGGATCTAGAGCGTGGGCGATCCGATTTCGACACGCGCCATCGCTTTGTCGTCAGCAGTTTGTGGGAGCTGCCCTTCGGCTCAGGCAAGCGATGGCTGCAAAACGGTGTGGCCAGCCATATTCTGGGAGGATGGCAGGTCGGCGGCATCCTGACGCTCCAATCGGGGATGCCCTTGACGGCACGGGCCACGTTACCCAATACCGGGACCAATAAGAGTACAAACATCGAACGCCCCGATGTGATTGCGAATCCCAATCTTCCGCCTCGTCAGCGCCGGCCCGAACGTTGGTTTAACACGGCGGCTTTCGTAGAGCCGTTTACTTTCCGTGATGAGCAAGGGGTATACCAGATCGTTGGCAATGCCGGGCGTAATATTGTGGACGGCCCTGGGTTCAAAAACTTCGACATGTCGCTTCAGAAAGTTTTTAAGTGGGCTGAGCGGCACTCGATCACGTTCCGGGCGGATTTCTTCAACCTGACCAATCACCCCAACTTTCTCAACCCGGGCCTCATGCTTGGTACGCCGACCTTCGGGGTCATCACGGAGGCGCGACCGCCACGGCAGATCCAGTTCTCGTTGCGATATTCGTTCTGAGAGCGCAGAGGAGTGGCGCCTTGCTGATAACGAAGTCATGCCCATTGCAGGAAACGCTACCGGTGGAGGGCCTGCTGATACCAGAGGTCTCTGGGCGGCAAGCTGGACCCGAATCTCGTCTAGGTAGAGACAGGTGCAAAAGGCCAGGTACCAGAAGCGCAAGAGGGCCCTGGCTGAGCGGACCTTGTAGTGATCAATGCCCAGGGTCTCTTTAACATCCCTTGAGGAATGTCTCCATCTCCCAGCGCCTGGCCGCCCAGCCCATGACCTCATCCAGGAATGCGTTCAGTTCACTCGGGGTCTAAATCGTGAAGTGGTCATCTTCTTGAAACTGGAGAGGATCTCTCTTGAGGGCGATGGGTCGCGCTCTGGAGAGCGCCTCTACTCTAATAAGGAGGGCGCACCGATGATTGTCAGAGACCAAGAGGCAAAGCGAGGTCAGTTTGGAGAAAAATTGCATGTGAAGGGAGATCGGATGGAGATGCGGTTTTGGGAGAACATCCCGCCGGGATTTCATTTCGACCCGCACGATTTTCCTGTTGATATTGCCGGCTTCGTGGTGAAAGGGAAGGCCAAGTGGACAATTAACGGGCACGAATACATCACGAGTCAAGGCGACAGTTACTACCTTCCGACTGGTTGCTTTTTTGGCCTGGACGTGATTGAAGAGTTCTCGGTCGTCGAAGTTCTCAGCCCACCCCGCGCGTAACCAGATAATGAATGAAACCAACATTGTGTCTTTCTTCTTCCTGGCCTTTTGTGGCCTGTTGGTTGTGGCATCAATTCTGGTGGCGTGGAGAGGAAAGTCGTTCTTTGAGTAAAGCCCACGAAACGCGCGCAAGATCGCAAAACCGAGGATAGAGGATCGAGACTAGAGGATCGCAAAAATGCGCTGCTATCCTCGATCCTTGATCCTCAAGCAGTGATGAGTGAAACCAACCTGCTGATCGCCGCTGTGTTGTTGCTGATGGCGGGCCTTCTTCTCTATGCTCGCCGCCGATCCAAGTCGCTCAGCGGTTTTCTCGTCTCAGAAAGATCACTGGGAGGCGTCGTCAGCGCCTTCACCTATTCTACAGCCGCCGTCAGCGCCGGACTGTTCATCGGCGGCGCGGGCTTCGCCTACACCTACGGATGGGCGGGTGCCACGTATCAACTGGGCGCGCTGTCGGGAATTTTTCTCACCTGGTTGTTGATCGCCCCGCGCGTCAGAAAGATGGCGTCAGCCGTCGGCGCGCTGTCTACGCCGAATTTTCTGGCGGAACGATTCGAATGCCCCTCGTTCCGGACAGTCACATCTGCGTTGACCATTGTTTTTGTGCTTCCCATGATCGTCGTTCAATTCCGGGGCGCAGGCTTGCTGTTTGAGAATTATCTGGGATTGGATTATGAGCGGTCAGTCATTGTCTTTGGTCTGCTCGTCGGATTGTTCACGGCGCTGGGCGGAAATTTTGCTGTCTCATATTTAAGCACGATTCTGGGAACCCTGATGGTGATCGGGTCAGTAGCGTGCATCGGATCGGGGCTGTCGCAAGTTGGCGGACTCCAGAATATGAACGCTCAACTCGCTGCGCGTGACGCCAATTTCGTCAGATTTGTTGGGCGTGTGCCGTGGCCGGTGTGGTGGGATCTGCTGGTGATTTTCGGGCTGGCGCAGTTTAGTAATCCGCATCTGATCCCTCGCTTCTTCAGCCTGCGAGATAGCCAAGCCGTGCGGCTGGCGCTGCCGCTGTCAATGTTCATCAATTGCCTCTGGGTCTGCGCCGCTGTCTTGATTGGGTTGGTGGCGAGAGTCCAGTATCCCGGCCTCTCCAGTGGGGATCAGGCGATGCCGGTCTTCATGCGCTCGCTGTCGCCAGCGGTGAGCTCCCTCATTTTGATCGCCCTTGTGTCGGCTATATTCACCACGATTGGTACTCTGCTGCTGGCCGTGGGCAGCAATATTTCACACGACCTGATCAAAGGACTCTTCTGGTCCGGTCTGTCCGAGCGAGGCGAGTTGTGGCTGACCCGGCTCGCCATAGTGGTCGTCGGCGCCATCGGGTTTAGTTTCTCGCTGCTGGATCTTCCGCTGATTACACTCATCAATAGCTTCGCCATAGGCGCGTTCATCTTGATCCTGGGCCTGCCGCTGATCATGGGCATCTTCTTTCGCCGAGCCACTAAGGAAGCGGCGCTGACGTCGGCTATCGGCGGGTCAGTTCTTTACCTAGTTTGGAAATATTTCTTGGTGTCTCGGACTGGGATTGGTGAGATGATCGCCTCATTAGTAATCATTATTCCAACCAGTATGATCGTCAGTTGGTTGACGCGCCAGGCTAAGTGAAGCGATCTCGTGTAATTTGGGTCAATGAGCCACTAGGCTCTGATCCATTGACCCATTAACTTATTTGGAGGTGGGATATGATGGAATCCAAACAGGAACTGGAAGAGCGATTTAAGAAACAGCGACTGGAAACAGTCACTACTTTGTTCAGTTATTCGACGCTCCCGCTGGGCGTCGAGTATGAGATCGTACAGTTCCAAGCTGAAGACAAAGCGGTTTCCTGGGGCGTTCTCTACACCAAGGGAAAGCCCAAGACGGTAGTGGTCATCATGCACCAGCGCACCGATAATTCCCGACATTTTACGATCCCCTACCTGGTCGAAGCTGGATTTGCGGCCTTCGGCCAGAATAACCGGTACACCGGCAACGATGTTGATGCTATTCATGAGAATATGCTCTTGGATATTGCCGCTGGGATTCGCTTCTTGAGAGAGCGCGGATTTGAACGAGTCATCCTCCTGGGTGCCAGCGGCGGCGGCGCCCTGTTTTCGTTTTACCAATCCCAAGCCTCAACGGCTCCGCCTCATCGCGTGGCGTGTACGCCAGCGGGTGATCCACCCGATCTCAATCAATACGATTTGCCGCCAGCCGATGGGCTGGTGCATCTGGGGGCGCACCTTGGGCAAGGGAAGTTCCTCATGATGAACATTGACCCGTCAGTTGTGGACGAGAACGATCCGCTCTCGTGTGATCCGACGTTGGATATGTATAATCCGGCCAACGGATTTCGCTTCCCACCGGAGGAGACTCGCTACAGTCCCGAGTTCCTGGCCCGCTATCGTGAGGCTCAACGAGCGCGCGTGGCGCGTATTGATGCCATTGCCCGCGATCACATCGAGCAACAACGATTCTTCAAGCAGCTGATGGAGGATTCCAGCTTTCGGTACTTACGCCCGGAGCAGCAGCTCCAGATTCGGCGGCGGGCTATTTTGGGTAAGTATCTGGTGATTCACCGGACGATGGCTAATCCCACCTGTGTTGATCTTTCGCTTAACCCCAGTGACCGGGTGCGCGGAACGCTGCGGTCATCCGAGCCTGAAGTATACAATTTCACGGAATACGGTTATGCCCGTATTCTGACACCTCGCGCCTGGCTCAGTTCCTGGTCCGGGCATGCGTCTCACGCTTCGACGGTGGATTGCAGTCGGAAGGTCACGGTTCCGGTATTGATGGTCTACGGCACAGCGGATGTCGAAGTACTGCCCAGCGACGGACAACTCATCTATGAAGCGACCGCCAGCGAGGATAAGCAATTCATTCTTATCGAAGGGGCGGGCCACTGGTTCACGCCCGAAGGCCCGAAAGCTGGAAGGAAAGATCAGCGTGAACAAACGATGCGAACAATCATCAATTGGCTGAGGGAGCGATTCCCTTGTTAACCTGTTAAGTGTAACCTGTGTAATTTGAAGCTGGTCACTGACTCTTGACTTTAAGCTGCGTGACTCTGGAGAATTACGAGGTGTTAGGCCGGCGGCAGCTTGCCAAAGGTTGGTAAGTCCCGCCGAGAACATGAACCTATGGAGGTGAGTATTATGTCTAAGGCTATGACTTCGTATGCTATGGATCTGTTGGGTTTTGTAGATGTGAATTTTTTTGACGAACGACATTTACGTAAGTTCAGTGGATTCATGCCTTGGGGTCGACACCACATGCTCGGTATCCGGCTGTTGCAGCCAACCGGTCGTTCAAACATCATGTATGGATTGAGGGGGGGCAAGATATTCCCGCTCGATATCATCAGACCAGGTGAGCGGATGGGATTTCTCCCGGCCGAACTACCACATCACCTTACGGGAGATTTTGGGTGGTGGCACATCAACAGTACTGATGAGATTTACATTCCGGTAACTCGGACCGATGGGAAAATTGCTTTCGTCATCCTGGAATCTCTCTACGAGGAACGGTATGACCAGTTCGTCTGGTACTGCCCAACCTGCTGCCGACGTCTATTCGGGCGAGAGGTTAACACGGGGCGTGTGGGGATCGACGGCTACTGGAAAGCAGAGCGTGAGGCGATTGAGACATTTAATGCTAATGATCGCCTCCGTGTCTGCCCAGATTGTGGCACTATTCATCCCCGGGCATACAGCTTTTTCTCACCTGAGAGTGAGAAGACCTGGTAGCCTGAGAAACACAAACGAGGAGAGAGTATGCCCAAAGTTACGTTTCTGCCATCTGGGAAGGTTTGCGATGTAAAGGAAGGAAGCACAATTTTGCAAGCCTCAGATGCTCACCAAATAGGCCTTTCCAGTTGCTGCGGCGGCCGAGCGCTTTGTACCACCTGCCGGGTGGTGGTTGTAGAAGGCATTGAGAATCTATCCGACATCGGGGAGCACGAGTACGATACCTTAGAACTGTTGCACCTTGGTCCTTCTTACCGTCTTGGGTGTCAGGCTAAGGTTTACGGTGATGTTGTCGTGCGTATCCCCAACTGATGGGATACAATCTGTGCCATTTTGAAGATGGTGCCCCAGCGGGTGTGAATGGGGCAAGACCACGTAAGGAGGTAAAATTATGGGTAAATTTTCGACCTATAAGCGATTTCTTTTAGACGATGATACAGCGAAGTATGAAACTGGCAAAACCATGCCGGGATTCAAATTTCTAGAGGAAATCGAGCGTGGATATGTTGAACCCCTGACCCATGTTCTGCTCGAGGATCCGGTGTTGTATCTGATGGCCAGCCAGGACTGCACGGACGAGCAGTACTTCAAAGTGCTAGGGCAATTTTGGGCCTTCGAACGAGCCGTTGGTGCGTTACACGCCAACTGGCTGTTGGGCTACAAGCTCGGCCCCAATGGGGAGTACCAGGAAGTCGAATACATGGAGGTGCGACAGATCTGGGAAGAATTTAAACATGCTCGCTTGTATGAAGACGCTATACTCCGACTCGGCTATCTGGACAGTCGCTGGGAGCTTCACTCACACCCGTGGTGTCAACTCATTCCTGAAGGAATGGCCTTGCTCAACTTTTTGCAAGGGATGAGTCGGTATCCGATCCCGGTGCGGGCGGCAGCTAATCATCTTGCTTCTGAAGCACCATTTGTTGCCTGGTTTGAGAAGGCGGGCCGAGTGACCCGTAATCCGATCGTTGCAGCTGCGTTTGGGGCGCAAGTGCTTGAAGAAACCTGTCACGCCAATATTGGCCGCTATGTGGTAATGAAGTACGCTGACACGTCCGAGATCCAAGCGATGACCCGATGGGCCTGCAAGATGGTCTTGGAGTATACCCGGCGATTTGGCACCGCCCTGTATGAGTGGTTGCAAAAACAGGAGGCTGACCAATTAGAGGTGGTGGATCGCTGGCAGAAGCGCCGAGGAAAGCGTCGGTGAGGTGCGTATGGAAAAAAAGAAAAAGAATGTTTTTTTCAGGATCGTAGAAGAAAAATGTATTGATTGTGGTATCTGTCGCGAGGTCTGTCCCTACACAGCCGTTTACATTGAACCAAACCCACTGAAAATCAGCTTCGTGGTCGATGAGGTGCGGTGCACTGGGTGTGGTGGGGAGGCTCATGCCCTGTGTGTTCGGTTTTGTCCGGCGCCCGGTGCCCTCATTGAAATTGAAAGGGTTACAAGCTGCTGACTGATTTATAGAAGGCTGGCCTAGAATGTATGTATATCCGTGAGGCTCTCAGACTGGGAACGAGCCGACGGCATGTCGTACAAGATTGTCCAGCTCTGGTGGAGAATTGCCATTTCCTCCACAGTATGCGGCCCTTATGGTCGTCGTTGCCGGGAGTGGACTGGAAATGCCAAAACGCCCGTGGAATGGATGTAAGACCGTATGTGGAGGCAATCTCCGATAAAGCGGGAAGCCGGCAGTGGGACGGATGGACTGGGAACGGCCACATCTGGGTGAACACGTAAGACCGGCGCCTCCGCCTGGAACGGGTGGATGTCGGGAATGGTTACGTTCCCAGCAACAGTCAGTGTGCTAGCTTTCTGATGAGACGTGAGCGAAAAGGCGATTTGTTGCTCCTGACGGTGGCGCTTATCTGGGCGGGAACCTACACCGTGGATGGGGCAATGGTGCAACGCGCTTCACCCCTCATCTACTTAAGCGCCCGATTCTTGGTAGCAGCCGTGCTCTTCGCCCTGTTGTTCGGGAGGAGCCTCCTGGGCTTAACGCGACAAGTGGTCTGGCATGGTGCACTCATTGGATTCTTTCTCTATCTTGAATTTTTCCTTCAATTGCAGGGACTCGTCTACACCTCTCCCGCAAAAATGGGGTTCATCACTGGGCTGTTTATTGTCATAACGCCCCTGTTGAGCGTTTGGCTCACTCAAGCACAGCTCACGCGCGAGAACATCTTAGGCGTTGTCTTGGCTATGACGGGCTTTGCCCTGCTAGTGTATCCGGGGCGCAGCGGTCAAATCAATATTGGCGATCTGCTTGGGCTGGGGGCGGCAGTTAGCTCTTCTTTGCACATTCTTTATATGGGCGTGTACGTCCGCCGGCATGACGTGAACCAGATTAACACCATACAGATCCTCGCCACAGCCTTGTTCTTCATCATCACCGCCAGTGTGACTCAGGGCATTTTTGCTTTCACCAAGGCCGTTCCTGCCGTTCTCGTTCCAGAGACGCGTGGGGTACCGCTTACGCTGCAATTCCTTCTGTCTGTTCTCTACACGGCGGTGCTTGCGACCGTTGTGTTGTTCTCTTTGCAGGCCAGAGGACAGCGTTATGTCTCAGCGACCCGCACCGTGATCATTTTCAGCCTCTCGCCTGTCTTTGCTGCGATCATCTCTTACTTCACACTCGGCGATTGGATTGGTTGGCGTGGGTACGTCGGAGGGCTGCTTACAGTCATCGGGGTGATCGTGTCTGAATCGAAGCTGCTAACCCCAGTAAAACCAACGGTCGAGCGGCTTGCGTCTGTCCCCCCGCCGGATTAGGACGAAAACGTGGGGATATCGGAGTCAGAAATTCATGGGCTGGTCGAAACCCAACGGCTCCTTTACCGAAGACCGGAGTTTGGATTTCGCGAGCAGGAAACCGCCAAAATCATAGCCACTTGATTCCAAGGGTATGAATATATCGTTACGAACTGGTGGGGGTGAAACTGATATCGCTGGGATGCTCACAAGAGAATGGGGCGGGCCAACCGTCCTGTTACGTGCGGGCGTGGATGGGCTCCCCATCCGGGGGCAAAGCGAGAGCGAGTACAGACCGCTCCATCCGAGCATCATGTACGCTTGCGGTCACGATAAGCACATAGCCATTGGGTTGATAGTCGCTAAGCGTTCGTTGCTGGCGTGCCTGTTGGTCGAGGAGTATTTGCGACTGGACTATCGGGGACTGGAGGACTTGTTGGCCGGCGCCGCCGAGCTGAGGGCCGCCCTGGGCTTGGCGTTCGACGTTCCACTGATTCATGCGTCATCGAATGACCCCCCAAGTTGCTGAAGGCCGCCCTGGCGACGACCCTGCGACTGCTCCAGAGGTGTTCCCGGCGGGGGGAAACGGTGGCCGTTGATGCAACGGGATTTTCCCGACACTATGCCAGCCACTACTCCGTGAGGCATTTGGGGCGCCGTTATCGAGCGAGGCGATTTCTGCTGTTGTCGATGGTCGTATGGGTTCGACCCCAAGTCATCTGCACCCAGGAAGTCTGGGTCGGCCCCGGGAGCCAGTCTCGGTTGCTTCCGCCGTTGGTCCAGGAGACGGTGCGTCATGTAGCCATCCGGCGTCTGTTGGCCGATGCCGACTACGATTCCGAGTCCACCCATCGATGGCTCCGGGAGGAGCAGGGTATCGAGAGCATCATCCCGGCCACGGGGTGTCATCCTGGACGGGCTCAGACCCTCTACTGGCGTCGGGTGCAGTGCTTTTTCCCCGCCGGAAATACGGTCAGCAGTGGATCGCCGAGACGGTCGCTTCGGTCCTCAAAAGGAGAGGTGAGACATGAAAGGAGAGGCCCTCCTCAAACAGATTCGATCTGCGCGCTTGGTAGATTTGACCCATCCGTTTGCTCTTGGCATACCGTACTGGCCCGGGCAGCTTCAGGAACCGTTCAGTCACACGGTTAAGGAAGTACGACAGCGCGTGTGGGGTGGTTGCTTTACAATGGCTGAGCACATGGGCACGCACATAGATGCACCCCGACACTTCGTGGCTGATGGTCGGGCAACTGATGAACTACGATTGGATGAGATGATCTCCCTTGGTGTAGTTATTGATATCAGCGAGAAGGCTGAACGTGATCCAGATTACTCACTGACGGTAGATGATATCCTCCATTGGGAGCGTCGATTTGGACAGATACAACCAGGGACCACTGTTTTGTTATATAGTGGATGGGGAAGAAAGTGGTCGGAGGCCGATGCCTATTTGAACAAGGATGCAGAAGGAGTTTTGCACTTCCCAGGATTCTCGGGGGAAGCCGCCCGGTTTTTGCTTGAGGATCGCCGAGTCCGTGTCCTCGGGCTAGATACGCTCAGTGCCGATAATATGGTCCAAACGATGTCTGAAGATTCGCCGGTGCATCGCCTCGTTCATGAGGCTGACGGTTGGATTCTTGAAAACCTAGCCCGACTGGACCAACTCCCGGTGAGAGATTTTGTGTTGGTGGTGGCCTCGATCCTGATCAAGGGAGGGACAGGAGCTCCAGCTCGGGTGTTCGCCTTGGTTCCATGAGCTGAGGGGCTGGCTCATTTCTGGAGGATCCCATTTGCTGAAGCTGCTAGTCAAACTTAGAGTCATTGAATGCAGCATCCTGATTGGGCCTTTCGCCGGGCAGTTGTCGACTGATTTTGGCGCTGAAGTGATTCAGGTCAAACTACCCGGTCAGGGAAATCCTATGCATCAGCAAGCTTCTTGGGCTGATATGAATGGCTCCGTCAAGAGTAGTTATGATTTGCTCAGTGACCCATTGACTCGCTGATCCATTAACTCAATAAGCTAAATGCTCATGGCTGAACGCGAGCGAAAGATATACTACGGCTGGTGGATTGTAGCCTGTTCCGCCATCATTCTCTCTATTGGATTAGGTCTGGGTCTGTACACCTTTCCTATCTTTTATCCTGCTCTGATTCATCACTTCGGGTGGAGTCGCGGAGAGGTGGTGACGGGAGGCGCTCTCTTGATGGTTGTATTAGGGGCGATGAGCCCATTCACTGGCGCTCTCTTGGATCGGTACGGAGCCAAAACCATCCTGGCTGCTGGCCTGATAACAGTTGGCGCAGCGTTGTTTACCTTCCCGCTCATTCACTCGCTGGGGCAGTTTTACGGGGCTTGTATCCTGCTCGGACTGGGACTTTGTGGCGTGTCTCACATGCCCAACCAGGTGTTGGTCGCCAATTGGTTCGTTGAGAGGCGCGGCCTGGCCGTCGGTCTCGTCAGCGCAGGCGTGGGTGTGGGAGGCGCAGTGGGTCCTCTTCTGGTAACTTCGCTCATTGATCACTATGGATGGCGCGCAGGCTTTGTGGGGATAGGAGTTGCTGTATGGGCGATCCCGTTCGTTCTCGTTCTGCTGGTAATCAAAAGTCGTCCTCAAGACATGGGCTTAGTGCCCTATGGTCAACCCGTGCTCCCAGACCAGAACCACGACATAGAAACCAATCCCCTGATCACGTCATGCGAGGCCACGCTAACAGTGACCATGCGCACCAGCCCGTTCTGGATCTTGTTTGGAGCCATCTTTCTCATCTCAGCCCTGATGTACACCGTCAATCAGCATCTCTTCATTTATCTTCGTGATCAGGGCTTCGCTTCGCAGCTAGCAGCCCGGGCGCTGAGTCTGATCTTGGGAACGATGGCTGTGGGCAAAATCGTCTTCGGAGCTTTGAGTGATCGTTTCAACCGGCGAAATGTCATGCTGGCGAGCTTCTTGCTAGTAGCTGGGTCGTCGCTCTCTTTGCTGGTGGCCCTTCGCCCAAGTATTATCTATATGTTTGCTGCTGTGTTTGGATTAGGGTTTGGTGGAATTTTCAGTTGTATGCCCGTGATCGCCGCGCACTATTTTGGGCTTCGATCGCTGGGCAAGATTCTCGGCCTCATTTTTTTGAGTTTCAATCTGGGTGGTTCGTTGTGGCCCATAGTGACCGGATATTTGTTTGATCGATTGGGTAATTATGATCTGATCTTTCGGTTAAATCCGATCATAGGCTTTGTCGCTGTGGGAGCGGTCTTGCTGCTGCCTCGTGAATGGTCAACGGGTTCAGGCTGAGGTCCAGACATGAGTTAGGACAAGGGGGAAGACGATGGCCTGAGGTTTGGAGACTCATTTCCCAACTTCAAATTTAGGAACTCGTTGACTCATTGATCCATTCTGGATGGGAGGTTCAAGGGGGCCAGTTGATGCCGACGGAAGCTGGAGATTATTTCAAAACCTCCTTCAGCTCTGATAGACTGGAGACATGGCGTGGAGAAAGTTAACTGATGAGCAGTGATGAGAGATTGGTGTTCACCTCCTTTAAGATCCATTCAGGCGGCTGGTCTTGAGTGGAGGATCGGATGTGTTGTGGGGCATCCACGAGGGCTCCTTGGAGCGAGCTTCCCTAGTGATAGAGCGGCCCCAGCACTTGCTGGCGCCGGCTCAAGGAGTGGGAAGAGACGGAAGTCCCGGCTTGAGCTCTGGAGGGCCTTCCTCGCGTGAGCTCAGTGAGCACGAGAAGCTGCGCTCTCGTGAGTGCTTTGTCGATAGGAGCTTTGCCTCAGCCAAAAGGGGCCAGGGTGGGCGAGACTAAAGGAGACGAAGGGGATAGTCGTGGTCGATGGCCAGGATACTCCGCTAGGAGCATACTTGGTCTCCCGCGTAGGTGGCGCTCGTGCAGAAGGTGCTGGACGAGGTGGCCGTCAGACGGTCTGGCACGCTTGGGCGACCCCGCAAGCGTCTGGAGCGGCTGGGTGCCGATCGGGCCTTCGCCAACATCCCTTTGCGCCGATGGCTCGAGCACCGGGGGACGGAGCCGATTATCCCGGCGCAGCGCAAGTGTCCGGCGGGCCATCCACCAGGATGGGCGCAAGCTCTGTCGGTACAGGAGGCGGTGGATTGTCGAGCGCACCATCGCTTGGCTGGGAAACCTTCGGAGATGGGTGGTGCGCTCTGAGTGGCTCACGACGACCTATGCCAGATTCTTTCATCTCACCTGTGTCTTACTCACCCTCAGGAGGATTTTGAAATGAATTCTGAGCAAGTTGATATTCTAATCAGTGATGGATTACTAGTCACGATGGATCGCGATCGACGTGTGATTACTCAGGGCGCGATCGCCGTGCGCGGAGATCGCATCGTCGAAGTAGGAAAATCGAATGACCTCCGAGCCAAGTATACCGCTCGACGAGTCATCGATGCTTCTGACAAGGTCGTTACGCCGGGGTTCATTAATTGTCATGTCCACATCACCGGCGAACCCCTGACCAAAGGCTTCGTCCCGGATGACACACCTTTTGAAGAGAACGTCTTCCGGTGGCTCTGTCCGATCTATTCCGTCCACGAGCCTGAGGATGAGTACTTGTCAGCGTTGTTAATCTCCATCGAGATGCTCAAAACGGGGACGACCTGCTTCCTGGAAGCCGGGACGGTTCGCTTCGTTGACCAAGTGGTGCGGGCGTTGGTGGAAGTTGGCATTCGCGCTCGTATTGGCCGGTGGGTCTGGGACCTACCGCTGGAACCCCGCGTCTATCGGCAGACGACCGATCAAGCGATTCGGAATCTCGAGGAGACGATCCAACGCTTCCGCTCGCAAGCGGGTGGTCGGATCCAAGCCTGGTCCATGATCATCGGGCATACGACGTGCTCGGATGAGTTGATGAAGGCCGCCAAGTACATTGCCGATCACTATGGGGTTGGCCTTAACATGCACATGTCGCCGGCGGCAATGGACCCCGAAGGCTTTCTTGAGCGGACCGGCAAGCGGCCCATCGAGCATTTAGCCGACTTGGGCGTGCTGGGTGAGAATGTGGTGTTGGTGCACATGGTGCATGTGGACGACAGCGAATTGCGATTACTCAAAAAGTATGGTGTTAACGTCGTCCACTGTCCGACGACAGCCTTAAAAGTGGCTTATGGCGTGACACAGATCGGGAAATTCCCTGAGATGCTAGAGGCGGGCATCAACGTGTGTCTTGGCTGCGATGGTTCCAATGCGGCCAACTATATGGACATGCTGCGAACCACGTACTTGGCCGCTGGATTATTCAAAGATGCTCGACGCAATCCGAAGGTGATCTCGGCAGAAACAGCCTTGGAAATGGCCACCGTGAATGGCGCCAGAGCCCTGCTGATGTCCGATGAGGTCGGTTCGCTGGAAGCCGGTAAGAAGGCCGATATTGTCCTGTTTGATCGACGTCGGCCTGAGTGGGTCCCCTTACACAATGTAGCAAATTCTTTGGTCTACTCAGCCGATGGTAAAAGCGTTCACACGGTGCTGGTAGATGGTCGTATCGTGGTGGAGAATGGGCGGATGACGACCGTAGATGAAGACGTCATCTATCCTCAGGCTCAGGAGGTGGGCGAAGCCATCATCGCCCGGACTGGCTTGCCCCGCAGAGTGAAATGGCCGATGGTTTAGCGGGAGAGACATCGGCAGGTGTGTGGGGTTCTTTGACGTATGGGTGTGAGGATATGTGGCTTGTAGTGCGTGGGGCGGCATGAATCGTCTCGCCACGAATCTCTCGTATCCTTCTACGCCTCTACGTCTCCCATCCCAAAAGGAGGAATTCAAGGATGAAAGCCGTGATCTACTATGAATTCGGTGATGTGGATGTATTGCGGTATGAGGACGTCCCCTTGCCGGAAATTAACGATGATGAAGTGCTAGTGCGAGTGCGCTCGGTGTCGCTCAATCATCTCGATCACTTGCAACGCAAGGGTCCGGCCTGGCTGCCGGATTTCTCGTTGCCTCATATCGCGGGTATGGACGTGGCGGGCGATGTGGAGCGGGTTGGACATCAAGTGACTAACGTCCGACCGGGCGATCGAGTTGTGATCAATCCATCCATCAACTGCAAGCGCTGTCCTCGTTGTGTGAAAGGTCAGGACAATTATTGTATTTCATTGAAGGTATTGGGTGGGAACGTCAATGGCGGATTCGCCGAGTTTGTCAAAGCGCCGGCCTCACACGTCTATCGGCTGATGGATCACCTGTCCTACGATGTGGCGGCCTGCATGCCCACAGTCTATGTAACGGCCTGGCACGCCTTGATCGATCGAGGGCGTCTGCGTATTGGCGAGACGGTCTTGATCCATGCTGGAGGGAGCGGGGTGGGGATGGCCGCTATTCAAATCGCCAAGTTGTGCGGAGCTCGGGTTATTACCACCGTCGGCTCGGAGGCCAAGGTGAAGAAGGCGGAGATGCTGGGCGCTGACGTCGTCATTAATCACACTCGCGACGATTTTCTAGCCGTTGTCAAGGAGGTAACTGGCGGCCAAGGTGTGGAGATGGTTCTGGAACATGTGGGACCGGCCACCTGGGAGAAAAGCCTCCTGTGTCTAGCTCCCCGAGGTCGACTCGTTCATTGTGGGGCGACAACGGGCGTGACCGTTCAGTTCAATTTGCCCTACGCCTATCATCTTGGCATTCAAATAATCGGCTCGGATGGGTTCACCATTGCCGAGTTCGAAGAGGTGCTGTCGCTGTTTAATCAAGGTAGGTTTCAACCCGTCATTGACTCTATCTTTCCACTGCAACGGGCTGCTGACGCGCAGCGCCGTATGATCGACCGGGAGCATTTTGGGAAGATTCTCTTGCATCCTGACAACACAATCCATCCACTATGAGCTTCCGGTTGGTCAGTGGACGAGGCGACGAGAAGATCAAAGGGTCAAGGAATCTTGATGATGGAGAAGGCCACAACCAAAGCCGAGGGATCGCAGTCATGCAGACCGCTCCCCCGGCTCTTCTATCTCAGTCCCTAGGGAGGAAAGACATATGGAGATCAGAACCAAAGCCCAGTGGACGCATTTAGCGTTACACATCAGCAATCTGGATAGGAGCATCGAGTTTTACACCAGCTACACGTCACTAAGAAAGATTCACGAGCGGTATGATGAGGTGACGAACATGCGCACGGCCTGGCTCAGCGATCGTCCGCCGGGGCGCGAGACAGAGTTTGTATTAGTCTTGCTGGAAGGCGATCCGCCACAAATTAAGGGTGCGAAGCCACAGGTCCCCATTGCTCCGATCAGTCATATGGGATTTTCTGTCCAAACCCGCGAGGATGTGGACGAAATCGCTGAGCGCGCCAGGCAAGCCGGTATCCTGAAGTTTGGTCCTGTTTACGTGAATGATATTGTCGGCTATATTTGTGTCATCGCCGATCCAGATGGGCATCAGCTGGAGTTCTCTTACGGGCAAGTCTTGGGTTGAGGGACATGATCAATCACCTCGTGTTGTTGAAGCTCAAGCCCACTACTTCTGTCCAAGAGAGGGGTCAACTCATCGCCCAGTGGACGGCTCTGGCGGAGCAGATAGAGGGAATCGTCCAGATCCAAGTATATGAAGACATCCTTCATACCGAGGATTCGTTTGATCTAGGGATGTTCGTGACCTTCACCGACAAGGCTGGGTTGCGACGGTATGGTGAGAATCCTGATCGCCAGGCCGTTAGCGCTCTTACCCGGTCGCTTTGCGAGCGGGTCGTTCTTTTCGATTACGAGATCAATAGGCCACTATGCATTTTCCTGTTGTGAAAGCCGTGGCCTACGCTTTGGCGCACACGCCGGACTTGGTGCGGTATGGGTCCAAACCGGAGCGTGAGCTGCACAAGCAACCTCACCTGATCGAGCCGTTAATCCGTCACCTGCGGACCTTCGATCAGGCTTGCGCCTATCCTCCCCATCAGGTGTTCATTGGGCGGCTTGCGCCCGAAGTCCTATGGGATATGGAGGCGCCGTGGTGGAAGCAGTGGGATGATCAAGCCGCTCGGTTTGGCCCCTATGGTGAGTTGATGCCGGAGGATGAATTCTACGGCCTCCTGCGCTTGGTTGACGAATTTGATTTGGTTTGGCTGGAGAGTGCTTTTCAGGAGGTGGTTGGTGAGGCGTTGCATCGGCATCCCTTGATGAGTGATGGCGATCTCGCTCGCCTTGGTAAGGGGCGTTCCATTGAAGCGATCGAGGCCAAGGTGCGGACAGGTCGGGCACTGCCCCTTTACTATCAAGGGCACGTGGTCGGATGCATCGGTGAGGGTCACGAGGAAGATCCATTTCTGACGCCTCTCATCTTGCTGGAAAACTTGGCCTGTAAGGCCACCGGTATTCTAGCGATGCGTTGGTTGTTTCGGAACGCCGGCGTGGATCCTGTGACTATTGACTACGTGATCAACACGGGCGAAGAAGCGGTCGGCGATCGCTACCAACGTGGTGCCGGCAACCTGGCCAAGGCCATGGCTGAGTTGAGCGGCTGTGTCAATAGTACGGGCAGCGATGTGAAGGCGTTTTGTTGCGGCCCGATTCACGGAGTCGTCATAGCTGCTAGCTTGGTTCATTCGGGGATCTTCCGAAATGTCTTGGTCGTCGGCGGTGGCTCGCTGGCCAAATTAGGGATGAAGTTTCAGGGACACCTGGCGCACGATATGCCGATTCTGGAAGACGTGTTGGCCAGTTTCGCCATTCTCATCAGTGTTCATGATGGGGCCAATCCAACTATCCGGCTCGATGCCATTGGCAAGCATGACATCCGCTATGGCGGCTCGGCGCAGGCCATTGCCCAAGCGCTTATTGCTGTGCCATTGGATAAACTTGGCTGGAAGATTCCCAACGTTGATAAATACGCTGTCGAGCTGCATAACCCGGAGGTGACTGAGCCAGCGGGCAGCGGCAACGTGCCGCGTCACAATTACCGGACTATCGCCAGCTTGGGCGTGGTCCGGCGCGAATGGACGCGTGAGGCACTCGATCAGTTCGAGCGGCAGCATGGCCTGCCGGGATTTGCGCCCACTCAAGGTCATGTCGCCTCGGCCGTGCCTTACCTGGGACATGCCCGTGAGGCGATGCTCAAAGGAGCATTGCAGACGGCGATGTTTATCGGTAAGGGCAGTCTGTTCTTGGGCAAGATGACTAATCTCGCCGACGGGATGTCGTTCATCTTGGAGGCTTCGTGAGCGATGAACTGATGGATAGGGAGGAACCGTCATGTATGAAGTGACAACCGATACATTTGATGCTGAGGTTCACCAAGCCGCTCAACCAGTGGTCGTTGATTTCTGGAGCCCGCGCTGTGGCCCTTGTCTAGCACTGATGCCGCTAGTGGAGAAATTATCCGAGCAGTATAATGGGAGGTTAAAAATCGTGAAGATCAATGCTCAAGAGAGTCGTCAGCTGTGCGTGCAATTGAAAGTGATGAGTCTGCCGACCTTTCTGTTCTTCAATGGCGGTCAGGAGGTCGACCGTCTCACCGGCGACGTTAGAGCAGACCGGTTGTCACAATGGATTGAGGAGAAGTTGGCGCAACTGAGCCGAAGTGGCGGCTTGCGGTGTTGACTGGCGACCAGTGCGGTTACAAGTCTTCATTAGACTCTAAGTGCCAACGGATGAAAGGCTCTCCACATTCTATCCATTGGGACCTCTTACCTATTGACGGTACCGGCCTGAGGTCGGCGTGACTTTTGCTGGAGGTAAAACTTTTGCTGGAGGTAAAGGAGAATGAATCTCACAAGCAAGAAAGTGATCGTACTAGGAGAACGTGACGGTGTGCAAAGCACGGCGTTGGTCAAGTGTGTCGAAGCCGCCGGCGGTGATGTAGTGATAGAGATCAATCAGTGCTACGTCTGAACGGCGGCGGGCGCCATGACCCTTGAGGATCAAGGGGCGATCAAAGCCAAAATCGAGGAGATCGGCCATGATGATGTGGTGGTCATTCTTGGCTCACCCACTGCCGAAGCCGCTGAGATGTATGCTGAGACCGTCACGTTGGGTGATCCAACATACGCGGGTCCACTGAGTGGGGTCTCGTTGAAACTTCCTGTTTATCATATCCTTGAGCCGGAAATCAAACGGCAGATCCCGCCGGAGGTCTATCAGGAACAAGTCGGAATAATGGAGATAGTGCTGCCTAGCGAAGAGATTTGTGCGCGAGTCAGAGCGGTAAGGGAGCGAGCCGGGTTGTAATCTAAGGCCCATTCAGGCGGCTGGTCTTGGGTGGAGGATTGGACGTGTTGTGGGACATCCACGAGGGCTCCTTGGAGCGGGCTTCCCTAGCGATAGGGCAGCCCCAGCACCTGCTGGCGCCGGCTCAAGGGGTGGGAAGAGACGGAAGTCCCGGCTTGGGCTCTGGAGGGCCTTCCTCTGCTAGATTCTTTCATCTTACCTGTGCCTTACTCACCCTCAGGAGGATTTTGAAATGAGTTCCAGCGAAATCCGCTATCCGCTTCGCATCGTTCATTACCTTAACCAATTCTTTGGTGGGATTGGTGGAGAGGAGCAAGCGGACGTGAGCGTGCAGGTTCGAGAGGGACCGATTGGTCCTGGAATCGGTTTGGAGCAGGCATTGGGCGAGCGTGGGCGCATTGTCGCCACCATCATTTGCGGCGACAACTATTTCAACACACAGATGACCACAGCCAAGGCCAAGGTGCTGCAGGCAGTAGAGCAATTTCAACCGGACGTCATAGTGGCTGGTCCGGCATTCAATGCCGGCCGCTATGGGGTGGCTTGTGGTGAGGTGTGTAAGGAAGTCGCTGAACAGTTGAAGATTCCCGCCGTCACGGCCATGTATCCAGAGAATCCTGCGGTAGAGACCTATCGACGGGCCAGCGGCGTCTGGATTCTGCCGACGGGGGCCACAGCGGCGGACATGCGGAATGTTCTGCCTCGGTTAGCAGCGTTCGTGCTCAAGGTGGGAAGCGGTGTGCCCATAGGTCCGGTGCGGGTTGAAGGGTACATTCCGACAGGGCGGCGCTGCTTGGAGCTGGCTACTGTGCCCGGCGTGGATCGGGCTATCTCCATGCTCCTGGCCAAGCTAGCAGGCCAGCCATTTCAGACTGAGATTCCCATTGAAAGTTTCGAGTCCGTTCTGCCAGCACCTCCTATCAAGGAGATCAAAACTGCGCGGCTCGCCCTTATCACCACCGCGGGATTGGTGCCCAAAGGCAACCCGGATGGATTCAAGATGTTCAATGCGACTCGGTGGAACCACTACTCCTTGCCTGAAGATCTGACCCTGCGCGCGAGCGATTGGGAAGTGATTCACGGCGGGTTCAACACCGCCTACGCGCAGGCCAATCCGCATTTGATCTTGCCGGTGGATGTACTGCGCGACTTGAGAGGACTAGCGTATGGGCAATTGCATGATCAGTTCTATTCTATCACAGGCGTGGGCACGAGCTTGACAGTAGCCAAGCGTGCTGGTCAAGAGATCGTTGCTTCACTGCGTGACGCCGAGGTCGATGCAGCACTGCTGGTGGCTACCTGAGGGACATGCACGCGCTGCGGCGCAGCGCTGTCCAAGGAGTTAGACCGAGCCGGTATTCCGGTGGTCGTCATCTCAGCCATGGCGGAGTTGGCGCGTCAGGTCGGAGCCTCTCGCGTGGTGGTGGGCAGAAAGATCCCTCATCCCTGTGGCGATCCCAACCTGCCAAGTCAATTCGACGTCCAGGTGCGAAAGGAAATTGTGATGACGGCGTTAGAGGCATTGCAAACACCGGTTGCGTTGCCTACAATCTTTCATCCCCGACATACTATGTGAGGGGTTGTTCATGGAACATGCGCTCGGCCCAGAAACGTGAAAGGTCCCTGCCGGTCGGAGGTTGGCGCTACATCGCATTTTCAGAGGAATCACTCATGTGCTATCGCACGCCACGAAGAATGAAAATAACTTTGGCCACCAAAACACCAAGGCGTCAAGGTCCACCAAAATATTCCCTTATGTGGCTGCATGTCTTAGGGCCTGAGTGGCTATTTTCGGGAGAGAAGTGAGCCATGATGCGGCTTGAGATAGGGACTTTCCCTGTTGCTCGGATCCTCTTTGGTCGAGAGACGCGGCTAGATGGAGACGTGTTGACCGTGGATAAGAATGAGTTGGAGCGGCTGGTTCTTGAAGATCCACGAATCTCGCACGTTGAAATCGAGATCGTCGAGCCGGGCCAGTCAGCGCGCGTCATCCATGTGTGTGACGCTATTGAACCACGCATCAAAGTCCAAGGACCTGGTGTTTGCTATCCAGGGTGGCTAGGACCAGTTGACACGGTGGGTCAGGGTGTCACTCACCGGCTTCACGGAATGGCGGTGGTGCTCTCGGCGGAATATCCGCGACTGGTCAAGACGGGCGTGGGTGCCCCCCATGAGGCCATTTTAGATATGTCCGGGCCAGGCGCGCTCAGTCCGCTCTCTCATACGCATAATTTGGTTTTGGTATTGACGCTCGCGCCCGGCTATTCGTACGGCGCCTATAATCAAGCCCTACGACTGGCTGGCTTGAAAGCATCACATCGCCTGGCTCAAACCACGCTGGGGAAAACGCCACCGGAATACCAACGCTATGAGCTGACGCCGGTCAATGCCGACCTGCCCAAGATTGTGTATGTCCATCAGATTTTCACGCAGTTGAATCTGCCAGCGCCCTATTTTACGTGGTATGGTATGTATATTACTGACTGGATGCCGCTGTGGGTTCATCCCAATGAGATCATGGATGGTGCGCTGCTACCCAGCACCGTTGGCTCTGATGCGGTTCAGCCCACCTCCTGGGAGCATGTTAATAATCCCGTCATCCTGCGTCTCTACGCAGGACATGGCCTGGAATTAAAATTCCTCGGTGTCATTTTGCAGCGCACGCGATTTGAGGTGTCCGAGGAGAAGCAGCTGTCGGCCAATCAGACAGCCAAATTGGCGAAGCTGATGGGCGCGGAAGGCGCCATTATTACCTGGGTGGGTGCCGGCAATGCCTTTATCGAGAGCATGCTGACTATGCAACAATTGGAGCGAGAGGGCATCAAAACCGTGTTCATGACCTATGAGCATGGCGGGAAAGAGGGGCTCGAGGCACCGCTGATGTTCACCGTGCCTGAAGCTGATGCGCTGATTTCCGTGGGGAGCTTAGATCGGCCCCTGACGCTCCCGCCGGTTGACCACGTCGTAGGCGGCCAGGACTTAAGTCTGGACCCTGAGGCTAGCGACTGGCGAATCCCAGCCGTCGGAGAGATCAATCTTGATTGGCGCTTGCCGATTGTTGGCGGTGTTGACCCGTGGGGCTTCGGTAGGCAGATGTGTGTTGAGTATTGAACGTATGAGCAAAACATGCCGGTTAGCCGTCAATGGGACGTTAATGAGCGGTTTGCGTTAAGTAAGAATTTGATTGCCATGGTAGTATGAAACGGAAGGTATGGATCCTGGAGCTGAGGGAAGTGAAAGAGTGTGTGGATGAGCGGCCTTATCAGCTGCGGGCGGACATCTGGCTTGACCTTCCGATGGAGCCTCTCGTCCGTGGGCGCCTTCGGCGGATTCTTCCTCACAGGCATGAAGGAGGGGGTCACCTATGGATATATCCCGGCTTCCATCGAGCGCGATCGTCGTTGAAGTGGGACCTCGGGATGGGTTGCAGAGCGAAGAGGAGATATTGGAGACGGAGGAGAAGGTGACGTTGCTTCGGGAGCTGTACGAAGCGGGTGTGCGGGAGTTCGAGT
>Ga0272449_1001416_pt1 | contig 24681 bp, 18 predicted proteins | sample YNPCB0241_FD_198679 | JGI IMG/M metagenome (GOLD analysis project Ga0272449, IMG submission 198679) | Hot spring sediment microbial communities from Yellowstone National Park, WY, United States - YNP-CB-024-1 | ecosystem: Environmental > Aquatic > Thermal springs > Hot (42-90C) > Sediment... | reverse complement strand
ACTGCTGGACCGCTTCGCAAAAGACCCTTTGGGGGACCACCGGGAAAAGGCATTCCATCCAAAGGCCAGAAAGTCTCATCGAGTGCCAAACCAAGGATAGCCACTCCATTCACCGAAAAGGTTACAACCGGCAAATAAGCTCTCTTGGCGAATATTAATCAAACGGAAGCAGAAGGTTTAATCGTCCGCTGCGGAGCCGTCAATAATCCTGGGCCTAAGTCCATATCTTCGCCGAAGTAGTACTCTCTGGCTTCCGGATTGGCAATCACCTCTGCCGGTGTTCCGTGACAAAGAACTCCCCCAGCACGGATCACGTAGCTTCGGTCTGTGATTTGGAGGGTTTCCCGGACCTGATGGTCGGTGATCAAAATGGCAATTCCCCGGTTCCGCAAGTCGCGGATGATCTCCTGGATACTGTCCACGGTGACCGGGTCGATACCGGTGAAGGGTTCGTCAAGAAGAATGATTTGCGGATCGGAGACGAGCGCGCGGGCAATTTCCAAGCGACGTCTCTCCCCGCCAGATAGGGTATAAGCCTTTGCCTTTCGGAGCCGAGCGATATCAAATTGCTCTAAAAGTTCGTCACAACGCCGCCGGCGAGTTTTTCGGTCGTAACCTAATAGTTCCATGATAGCCAACAGGTTTTGCTCTACCGTGAGTTTACGAAATACACTCGGCTCCTGAGCGAGGTACCCCATGCCTCCTTCTCTAGCTCGCCGATACATTGGCCAGTTAGTAACATTCCGGCCTTGGAGAAAGACTTTACCGGCATCCGGCCGGATCATCCCGCAGGTAATGCGAAAGCAAGTAGTCTTGCCCGCTCCATTAGGTCCCAAAAGGCCGACAATTTCCCCGGGATACACTTCGAAGCTAACACCGTCGACAACCCGCCGACCTCGATAGATTTTCACCAATCCTTCGGTACGGAGGATAGGTCCCAAATGAGGCCGAACTTGGATGCCAGAGTATGGATGCCCACCGTCAATCGAATGCATAATACCCATCCTTGTGGACCCAGATGTTGACCGACCATCCTCCTCGGCCGGGGAGGCTTCCTTCCAAACATCCTAGTTTTGTTGAATTGTTAAGTCATTTTTCGGTAGTCTCGTTAACCTCGGGGACCCGCCGTGGAACCCACGGTGGGAAAAAGCAAGAGGAAGAGAAAACGGTTTGTGTCTTAAAAACCCGGAGCCCACCCCCTGTTGCCTGAATCGAAAAACTACTAGCTCACACTCTTTTCGCTAGCATCCGAAGATCAAAGCTCCCTCCCAAAGGTAGCAGAGACCTTTAATTGGACCACCAAAGCCTTTGCCGGAGACCCAGAGGTCGATCTTAAAAAGCTTCGTCCAATCACGAGTTGCCTATTAACCCCACCAACCCGCCCAGCACGGAAAACTCTACCCTTTCCGGGTAAAAGAGGTTGCCTTGTGGAAGACCGCGGGTAAGCCGATCGCCAATCCGGCCTCCGGAAAATGCTCACGTATAATGCGAGGCGTAATGATAGCTGAAAACTCTGAATATTCCCAAGCGTGAAAGCTTACGGCCCAATTAGTGGCTATTTCCCCGGGTAACTTGGCCACATACTGTGGCTTATCGCAACTGGTCACATGCCCGGGGCAATTAATCAGAGGCTCCAGCTGATTGTTTCAACCATGAGTTCGGTCGAATCACAGCGGCCTCATTCGGGAGGAAAACCGCACCTTCTAACGCAAGACATACCTCGCCTCGAGCAATTTAAACCGGTTCTCATATTCCCAGCCCAGGAGCAGTCTTGTTCAACGCACAAATCTCATTCGCCAGAAATTTGGGAAGAACCGTATGGGAATATTCGTTCCCGGAATTCGATCGAGTGCACGCGGCCAAAAGACGAAGAGAGCTTTCCCAATGAGCAGTTCTTCCCGGACATAGTACTCGAAATTTCGTGCTTCCCACAGCCGACTATCCATGCTCTCGGAACTGTTGTCACCCAAAACTAGGTACTGCCCTTCTGTCAACGGGAAATGAACCATCTGAATTTTTCGAGCCGCATAAGCGTCACAGTCGCTCAACGTTTTTTCGGCTGCTTCTGTGGTCAAAGGTTCCCCCAGCGGACTCTGAAAATCGTAAATCATTTCCCGGCCAATAATTCCCGGAGTCGCTCGAATGCCGATGTAATACACATCCCGATACACTTTCAGATGACGGACTACAAATTCACCGCCCTGAGCTTCGATAGACACCGGTTGGAAGTCCGCGGGAGTAGGCCGATCGTTCCCCAATGAGGGAAACTCTGCGGCAGGGGAGAAGGGAATCACCCGGCCATTGAGCCATAAGATCAGTTGGTCATCCACATTGGCAAACATGATGCGGAAACGACCTTTTCGGTGCACAGGTGTTTTTGCCTCGGGCCGCCAGTGGGGCATAACGTCGATTTCCGCTCTGGCCGTCCCATCCCGCAAATCCAGGGTGCACCGAAACCGACGCCCACCTTCCACCAACTCGACGGCAAGACTACCTGTGGGCTGGCGAACTTCCAGCTGGAATTCCACAGCCAAATCCCCGACCCAATGTAAACCCATTTGCTTTGGGGTTGGCCGGAACGGGGAGAGACCGCTTGTCAGATCTTGCCCAAAGCTCACCCCCCACGGGTTCGGCTCCCCACCCCATAACCACGTCCGAGCCCCTTGGGTGATCCCCGAGTTGTACCCACAAAAGTCGCTCACTAACTGCGGCCGCAGCCTGACCGAGTGGTCTCCCCGCAAACTCCGCTGCCAATCATCGTAAGTAGGCACGTAATGAGTGTACACTAGTCGGGCAGTTAGGGAGTTTTTACCCTTGAACGTGAAACTGCGACCATCATCGCTCGGGATCCACCGTACTTCCGAAGAAGAATCTCCAGGGGCCCAGCGAGCCGGCCAGCCCCTCTGACTCCACGCCGGCTGGAGCCGATCGTTATCGTCGACCAGCTGGAGCATTGCCCGAACTTTCTCCGGCGGCTTCCGCAAGATGCTATAGAGTCCGGGATCAACCGGCGAAACTGTCTCGAAATCCTCAGCCGAAACAGGCTTAGAGTACAAATCTCCGTTGCGAATCATGATCGTTTCGCCCGGCAGCCCCACCACGCGTTTAATGAAGTTCGTCTTCGCAGCTCCCGGATACTTAAAAACTGCTACGTCCCACCGGGAAGGCGTTCCAAACTGGTAGGGAAATTTTGCCACGATGATCCGGTCCCCTTTGTATGAAGGGAAAGAATGCCCCGTTCTGGGATTCCCCCGAAGGTCCATAGGAAAGCGACAGAGAGGACAAGTAGCCCCGATCACCAGGCGGCCGGTGGGACTTCCTGTCTCACTGTCCACCTCTTCGCTGGCACTAACTTGAAACGTATGCCCACATTGCGGACATGTAACTTCTTTGTGCTGTCCCAACAGCGTTGGGGCCATGGAACCTGTGGGAATCACAAAGGCTTCGGCCTCGAAAGTTCGGAAAAGAAAAGCCAACATGAAGGCAATCGCGATTGACTCGACGATATCGCGGATAGCCGCGGCCGAAAACCACCCACCTCCGCTTGGAGTTTCCTCTGCCCGCGATTCCACTTCGCGGCCTCCCTTAACCTCTCTCGGCCCCGTGATTCGTTTTTTTGGAGTTTTTTCTGCGGTGATATCTCGCTTCATGACAACAGCTATTCTTTCAGACGCCCAAATTTGACAGTACTAATACCGAAGATCCCTCTGGAGCGGCACCCCGCTCGGTTTTTTGCAAAATGATAGAAAGATAGGGGCCAGAGCCATAAAACGGAGTCAGATTTCCGCCTTCTTAACCCTGCAGGGTTCTATACAATCCTGGCCCGCCTTTCGAAAATTCAAGGCGAGCACGGAAGGCAGCGACCCCGCAAAACAAGGGATCCCTATCCCTCGGAGTTGCGGAATTCCAGGACTCCGTTTCTACCAAAAATTAGGCCTTTCCGTCCGTTTTGTGGCCAGATGGCTCTTAACCCCTCAAATCAAGCATCCGCCAATCTCACTCAATATAGTCAGCCGGGAGAACCCAGGGAACCTGGAAAGAAATGGGGCCCAGGCGAAAGCTGCTCCAGCGAACCTTCAGCACCGCTACACCCACTAAGTTGCGATGGGGGGAGAGCTCGATAGGGCCAAAATGGCGGCTATCACGAGAAATGTGAGGATTATCCCCCAGTAAGAAGTATTGTTCCCTCCCCAGTTGCCACTTCCGGGCGTAGCTCGAAAGGTCGGCAGATCCCGGCTTTGCAAGGATGTGATTCCCTGCCGGATGCACCACCGGCGGATCCCCAGGTGATTGGCCCCGCAGGTGTGATTTAAGATCTTCTTTAGTGATGTAGTCGTCATAGTCATTTTTCGGACGGGTTGACTCACAATGGAGTATCATCTGCTTCGCAGGTAACGGAACGAAACCCCCGTGAGTTCCAGCAAATACGTTCTCCTGCATCGGGGCCGATAGGCTGGGGGAAAGTGAAATGTCGGACAAAAAGTCAAAATAGTAAACCATACGTTCGACTCGGACCTCGTAGCTGATGCATTCCCCGTCCTCTCCCTCAGCCATTGCGATTGTCACCACCGGCCGGCTCCAATCTGGTTGAGCATCAGACCAGGTTTTTCGGACCGATGCCTTTGTGTTCCTGCCAATCTTTTTCCAACCCCCGGGCTCTAGGCCTGCTTGCCCCCCTCCGGAAATCCGATCTGAATTAGGGGCACTAATTCTTTGGATTGGGAAACAAATGCTTTGTCGCCCGACTTTTACCAAAATCTCTGCGGGAAGGAAAACCCACTCAATCCTGCACCGATCCCCCCCGGTATGGGATGCCAAGTCTCCCCATAGTTGCCCTGTGGCTGAGGGCACTAAATTTCCAAGAGGTTCCAGAGGATCAACGGATGTCGGGGAGCTCTGGGTTTTTCTCTTGCGGCCCGAATATTCCCTTTCGGACCCCCAGCAGATCGAGGAGGCCACACGCATCACCTCCGCGGGACGAATACCCCCTCTCTGAGACCAAGGGCCTTTAAACAGGGGTTCAACGCACAGGTTCACAAAAGAAATCTCATTAGGGCACCAACCCCATGCTCCGAAAAATTCGCTGGGAGAAAGTGGGGGGACTTGGTCCATGGTTAACTGAATCGTGTGTGTGTCAGCCAAAGTTCCCTCTCCCAGGTGGCGACCATTGACAAGGGGGAGAGCATGATCTTTCTGTGCCCGTAAAGAATCGCGAATCCTCAACTCCTCAAAGTCGAAAACTGGTTCTCGGGATAAAGGATCTTCAATACATGACGAATTTTTGTGCCCCCGCTCCCGGTCCCCGCTTTCAAGCCAATCTTCCGGGGAAGCCCGGAACACCAAAAATCTGCTCTCTTGGGGAAGAAGCCACACTACATACGAATGAGGTGGAAACTGCGTGCAAACAAGGACCTCTTTCCTTCCCTGCAACCAGCGGATTTCTACTTCGACCCTCCCTGAACCCACCTGATGTCTGAGGTCGGCCCCAATAGCAAACCACTGATTCTCCACGATTTCATCCGTAAGAAGGCCGGCCACCTGTCCCAATTCCACCACTTGCCACTGGCATTCTGGATTGGGAACGGACCTTCGCTCGATCGACACCTGGTCGGGAGCCAGCGGTCGTGCCCATGGGCCACCTTCCGCGGGAATTTCCCCGGAATTTCCGTTGGGTGGAAAACTTGCCCCAAGGTTCCCCCTTACCACCGGCAAAGCTCCAAGCTTCCCTTTCCAATGTGCCACCGGTAGAAGCAGGCGACGAAGATCCTTTTCCGAGTTGGGGCAAGCCACTCCGTCGACGTACAAATGTCCACTAGCCAAGCATAATTTCTCACCCGGCAATCCGGCTAACCGTTTCACCGCAAGGTTCCGAGAATTGTCCGGATCACGATAGCAAATGATGTCCCAACGGTGGAGTGGCAAATTCCACACGCCCGTCCTGAGAACGAGTACCCGGTCCCCTGGAGTGAACTGGCCACGGCTGAGAGGCAACAAACAGCTACATTGGGGACAGACCGCTTCTGGCACCGGGATTTCGTCAGGGAGGAGAACCCGAAACACCCGCCCGCAGGTGCATGAGAATCGGTAGTGCCTCGCTAAGAGTCTGGGGACCATTGAACCACCGGAAACTTCCAACGGGAATAAAAGGCCCGCACAGATCCACCCTTCTGCTAATAGGAGAGAACACACGCAAAAAACCAAGCCGCGGATCACGGAACCTAATTGAAGACTTCCTATTAAAGCATTCCCGGGAACTCTCATGGTGTACTAAAGAGCACTGCAATAAGGAACCAAGCAAATCAACCCGCCTCTCTGGCATGAAGAGCCTTGAAGGCGAGTATTCGATCATCTCTTATCATTGACCTCCGCAGCCGAATCTACGGGTAGCTGTGTTTAATGGCTGAATCTGATGGGTAATTTTCAGGAGTGGTGAAAAAATCCTTTCAAAGATTGGCCGCGGTGAGTTCACCGTAGTTTGCCTCGGTTTTATTTCCCGCGGACCTCCTGCGTTTTAAGCGTTTGCACAACGGCAACGATTCGCCGTACTGCCTCGTCGATTTCCGCCTGGGTCGTGGTGGGGCCCAAACTGAACCGCAAGGAAGCCGAGACCAGCTCCTTGGGCAAACCCATTGCTCGTAGGGTTGGCGAGGGTTCTGCTGCACCACTGGAGCAGGCCGAGCCAATCGAACACATCACTCCCGCCCGATCCAAAGCAAGAAAGAGCATTTGGGCGTCCAATCCCGGAAACGCAATGCTCGAAGTTTGCGGCAACCGGGGTGCATCTTCTCCGTGTACCACGATCGCCGGGAGGGCTTTGCGGAGAGATTCTTCAAACCGTTGCCTGAGTAATGTTAACCGTCGTGCCTCCTCGGCAGCCTCTTTCTGCCATAGTTCCAAAGCGGTTCGCATGCCTACCACCAGGGCCACCGGTTCGGTGCCAGGTCGCAGTCCTTCCTGCTGGTGCCCGCCGAAGAGAATGGGCGAGATAGGAACATCTGCTCTACAGATGAGGGCTCCGATTCCCGGAGGTCCCTGAAACTTGTGAGCAGCCAAACTCATAGCTGCCACCCCTAACCGGCGGAAATGCACCGGGATTTTTCCGACTGCCTGGACCGCATCGGTATGCACCGGAACATTGTGCCTTTGACAAATTCGCACAACCTGTTCCACCGGTTGAATTACTCCGGTTTCATGGTTGGCCAGCATCACGCTCACTAATCGAGTTTCTGGAGTCAAAAAAGCCTCGAGCTGGTCCAGACGAATCACACCCTCGGGCGTTGCCCCCACCGTGTCTAACCGCCACCCATCCTCTAGGAGTTGCTCGGCCGCCTCCAACACACTCGCGTGTTCTAGCCCAGAGATGATGATCTGATCAGGTTTCCCGGGCCTGGGAGGCAGTCCTCGGCGAGCTCTTGCTCTACTTATGCCAACAATGGCCAGATTGTTTGCCTCTGTCCCACCGCTGGTAAAAATCACGCGGTCCGGAGGAGAGGCGGTCACATCTGCTCCAAGAATCGAAGCAATTGCCTCGCGACATTCCTCGAGCACTCGCCGGGCCCGATTTCCCATCCGGTGTTGACTTGCAGGATTTCCAATCCCTGCCTGCAGATAGGCCACCATTGCCTCGACCACTTCCGGTCGAGTAGCCGTTGTTGCGTTGTGATCAAGGTAAATGATCTCCAAGGAGGGATCCTTTTTCATTGGGTTTGGGTATGTCCTTTCAAAAATTCCGTTAACTGGTTCACCGGAACCATCCTTATGCCCCGGCTTGCCCCAGTTGGGGATCCTGTCCCCTTTGGGCTAGGGTGGGTCCGACGGCCGTTTGACAGCTGCTCGAACAAAATCTGCTGTGGACCTACGGCTGGGGGAAAGCTTTCTCACCGCAGCCAAGTTCAGGAATTTCACCTCCCCTAAGGGGAATGGCGTTTAGTTGCACCGGCTTCAGGAAGCCGAGGGGTATGGGGAAACTGGCCGGTTCGCCAATCCAATAATAGGGAGGCCGCCTAACAGTAGTGAGTTCCGTCTCTCCCACAAGTTGGCCTTTACACTGGACTATGCCTATGGCCATTCTCCATCTCCTCGACACCTCCACCGTATTTGGGACGTTCCAGCTCATTCAACCCGCGATCGTCTTTCGCAAACTGCAAGGTTACAGTTCAAAGTTATCCTCGCAAACTCACCGGCGAACTAAGCTCGAAGACAAAGGGCCGGATTTTCCGGTGGTAGCACCTGTATCGTATTTTATCGGGAGAAAACTCCGACGGTTTCTGAGGGCACAATCGGCCATTTGGCTCAAAGGGATTCTACAGATTACGCCCGTTGAGCCTGAAATGGCTACGATTCGGCTGGAGCATCTCATGCTCCTTGGCCGGAATTTACTTTGCCGATAAAGCAACTAGCGGGACTGGCCATTTTTTTCCGCGAAAAGTGCGACGTCTTCCCGGCAAAGTGGAAAGGTTAACAGCTCTGTCTGCCGGATAGCTTAAAGCCCGGACACTCCCCGCCGTCGGAGTCAAGCTTCCCACGGTGCACTGCACGGGACAAGCGTTCCGTCTTGCCTCGAACACCGGTTAACCCACGGCAAAAGAAGTCGGTTGTGGCAACGGGTACGAGAAGTGCCCAGTTCCCACGTGGCCACAAGAGGAATGTCAGCTGTGGGACGATAAGGGTTTTCAATTCAGACAAAGGAGGTCTCCATGCGGAAAAGGACAATTCGCGTTGTGACCCGGGGAGCCAACGGCGAGCTCCGCATTCGAGACTACGATAGCCCGGAAGAGCTGCTAAAACGCCATCTCCAAGTTGGGGTAGATGACTGCAATACGGACCTCTCGCTCCGGGGACTACCCGTACTCCGAGGCCTGATCGGTCCGATTCCCGACGGTCCGAATTTCATCCGGTACGAATCTCCGGAAGTGTTTGAGGCAGCGACCAAGGAGTGGGTCACGGCCAAGCAGCCCCGAAGGAGACGCCGGCGAAAAGAACCCTCGTGACCCCTGGGCGATTAATCCAACTTTCGATAAGCTCATTTCTGGCTTAGCTGACCCCGTTTTCCTCTTTCTCAGCGTGAACACTTCCCCAGCCGTTATTCCCGGGGAAACTCTCGTTTTTCAGGATTCCTCCCCGTGAGAGAGTGCGTAAACCTTTTTATGGAGCGAAAAAAGGAACCTCTCGGCTCGCGGATTAACTAACCCAACCAACCCCTAGGCTTGTCGAGGGAGTGCTCGATATGGTTCCATGCCTTGCTGAACGTTCTTATCGTAATCCCTTTTCAAGCGAAGACGGATAACACGACGCTCGGATTTTTCAGCAAAATCCTGATCTTTGGCCCGGCGGCAAAGCCAGCAGTTTAGCCCCGAAATAGCCATGAACACTCCCGAGAGATTCTCCGGAACGAACCCTTTAACCTGTTCCCTGCCTGGAACCCGGCGAAACAAGAAGGCTCGGCCAAGTCCTCGGCCACCATGTCCGGGGCCTTTGCTTTAAACAAGAGGTACCCCGTTTAGGCGATTCTGAAATTCCTCGGGATTCTCGGGGGTGGGCTTTTTAATCGGCTTATTTTGGGCCGTCGGGGCCTACTTTCTTGCAGGCCAATACCACCTTAGTTCCACGCCCGGAATCCTTGACGATGGGGCTTCGACCGCATAGACTTCCGAGTTGGATCGATATTAAATTGTGCGGGTGAAGTATAAGAATATGTGATTTTGCTTCGGTTGACGGCCGTCTCAATGCGAGGGCTTTGGTGGCAAGGGTTTGGTGGCTTCGGTTGCCAACTGTCTACCTTTGCTAGTTCGGACGAATCCTGCACACTCGGAACGACCGGGGGGAATAAACGTTTAAGCCGCGAAAGCTGCGAATCTCCGTCCGGCCCTGTAATGCCCAGGCTCCGATTGCCGAGTGGGAGCGGCAATATAAGGTTGTGTTTAATTGGGCAATCGCTCCTATCTAATTTATTGCGAAAGTACGCTCTAATTTATTGCAAAAGTACGCTAGTTTCTTGCAAAAGCGGAATGAGCGGAAAATTGTGCCGATTGGCAGGTTGCTAGGGCTACACAACCGCTCGGGGAAATGCTAACGACTTTCGATAAGAAACCCTGACCGCTTTCGGTAAATAAGGGTGAAAAGCATTCGCGGGGTGTCCAAGGGTTAAAATCTTTTCGGATCAATTCGACGAAAGGAGATAGTCCGTGCCCTGTACGTGCGTGATTGGTCTCCAGTGGGGCGACGAAGCGAAGGGGAAGATCGTCGACTTGTTAACGGATCGGCACGATATTGTCGTTCGGTACCAGGGCGGTCCGAATGCTGGCCATACCGTGGTTCTGGGGAATCAAACGTTTAAACTGTCGCTGGTACCGAGCGGCATTTTCCGCCCCCATGTGCAATGCGTGATTGCAAATGGGGTAGTCATCCACCCAGGCGTGCTTCTGGAAGAAATTCAGTCTTTGCGGGACCGGGGAATTCATGTTGGCGACAATCTCCTCGTGAGTGATCGGGCCCATGTTATTTTTCCGTGGCATATCGAAGAAGATCGTCTCCTGAATGCAGTTTTTGGGGGCGAAGCCATCGGGACAACCCTGCGAGGGATTGGCCCGTGTTACAAAGACAAAGCCGGCAGGTCTTTGGCCGTGAGATTGGGGGATCTATATCGGCCCGGTCTCAAAGAAAGGATTGAGCGAATTGCCACCGCTAAATCTTTGATGCTTTCCGGGCTAAATGGCCGGGTGGAATTTGACGCGGAGGCAATTTTCCAAGAATATTCGCGATATGCGGAGAAACTCCGTCCTCACGTCACGGATACCACGAAGTTTCTTTTAGAGGCCGTCGAGGCCGGCCGATGGGTCTTGTTCGAGGGGGCACAGGGCTCCCTATTGGATATTGACCACGGCACATTCCCTTATGTAACTAGCAGTAATAGTTCTGGGGTCGGGGTAAGTGCAGGTTCTGGAGTTCCCGCAAAGTACATTACTAAGGTGATAGGAGTAATCAAGGCATATACAACCCGGGTGGGTGGGGGGCCCTTCCCAACCGAGCAAGCAAATGAGATTGGGCAGTATATCCGGGAAAGAGGGAATGAGTACGGCACGGTAACACGTCGTCCGAGGCGTTGCGGGTGGTTCGATGCGGTGGCTGTTCGGTATGCAGCCAGGCTCAGTGGGGTTGATGAGCTAGCCGTGATGCTGTTGGACGTCCTCGGCGGCTTGCCGGAGATTCAGATCTGCACGGCCTACGAGTTGGATGGGACTCGGATCATGGACTTTCCCAGCCACATCGACGATTTGCGAAGAGTGACTCCGATATACGAGACCCTCCCGGGCTGGAAGGAGGAAATTCGGGGGGCTCGGTCGGTAGAGGATCTTCCTCCCAATGCCCGCCGCTACGTGCAACGAATTAGCGAGTTGGTCGGACGGCCTGTGTCGATCATTTCTGTAGGACCGGACCGGGAAGATACCATCTTTGCCTCTATAACCGGCTCCACCGGCCCTTGAATCATTGTCCATGTGCTGCCCGCCTGGGGTGTTGGCGGAAGCATCCCGGCATGGCCTACGGGATCGTCAAAGTGGTGGGTGCGTGCCCGGCTCCGGTTTTAATGTCCGAGCCATTGCTTTCAAGAAATACCTGCAGCGGAAAGGTTCCACGCTAAGACGTACGACTCAGGCGGTAGTCGGTTGGCTCTAATTCGGTGAGCTGTTTTCAACCGGGGTAGCCGAGGCAGGCTGTGGAAGTTTTCAGTGAAAGTGACCGTGCCTGGGGCAGAATCGAGAACTCATGCTTGCTGCTCCCTAGAGCCGGTAAAAAAAGAAGTCCAAGAAAAAAAGAGGACGAAGAAAACAGGGCAGGTTGGGCACGAGGAAAAGCCACGGCCTGCGGTGTTTGGGCCGGCCAACCGTTGCCCACGGAACAGTAGCACCGGTAAAACGAGGGGGGCGAATGAGGAAACAGCATTCCAATCCGGAGCTTTGCCACCCGGAATGAGCGGTGGCAGCGAGCGTTTGTTTTCAGAAGGGACTTAGGCCTCCAATGGCCCAGTTAGCCACTAATTCGCAGAAACATCTCTTGCAGCAAGAAGGGGATGAACTGGCCGACCTTCCCCCGGAAAAGCGTCCCCGCCATATTGCGATTATCATGGATGGCAACGGCCGATGGGCGGCCCAGCGGGGGTTACCCAGGATCGAAGGCCATCGGCGGGGAGTTTCCGCGGTGCAGCGAGTAGTCGAAGCCTCAGTTCGGTGGGGGATTCCATACCTCACTCTATATTGCTTTTCCAGCGAGAATTGGAAACGGCCTCCAGGAGAACTCGCAGCCCTCATGGAGCTTTTGGGCCAGTTCATGGTGGAAGCCCGGCGAGAGCTTATGCGGCACAATATCCAGCTGCGAATCCTGGGCCGTCGTGAGGGGATCCCTGAGCACGTCCTTCGGGAGATCGACAAAACAGTCTCGATGGCTGCCCGAAACACCGGCCTTTGCTTGTCGTTGGCGATTAATTACGGGGGAAGGGTCGAACTGGTTGACGCCGTGCGAGCCATCGTGCGAAAAGCCCTCAACGGAGATATCACGGAGGAGGACATCTCCGAGTCACTGATTTCGGAGCACTTATACACCCATGGCCTTCCCGATCCCGACCTGCTAATCCGTACTGCGGGTGAAATGCGGGTCAGTAATTTCCTCCTCTGGCAAATCAGCTATGCGGAGCTCTGGGTGACGAAGGACTGCTGGCCCGACTTTACCGAGCAGCATTTGCTTGAAGCCATCCGGGATTTTGCTAAACGGAGTCGGCGTTTCGGGGGCTTGTGATCGCCCGGTACCCATCGTTAGCACTTCCTGTCCACCTGGCAGCCTTTCCCGAGGCGGACTTATCGGCCGAGTAGGTAAAATTTCCTCTTGTGACGACTGTCGCATTATTCGTGGTACCCCATCCGTCAGCCCGGGGCTGGGGTTTCGTTCGGACCATGAGCAAATCCGACCATTCTCAAATTCCGCGGCTGAACCTATGGAGTTTTAGGGGGGACCGAATTTTCCCCGCACAGATAAAGTGATCCCTTGGGGGCCTTTCCACAACACCATGGGTAGGAAAAAAAGGGTAAACCCGTCGATGAGACTGCCTTCAAATTGCCAAGGGTGTGCCGGCCTGAGGTTGCTAGCGATTCTTTTCGAGGTCTTCGGGTAGTATGGCCGTTAAGGATCCACTTGATGGGAGGAAACCCACGTCAACCACACGTGTGTTGAGAGTTTTGAGACCACAAGGAGTTCCGGCCTATTTTCGTTTCCCAGTTTCTGCTTGAACACAACCGCTATCCCACCACGGTGCTGGAAAGTCTGGCAAAACGTTGCGAAAAAACTCTTCGTACCGGTCAAAAGGAGCTGTGTTCCTAATTTGAAGACAGTCTCTAAGAAGCCCTCCTCAGATTACCGGGGCCCTGCTGGGTCGAAGTGACGCCGGTTGTTTGCGGGGGCTTCAAGGATTACGGCCGACATCCATTCACATGTAGTGGTAGCTTATCCCTGCGAAGCAGACCTAGCCCACGTCTCGCGTGATTTGCCACTTAAAGGTCTTTTCCCCCTGGCGGTGATTACCGGACGAATAAATCTGGCACCAACGACGATCCGGTGAATCATGCCAAAAAGTTGTGGGAGGTTCTTTATCCCGACTGAGAGTGGACCCGTTTGACGGAGTTTCAACGCAGCCTCCGAGCATCGGCTGCCCAGGGGATCCCACTTGCCTCCCGCAGCCAAGCCGAAACCTCCGCGAGCTGTACTCCCACTAACCGAAATGGGGCACCAGCGGGACCATGTAGACAGGGGTAGGTTGGCCCTGGGTGCCCAAGGGTTTTTCCGGGAGAACGTAGGGTCGGGCCAACCTTATTCCAGAAGGCATCTCCTTCCGGAGAAAAACTGGGCCCCGGGAAAGACGGTTCGAAGTCATTGCCTTCGGCGGCCTCACAACTCGGGAGTTCCGCCATTTGACCCACAATCCCGCCCCCTATACCAAAAGAGGTCTTGAATAGTTCCCGGGTGGAGAAGCTGCCTTGCTAGAAACCCCCGGGGAAATCTAGTGTGGGTTTGAACGAAGATGAGTGAAAGAAGCACTCGACGAACCCTTGACAAAGGGCCTGATTTAGGCATCGCAGCTACTTGGGAGCCGATTTGTGCGGCTCAGCCCGGTGGCGACGATTGCAGCGGTCCGGGCTCCGGTGGTATAGTTTTCCGCAGAGCAAACTTGGGAGGCTCGGAGTGCCGGCGGATAACTTCTGAAGGTACGAAAAATGCATTGGGCAATCTGATAGGACCAAGGCCTCCCTCACAACCTGTTTTGCCGCACAGTGGGAAGATCCGATGGAAACGGATTGTTTTTTTGGCCGCATCTGCGGAGGGGAATAGGGGAGGAAGACAGCGGGTTTGACTCAATTCCGCATCGTGGTTCGTCGATCAGGAGTGAGATTTGCCCTGGAGGTAGTCGAGTTATCTGGCGGCTTCTGCTCTTAACGTGCCCCTCATTGGGGTGACTCAAGGAAAGTCGTGTGCTCTGAAGAGAGCGGTTGTTTAACCTTTGGGTGCTCGGGTTCGGAGAAGATCGCAGTTTTTTTAGACGAAGAAGTTCCCATACGAAAAGCACTCTAGCTAAAGCCGAATGGTTAGGCCTTCTTGCTCTCCGAGAACATTGGATGACACAACTCCCACCGCCGAGCGGGAAAATCTTTTTTGGCGTGTGGTCGTGGGATTAACGTTAACGTTGGTATTACTAGGTGTGTTTTATGTAGACTTTTTGCTGGAGAAACTCATCGCGGTTCCTGGGGTAGCCCTTTTCCCGGTCTTGATGGTTTTTGCCATGTTGGCCACCCGGGAGATTCTGGAATTGACGGTGGCCGGTGGGGTGAAGCCTATTCCGGGGGTGGTTTATGCTACCTGTGTGATTGTGATCACAAGCAGTTGGATTACCCCCCTGTGGTATCGCTTTGCCCGCACTTTGTACGAAAGATGGCACACTAGCCCCAGCGATTGGATACTGTTTGCTCTGGCGGCCGGGATGATCCTTGTATTTATCGCAGAGATGCAGCGGTACACCCGTCCAGGAGGGGTGACAGTCAATGTGGCAGCCTCCGTTTTGGCAATGCTTTATGTCGGGCTTCTTTTCAGTTTTCTCGTGAAAATTCGTCTGATCTGGGGATTGCGGGCGTTACTGGCCACCTTGGTAGTTGTGAAATTGGGAGACACTGGGGCTTTTCTGCTAGGAAAGACCTTAGGCCGAAGAAAGCTCGCTCCTGGACTGAGTCCGAAGAAAACGATAGAAGGGGCTGCCGGAGCGGTACTGTTTTCCTGCCTGGGGGCCTTCTTTATGCTGTGTGTGTTTTTCCCGGAGCCGACTGTCCCTGTGTCCGTGTTACCACCTACGTGGGGGTGGCTTGCATTTGGAATTTTGCTGGGCGTTTTCGGCATCTTAGGAGATCTAGCAGAATCCCTTATCAAGCGAGATGTAGCCCGGAAAGACTCCGGCCGGATGATCCCGGGGTTGGGCGGAGTTTTGGACGTGGTGGACAGCGTGCTTCTGGCCTCCCCAGTTGCTTATGCCTGTTGGGCCTTCGGTCTGGTTGCCTGAACGGCCGAGCAATCTTCTGCCAGGTTTTGTTTGTGGCTTAATACCCCCGTCTGGCTGCTGGTTTTTTCGATGGGAGTAACCCCATTCATCCCGTCTTCGTTCCCCCCAAGTTTGCGACAAGTTGCCCTTCCCTTCGAAAGTTCCAAAGTTGCCAACTCTGCCAATCCCATGCCCCAAAGGGGCCCGATTCGCGGGCCGGTGAGCTCGTTTCCAGAACTGCCGAGGAATTTCCGGCTTAGGTCCCCGGCGGCTGTCTGGCCTTCAGATATCACTAGGTAAGCTCGAGGTTGTCTCGGCCTCTGCAAATCAGAAAAATTGGGTCGAGACTCCTTTGAAGAATTAGGCCCCCTTTAGAAGACACTTCCGCTAAGCTTTTTAGCCGACAAACCTTGTGAGCGGGGAAGTAAAATGTTTTTGCTTCTTATCGGTACCTGTTGGGATACACCGGCACCCGGGAAAGCTGGGTGGGGGTTTTGGTTCGAGAATGGAAAAGCTGGCGGCGACGAGTGGGCTGCTTCGCTTTATCGGGATATCCTTTCTGGACCACGAATTTAGAGGCTCCGGTCCGTGGGCTTCCCCCTGGACCAAATAACGGCCGACGTTCACACACGCCAGATTCAGCGAGCTTTTGAGATAAGCTGGTGTTGCAGACTCGTCCGCCTTTTCCGGAATCTACTTTGCGTACTGGAAGCAATCCTGAGCCGGCCTGTCCGGTCGGGGAAGCGGGAAACACGAAAAGAAGAAACCGACTCCCTGGCTTAAGGGGATATCGTAATTCCGGTCTTGGGTATCCTGGACGAGGCTACCCCCCGAGAAGGATCCGAACTTAGGTGAAGGGCCCCAGATTATGGATAAACAATGCCTGCTAACACCTTCCGGAGCCCACTATGGATGAGTCACAAATGTAGCCTCTGTAATCCCGAACGAGGTGGGCATTCCCTTCCACCCCTCTTTGCCCATCAAAACAGCGGGAACAGAACCCATAAAGTTGAAAAAAGAGGGGACACTTGGTTTGCCTAGGGAGCTCGGGATTTACGTTCCACATATGGTTCCAAGATAGGTAAGCCTGATGAGTCTCTCTGGATGGCAACAGATCTCCTCTCGCGAGTGAGTGTCGACAGGGCCAAAGCCGTTAAGGAATACGGGGAACCAATCAACAGCAAAAGAATGACACAAGTCACCTCCGCCGGTATTATGAAAGAGGCAGCGACTCGGAAGGAAAGTAACGGGGGCAGTGCTTTTCGCAAAATTTTGTGGTTTTCCCCAATTGGGTGGAAACGCGACCGATGCGGAGGGAAGAACAGCGAGTCGGCAACTGGGCGAATCCGGCAGCATGAAAAACTAGGAGGGCTGGTATGGCGATTCAAGTAACCTGTCCCAACGGTCATACTTTGAAGGTTTCCGAAGAGATGGCTGGCAAGACGGGGCTATGCCCGGTCTGCAAGGCGAAAGTTACGGTGCCAAAACGCGAGGCTGAGGGGCTTACCGAGGAGGCGATTTTGGAGATCTTGACGGCCGGAGAAGAGAAGCCAACCGCGAAGGCAGCGGATACTTCCGACCTGGACCCCATGGCTCAACGGGCTGCAGCTCGCCGGGCACCTGAGGGACCCGCTACTCCACGAAAGACCTGCCCCCGCTGCCATGCTATCATTCCTGGAGGAATGAAGATCTGCCCGAACTGCAAGACCTATGTGGCCACCTTAGAAGAGGTATGACGTCCCGGTTTTGCTCTCCGCGATAAGGATTGGGGTTCTACCCCGGAACGTGATGTCTCCCAGCACGTCACCAGCCCTCAGAACACGGGAGGGGGATTATCAGGAGACAGAAAGTCCATGCGTTCCGGTAAAATCACCCCCAAAGCTGCACTTTGCCAGGGCTCTCTTTCGGGCATAGTGCTTGTGGCTTCGGGAGCCTTGTGCACTGCTGGTTCCCCGCAAATGCTCCGCCGAAAGAGCAAGGATCTGTCCGCGGAACGGTATCCGGGAGGTTCCAAAAATGTTCCAAACGGGCCAAATTTGACTCGGGAACCTGGCGGAGAAGATCTTATCGGGGTTTGAGCCTCAGGAAGGTAATCGATTTTCACTTGCAGAGTGGTTCATGGTAGTTTGGCTGAGAAAGGTTTCTCGAGTGTTGTGTCAGCGATAATCGGCTCCACCATTTATCGGGCAGATACTCTCAAACCGCGACGTTCGCTACCTCTCCCTTCTTCCGTCTCGTGTTTAGCTCGGCATAATGCTCCCGTTTCAGAATTCTTTTAAGTCGCCCTATTGGAAATAAAATGTTCTTACCCGGCAGGTAAGCAGGAAGGTGTTTTTGCCGCCTGGTGGGACGAAGTTTAGGAGTTCGGGCTCTCAGTTTTCCGGCCGTAATGAGATCGTTGGCACATTTTGTGGGAAAAAAACGAAAGAGCGGTCGTTCGATACTTGACATCTGTCTCGAAAATACCGCATGTGTACATTGGCACACACTCCGGCACATCACTAAATCAAGGTTGTGGGATGTCGGAGAAATTGCGAACCATTAATTGGGTTATAAAATTAGCTGAGGCAAGGTGAATGGTCAGCCGGAAACGGCGGGCTAGGTTAACGGCGTATCCAAGGTCCAAAAATTCCGTTGCCGGAATTGTCGAGTTCTACCTGTTTACGATCTTTCTGGACGCCGGCTTCTGGGAACAGGTATGCGGGGAATCTGGAAAGATCCAACAACCGCGGGAGAAATCCTGATGATATTGACCACCTTCATACTCTCGGGTGTGTGCCTAATTCTTGGGATCCTGCCAGGGAGCAGCTTTGTTGGCGACCCGGCTGCTTCCACTATGAGGAAATTGTTAGGAAATCGCTTGGCCTACCTCGATTCCCCGTGTGATCCGTTTTTCCCATGCACGGGCTTTCCCCGGCTAGAAACACCCCAATGGGTCGGCGAAGAGGGTGTGGAAGCGGTCATTGTGCTTTCCGTGGACGACCTCCGCGACCCAGCCCGGCACGAACAATTTCTCCGGCCAATCTTGGAAAGGTTAAAATCCATTGACGGTCGGGCACCGGTAAGTCTGATGGCTAATACCCTGCCCTCTTCTCATCCGCTTATCCAGCAGTGGTTACAGGAGGGGCTTACGATAGAAGTCCACACGATTACACATCCTTGCCCCCTGTTGCAACAAGGGGATTTCTCTGCAGCCAAACGGAGTTATGAAGAATGTATCGATATGATTGCCGAGAGAACGGGTACCCCTCCGTCTGCCGTGCGAATTCCCTGTTGTGATTCGATGAACTCCCCAAGCCCACGATTCTTTTCCGAGATTTTCGCCGCCCGTACTCCCCAGGGGCGGTTCCTCTCCGTGGATAGCTCGGTTCTTGTGGTTTTCACTCAGGAAGATACGGAGTTAGATTCCGCGGTGGTAACCGATGAAGAGGGAAAACCGCGGTTCTCGAAGTACATTCCTCCAGAGCGGCAAATGGGGAACTTCGTGGAGAATTATCCTTACCCCTATGTGATCGGCAATTTGTGCTGGGAAATTCCGGCGTTAATGCCCAGCGATTGGAATGCTCAGCATCTGAACGGTCGCTGCAGTCCTGTGAGCCTTCGCGACTGGAAGATCGCTGTGGATGCGGTGGTTCTCAAGCGAGGTATTTGGGCTTTGTGTTTTCATCCGCACGGTTGGGTCGCTTCCGATCAAATTGTCGCTTTAATTGATTACGTCCAAGAGAAGTTTGGGCCTCGGGTAAGATTTCTTACATTCCGCGAAGTCCTCCACCGGCTGGAGCAGAATTTGTTGAAAGGCCATTCTCTTCGCGACTCCGAGGGCAGAGACAACGGGGTTCGGATTCTCGACATCAATGGTGATGGTTGGATGGACATTGTGATTGCGAACGGCCAACTCCAGGTAACTCGGATTTGGCGGCCGGAATCATGCTCCTGGCACGAGGTGCCATTTCCCGCGATGCTGGTTGCAGCAGAGGAAAAGAACGGTACTCAGACTTCCGAGGTTCGGTTCGGAGTACTGAGCGAATGTCCGAAGGTCTGCGCGCTTGTCCGCAAGGGATCGCAGTTTGAGCTCTGGGTGTGGCACGAGGAGATGTGGCAGCAGGTCCCAGCGGGTACAGAAGGCCTTGAGGAACTTGCGGAGGCATTCGCTGGGGTGAATTTTCAAGACACAGGAATGCGATTTCGCGATGTGGATGGCGATGGGATTTGTGAACTGTTAATAGCCGGACCACGCTGTAACAGGGTCTTTTGTTGGCAAAAAGAGTCGAGCAACCCGGCAAGAAATTCGGGAAGTAGCCAGGGGACCGTTCCGGCTGGCCGTTGGGTTCGTCAACCATTTACCGTCCCGGGGAATTTTGTCGACTCTTCCGGCCGCGATAATGGTCTCCGACTGGTGGATCTTGATGACGATGGAGATCTTGATGTTCTCCTTTCTAACGCTCAGGAATGGCTGGTGGCCCGGTTCGAGTCCCCAGAAAAAGGTTGGAGCATTCTCCGTCGGGGAAAATCTGGGGATCCGGGAGCTCCGCCTGCTTTTGTGGACGAAACCGGGGCCAATCTCGGAGCCTGGTTCAAATTTGGCCGGCTTTGGATCCAAAATGAGCATACCGGCCAATGGGTGGGAGAGGGAAACACTCGGATTCGATTAGCCGCCGACTGGTTCTCTTTAGAGACGTTCCTGAAGGAGGAGGGAAGAGAAACTCCCCCATGATTCAAAGCCGTTTTCTGCCCCGAAAGCTTTGGTGGTTCCAGAGAGGTTTTACCCTGGGGGGATTCACCCGGTAAGGTAAACCGCGAAGGAGAGAGCAAGAAAAAATTTGACTGCCGGATACGCACGGTTTCCAGGATCGTTGGAATTACAGGTGGATTCTGTGCGGGGCTCCTGAATTTGGTCCCCCTGCTACTCTGGTCGGCCGAATCATATGGCCAAAGCCCTCGAGCTGGTCCCTCGATGGGGCGGGGCACTTACTGCGGAAAAGCAGCAGTCCGAGGATGACTGCCGAAACCACCGGGGCGTAGGCAGAGCGGTCAAATTGAAGGATTGATCGGACGATGCCAGGTCCAGGTTTTTTCCCAGGAAAACCCCCTAGGTGGAAAAGGGAAGGCCATGAGTACTCTCGAGCATCCTGTTCTGTCCGTCACTTCGGGCAAAAGAAAGCTAGCCACAACCTTTCACAGGGTAGTTGGGATCCTTACGCTCCTGTTGCTAGCCACCCCGGGATTTGCTCAGGACCTTCGACGAGTGGTGCCCGAAGAAACTGACGAAATCCTTGCCAATCCGCATATGGGTTGGCAAACCTTCCACCGGACCAAACTTCAAGATAAAAACCTACCTCCGTGGATTCCTTCCACCGTGCATTATGCTCGTTGGGGTTGGGGGCAACTGGAACCCGTCCCTGGACAGCTGGCCACGCAGTTTCTAGAGCGGATCCTCGAAGAGACGAAAGCAGCTGGCCAAACCTTAGCGTTTCGGGTGATGTGCTGTTCGAGCACCCCGAAGCAGCCTTACCATCCGGCTTGGCTCAAAGAAGTTGGCGGCAGGGTTCTCACGACTCGGTATGGAGCGGGTCCCCAACTGGAAGTGCCTGACCTCGACCATCCCGTCGTATTAGAGCGTCATCTGGATTTCATCCGCCGACTGGGGGAGCGATACGATGGCCACCCCGTCTTAGATCATATCGATCTCGGATCGGTAGGCTGGTGGGGAGAATGGCACATGAGTCAGTCCAGTGAGGTGCCGATGCCTACCTTGGAAACGCGACGTCGAATTGTGGATGCATATTTGTCTGCCTTTCGGAAGACGCCGGTTCTAATGCTGATCGGTGGCGAGCAAATGCTCACCTATGCCACTCAGCGAGGTGCAGGTTGGAGGGCTGATTGTTTGGGAGACCTCGGTGGTTTTTCTCCCCGATGGAACCATATGCGGTTCTACTATGTACAGGCTCTCACCAAAGCGGAAGCTTTAGAGGTTTGGCAGCGGGCCCCGGTAGCCTGGGAAACTTGTTGGGATATGCGGAAATGGGTAGCCGAAGGGTGGTCGCTCCGGTACATCTTCAACTATGCCCTGGCTCTCCATGGATCGTATATCAATAACAAGTCTGCTCCGCTGCCCGAAGGGCCGGAGGTAGAAGCAGAATTAAGACGATTTCTCCGTCGACTCGGTTATCGCTTTGTCTTACGGGAATTGAGCCACCGATCTGCCGTCACTCCCGGGGAAGAAATGGCGATAACTTCCGTGTGGCAAAATATCGGTTCAGCCCCGTGCTACCGCCCGTACCGACTAGCTTATAAGCTCGAGGGACCGGGCGGACGGCTGGTCCTTCATAGCTCGGCAGATATTCGCAGTTGGATGCCAGGCTCGGTCGACATCCTTAACCCTAGGTTCCTGGAGAATCCCCCGGAGCTACCACCCGGCAAGCCTATTCGAGTCGTCGACAAGCTGAAACTCCCACGGGACCTGCAGGCCGGGGAATATAGCTTGGCCGTGGGGATTGTTCGTCCGGAAGATAATCTGCCGGTTATTCGACTTGCAATCACCGGTCGGGCTGAAGATGGGTGGTACCCACTAAGCGTGGTTCGAGTCATCCAACCTTCCAAGTAGGAAACCACTGGCTCACCCTTGCTAAAGTCCACTAATAGCAGGAACAAAGTAACATCCGGCTATTCGGCACGGTCTCTCTGAATCTTGGAACCCTTCAAGCTAGGAATTGCTCGCACAGGACCCCGTACCTGCCGTGAGCACGTGCCGGCTTCTGACACCCTGGATTGGGTTCCAGCTTGAAAAGCCGGAAGTGATTTCCTGGTAGGCTGATAGCCCCTCTTACGGTTGTAGGGCAGCTACCTTCGATTAATGGGAAATGCCTTGAACCAGGCAGGGAAAAGCGTTATAAAATACAAAGTGGAAAGTTCCTCTGGGGAATGGTGTAACGGTAGCACGGCTGACTCTGGATCAGCTAGTCTAGGTTCGAATCCTAGTTCCCCAGCTGAGCTTTCAGGTGGAAGTCAAGAACCTGTCGGAGATCTTCTCTGGGGGATAGTCCTAGGTGTTGTTTTCCGATCTGGTTTCTCCTGATGGGTTATTCTTGGTTCAAACTTGGCCAGCTGGTTCGCGGGCAAGGAAGTGTGGTAAGGGGCTCCTAGGGTATTCCGTCTGCCGGCACTGGTTGCCCTTCCAGGGTGGTTTCGGGCAAGTTGCTAGCCTCGCAATCTTAGCCGGGCCTTTCAAACCAGGCTTTCTTGGGAGACCTCTCCTTGAAGGTCGCCTTTCTTCAGTGAGTGGGACCTTAATCCTTTAGCAATCTCTCCAGTTCCCGCCCAAAGGCCAACAACATCGCTCGAAAAAAATTTGCCGGGCGGATGAAGGCACATTTTCGACCTTCGCGGTGGTAATCTCCCCTCGAGTCAAGTGGAGTTAACCACAGCAAAGCAAATCCAAGCTTATTCCCTCCGGCTTCCTGCCTTTTTTTCCTTCCTTGCCGATTGCGGATCACTCCTTCCGCCAGAGGTAAAAAGCCTCGGTAAAGGGTCGGTGCCGGCGACTTTCCTTGTCAAACCTGGTGTTTACACACACTGCCACTGCTCCCGGGGGACAACAGTCATACAGGGAGACGGTGAGGATTTTCGGCCCACTGGTCAGGTCAAAAGCAACCTGGCGAGCATCGACGTCTTTGAGAAACTCCTTGCAAGAATGCCGGAGCTGTTGAAGGAGTTCATCTCTTTCCTGCGAGCCAGACTTGCGGATTCTCACGCGGAAAATTTCCTGCAACTGGGGATGCTCGGCCTTTAAACGCTCTAGTTCTTCTTCCAAAAAACTAGGCTCAGACTTGTCGGAATCTTCTTCCATCACAACAAGTAGCAGTTTTCGGACTTGAAGACCGGCTATCAGTAACTCCGTTATCGAATAACCAAAAGACGGAACGCTTACAAGGTGCGTGATCTCCGCATTCTTTTCTCTGCACTTCTTCTGAAGTTTGCAAACGACGTCGGGGAGGATGTACCCGCGGTAATACTTTTTGGCTTCTTGCTCGCTGGGTATTCGAAGAAAGTATTCTGCCCGTCGCTCTTCCGGGGCATCTCTGTCGGGGGGAACTTCCAAAGCATACAAATAGTCTTTGAGAATTTCTTTGACGTTCTTTTTTCCCGCTGGTAACCCCGAAACCTTTAGCCCGGCAAAATTTTCCGCCTCCAAGCGGGAACGAAGCTCTTCAGCTTGTGATTCACAAACGAACAGATGAGCAGAAGTTAACCTTCCGCGGCCAAGGAGCTCCAGGATGGCCTCGGCTTTTGCCGCCAGTCCATCTACCTGCTTGATTCCATCCTCTCCAAAGCCAGCACTTGCGAAAATGCCAGCTCGGGGCAAAGCCTCCCAACAGGCCAAGAACAATCCCCCAGCTAGACTCACCCACGCCGATTCGAACTCCCAGTCGATCTCACTGAGATCCACCCCTTCCAAGTTTAAGCAAGGATCAGGATGCAAACCCCAAGAACGATCCTCCAGAATACCCTTTTGGTCCTTTAACCGGTGGATGACGTCATCGGCAACCTGCAGAAGCTTGCGTGGTAAGTGCGGATGATGCTGGCAGCCGGACTTCCACTGAAGAGGGAGGATAAACCCAGAGCGAAGCCAGGGATATCGTTCGCGTTCAAGGTTGGCCACCAGAGCCCAACAGCTTCCGACTCTGCATTCCAACTCTCCTGGCTGAAACCATCCCAAAAATTTAGGAGAATCTCCGAGAGATAAGCTTCCGAGATAATCCGCGGCTTTATTTACAATCCCTGGCTCCAACACGTACCGAGCGAGACCTTTGAGGGTAAAGACAAGCTGGTAGGCTGCTCCCGGGACCATGTCCTCCACTGGGATCCCCTTCCACTGATCCAGCCACGCCCGGGTAATTCGAGGGGCATTCATCGGAGAGTTCCTCCGCCAAAAAAACTAAAAACGCTTCGGGAGGCCTAAAAGGGCCCGAAGCGTCTTAACTTCTACACCATGACACGACAACGGCGGACAAGCGAGTCAAGCTAGTTGCCACCCCAAACCATACTGGGTTAGCAAATGCTCTCGTTAATGCCTCAAATCAAGTTCGCACACACATTATGGCCGAAACTTATCC